>Ga0129314_1001679_pt1 | contig 14437 bp, 11 predicted proteins | sample O1111metagenome_FD_94431 | JGI IMG/M metagenome (GOLD analysis project Ga0129314, IMG submission 94431) | Orangutan individual fecal microbial communities from fecal samples from Wisconsin, USA - O1111 metagenome | ecosystem: Host-associated > Mammals > Digestive system > Large intestine > Fecal...
CGATACCAACGGAAACGACCATTTCAAAAACCTCCAACGGTAAATTTGTGATGCTGTTCCACAGAACACTTTGCTTTTGTAGCCTTGTTCCACATAAACCGTCTGGCGGTATTTAACTGATTAGACAAGCGATACCGTTGAGGCGGCAAAGATGAGATATCCCTCCTGACATTCCTGGATCGAACAATATAATGATACGCAACTTCATACCATAATGCTTCCCCCGGCACCGGCTGGGGGGCAAGGGCATCCATGACCGAACCGTAGGTATTCCGGCGTCTGCCGGATAAGGTTCCGTCGTGGATGCCCGTATTTTTTATTAAGGAGGAGCCCCCCTATGAACATCAAGCCCTTTGCCGTGGAAGAATGGATGAATGAGTACGAGACCTGCGTGCGTTTCAACATCGCCGAGACCTGCGTGGACTCTGTCTCGCTCGACGAGCTGTTCGCCCTGACGGGCGAGGACAAAGGCGAATTTCTGTCTGCCCTCTGCGCACAGCGCCTGACCTACGGTGATATCCGGGGCAGCGCCGCCCTGCGCCAGGGCGTGTGCAGACTCTACCGCACGATTCGCCCGGACGAGGTCGTGCCGACACACGGCGCGTCGGGCGCGAACCACCACGTGTTCTGCTCGCTCATCTCCGCGGGCGACCGTGTCGTGAGCATCATGCCGACCTACCAGCAGCTCTATTCCATCCCCGAGGCCATCGGTGCGCAGGTCGAACTGATGCACCTCAAGCAGGAGAACAGCTACCTGCCCGACCTCGATGAGCTGCGCCGTCTGGTGACGCCGGAAACAAAAATGATCTGCATCAACAACCCCAACAACCCCACCGGCGCACTGATGTCAAGGGAGCTTCTGGAGCAGATCGTGGAGATCGCCCGCAGTGCGGATGCCTATCTTCTCTGCGATGAGGTCTACCGCCACCTGACGCAGGAGGGCGGCTGGAGCGAGTCGGTCGCCGACCTCTGCGAAAAAGGCATATCGGTGAGCAGCATGTCCAAGGTGTTTTCGCTGGCAGGTATCCGCATGAGCTGGATCGCCACGTGCGATGAGGCCGCGCTGAAGGCGTTCCTCTCTCACCGCGACTACAACCTCATCAGTTGTGGCATGTTTGACGACGCGGTTGCCTCTCTGATTTTGCCCGGGTCAATATGAAGGCCAACATCTACGACCAGACTGTTTTGGAGGGGGCGCCACGACCTTCCCGCAAACTGAAGACATCATCGAAAATGGCACGGTCAACGGCATGACGGCCACCGATGTTCAAAAAATCCTGCACCTGAGGCACGCTTGGAAATTCGTCATGGATAAGGACGTGGTTTCTTCCCCCACGGATTATTCCATTCTCTGTCACATTGCTCAACTGGTCAATGAGGGTTTCCATGCCTATGGCGGGCGGATCCGTGGCGTCCCCGTGACCATCGGCGGCACAAGCTATGTTCCCCCTCTTCCCATTGAGCAGTTGGAGGATATTCTGCAAATCAAAGCGGAACCCATTGACGTGGCGATCCAGCTTTGTCTTTACCGCATGAAAACACAGATCTTCAACGACGGCAGCAATCGTGCCTCTGTGATTTTCGCCAGCCATTATCTGATTGCAAAGGGCGGTGGGCTGCTGGTCATTCCTGAAAGCCATGTGCCGGAGTTCAAGCGCCTCCTAGTGTCCGACTACGTGGGCCGGGACGATGGCAGCATTTCCACCTTCATGCGGGAAAATGCCGGAAAGCTTTCTAAAGTCATAGGGGACTTTTTCCGTAAAATATGTGCAAATAATTCCCTATATTCTGTCCTGCATCTGCTATGTCAGCGTCGGGAATTCGCTTCCCTCTGCCTTGACGAAGGCGGCTGTTTCTGCTACGATAAATGCACCTACTGATGCCAAGATCAGAATCCACTGTTTTCAACGGTTTGCGATGCTCTGCCCCAATGCGAAACACCCAAAACGGTTCAGAAAGCGCTGATTTACCGTATCGATCCGAATCATCCCCGGAAGCAGCCGCTTCCGGGGATTTTTTATGCCAGCCAGCAGATCCGCATACGACGCGTGACAGGACGCCGCATCTGTGATAGAATGGATGCCGTCAGAACAAAGCCGTCCCCACGATCAAAAGGAGGAAATAATCCCATGGTTACTATCGCACAGCGCATCGAGGCGCTTCGCATGCAGAAGGGCATGAGCCGTCCCGCTCTGGCGGCGGCGTTGGGCTTTCCCAAAATGTCCGTTGAAAAATTCGAGACGGGCCGTCAGACCCCCTCCCAGGACCAGCAGGCCAAGCTGGCCCGGTATTTCGGCGTCTCCCTGTCCTATCTCCGGGGTGAGAGCGACGATCCCACCAGCATGGAGTCCTGGCTCAGCGGCGGCTTCGCGGAGGAGCCTGCCGAACCCGCCGTCCGGCCTGCACCCAAGGCCGCACCCCATCCCGCCGCCCAGGTGGTGCAGTCCTCCGGCGGCAGCGGCGACAGCGCCGTGTTCAGCGCCCTGCTGAAAAGCAAGTCCTTCCAGACGCTGGTCCGGGACACGGTGCTGGAGGTCCTCCGCTCCCCCGAGGGCCAGCAGCTTCTGGCTAAGGCCGTGAAAAAAGAGCTGGACCGCTGAGAGAATCTCACATATGCGCATCGCCCCGGAGCCATATGGCTCCGGGGCGATGCGCATATCGGGCAGTGTTGGGTTCCTCAGCCCAGCAGGGTCGCCAGCTCCGTCATGGCGGCGGTCTCCTGGTCCCCCAGCTCCCGGAGGATCTCCATCTGGGCCTCCACGGCAGCCTCGTAGACGGCAATCTCCTCCCGGAAATCTCCGCCCTCCTCGTCATAGCGGACGAAGAGACTGCGGGTGGCGGCGTCCACGTCGGCCTTGGTGAAGCCGATGTCCGTGCCCCAGTACAGGTTGTCCTGATTGCCCTCGCCCCAGAGCATGTCGTCCTGCACGGCGATGACCTCCGGAGAGAAGTACATGGCGTACCACTCCAGCACGTTGTTTACCGTCCAGGCGTACTCGTCCACCGCCGCGGCCACGTCGCCGGTCTCCAGGCAGGCGATGATGTCCCGGCACAGTTGGATGTTCTCCTGGGGCGCCTCATGGGGCACGATGGTCCGCTCATACATCAGACCCAGCAGGTGCTTCTGGGCGTACCGGAAAGCCTCCAGGTTCTGATCCGTCAGCTGCCTGCCCTGGTCCCAAAGGGCTGCCATGGTCTCCGCATCGTTCTCCTCCCGAGCCTGGCGATAGCCGCTGTTGACGGTCTCCACCTGCTCCTTCATGGCCCGGGCGGCGGTGTTCAACGCCTCCAGCGCGTCCTGGAAGGCGGACACATCCACGCCGGCCTCCGCCATCAGTTCCTCATCCATGGCCTCCAGCACCCGGTCGTACTGGGCGGTGAAGTCCAGATACAGGGCGGGGGTCTGGTCGACGTACATGGCCAGGGCACCGTAGTACTGGATGTTGAAGTTCATGACTGCCTCGTTGTAGGTGTCCGGATTGTCATACTGACTGTGGTAGATGTTCTCATAGAAGGGGAACACCGTTTCCATATCCTCCTGTAGCAGGAAGCCGTTCACCGTGGAGGGCACACCGGCAGCGTAGTAGGAGAAGTCGTCGGAGTAGGTGTAGGTCTGGTAGCCGCCGGTCAGCACGCCGTCGGGGAAGCAGCCCACCGGATCGGGAGAGTAGTCGTACTCGTTGGCGAAATAGTCCAGCATGGTGAACATCTCCGGCGCGGAATAGGTGCTGGTGTAGGTGTCGAACTCATAGGCAGGCAGCTCGAAGTTGATGAAGGACAGGGTCTTCCCCACCCACTCGGGGTGGACATGGTTGATCATCTCCCAGGCGCCCACGGTCCAGTCGTACTGGGTGTAGGAGGAACCCCACTCCTCGGCGCCGTGGAGGCAGAACACGATGTCGTTCTCCGGCTGATAGCCCGCGTCGATCATGGCCTTGGCCATGGCCAGCACCAGGCCTACAGCGCAGTTGTCGTCCTGGAAGCCCCAGAAGTGGGCGTCATAGTGGCCTCCTACCAGGATCTGATGGTCCGAGGACTTTCCCTTCAGCACGCCGGTGACGTTGTAGGTGGTGCCCGCGTCGATGTCCACCTCGTTGTCCACCGTCAGGGTGGCGGTGACCGGTCCGGCGGCCAGCTTCTCCCGGATCTCCCGGGAGTCCGCCACACTGATGGACAGGGTGGGGATATTGGCCGGGCCGCAGATGTCCTGGCTGTTGAGGGCGTCCTCCGCGATCTGGGCGTAGCCGCCCACGTTGGCGGCCAGTACCGCCGCCGCGCCCTGATGCTCCGCCTCCAGCATGGGATAGGTGATCCACCAGTCGTTCCGCTGGTCAATGTCGATGAGAACGATCTTGCCGGTGACGTCCAGGTCCTCATAGTCCCACATGGTGCCCTTGCCCGCGTAGACCACCTCGGCGGTGATCCCCTCAGCGGGGGTGGAGGCGGCGGCGTAGGAGTAGACGTCGTAGTCCTTCCCGTCCACGGTGAAGGAGGCGCCGTTGAACTGCCAGCGGTCGCACTGAGCGGCCACCTTTTCCACATCGGTCAGGCCGATGTCCTCCATCACGCCCGCCAGATAGTCCGCAGCTGCGTGCTCCGCGTCGCTGCCGGAATTCCGGCCGCCCAGGTCGGAGTTGAAGAAGGACGGATTGGTGGTCAGCTCCAGGGCCACGTCATAGGCGAAGTCCGGAGAGACGGCGCTGATGTAGCTATCGTACAGCTCCTGAAGCGTGGGGGACGCGGGAGCGGATGCCGATGCGGCGGGCGCCTGCGTCTGGCTACAGGCCGTCAGCAGCATCGTCAGGCCCAGGAACAGTGCGGTCAGGGATCTTTTCAATTCTCTTTTCCTCCTAATAAATGGAATTTTGATCTATAAAAAACAGGTGACACGTTTTGAAACGTGTCACCTGTTGTCTTACGAAATTCCGGCGCCCTCCCATGGCGCGCGGAACCGGGATCGACTGGCAGTTCAGAGTCTATACAGCAAAAATCACTTTTACCACTCTTATTGACCGTTTCACAAGTTGACATGTTCCAACTCATAAAATTTGAGCTTTGAACTCAATCAATAAGGCAACGAAAGTTGCCACCCGCACCCGCGGTGCGGTCCCCGGCTCCTCGACGGGTTTTCGGCATTTGACCCGGCCGTCCGTGTAGCCTTGGCCCTTCCGGCAGAAGGGCGGTCATGATTTTTGACTGGACAGACTCCAATCACAAATTGGGGTTAGTATAATCGCAATCGGAAAAAAATGCAAGCATCTTTTTGAGGGATTTTTCCGCAGAGACCTCACGCCTGACGCACGGCGTCCTTCATGGATTTCACGTAGTCATACACGTAGGGCGCGGCGTCCCGGCCGTACTTCCCCACCAGCTTGACGATGGCGCTGCCCACGATGGCGCCGTCGGAGAGACCGGCCATCTTCTTCGCCTGCTCCGGCGTGGAGATGCCGAAGCCCACGGCGCAGGGGATGGAACTGGCCTCCCGCACCAGCTTCACCATGGCCCCGATGTCCGTGGTGATCTCGCTGCGGGTGCCGGTGACGCCCATGGAGGAGACGATATACAGGAAGCCGCTGGCCTCCCGGGCGATCATGGAGATGCGGTCCTCGGAGGTGGGGGCCACCAGGGAGACCAGATCCAGGCCGTACCGCTTGCAGATGGGCTCGAACTCCTCCTTCTCCTCAAAGGGCACGTCCGGCAGGATGAGGCCGTCGATGCCAATGCCGGCGCAGGCGGAGATGAACCGCTCCGAGCCGTAGGAGAACACCACGTTGGCGTAGGTCATGAACACCATGGGTACGGTGACATCTTTCCGCAGCTCCCGGACCATGTCGAAGATCTGATCCGTGGTAACGCCGCCGGACAGTGCCCGGATGTTGGCCGCCTGGATGACGGGACCCTCGGCGGTGGGGTCCGAGAAGGGGATGCCCAGCTCAATGAGATCCGCTCCGGCCCGGACAGCCTCCCGGACCACCCTGACGGTGGTCTCCAGGTCCGGGTCGCCGCAGGTGATGAAGGCGATGAACGCCTTGCCGTTGGCAAAGGCCTTTGCAATGTTACTCATGGAGATTCTCCCCTCTGTACCGGGCGATGGCGGCGCAGTCCTTGTCGCCCCGGCCGGAAATGTTGATGACGATGATCTGATCCTTCCCCATGGTGGGCGCCAGAGTCATGGCATGGGCCACGGCGTGGGCGGACTCAATGGCGGGGATGATGCCCTCCGTGCGGCTGAGGTACTCAAAGGCGTTTACCGCCTGCTCGTCCGTGATGCCCACGTACTCTGCCCGGCCGATGTCGTGGAGCCAAGCGTGTTCCGGGCCGATGCCGGGATAGTCCAGACCGGCGGAGATGGAGTACACCGGCGCGATCTGTCCGTACTGGTCCTGGCAGAAATAGGACTTCATGCCGTGGAAGATGCCCTCCCGGCCGGTATTGATGGTAGCGGCGGTCTCCGGGGTGTCGATACCCCGGCCCGCGGCCTCGCAGCCGATGAGCCGGACGGAGGGATCGTCGATGAAGTGGTAAAACGCGCCGATGGCGTTGGAACCGCCGCCCACGCAGGCCAGCACCACGTCGGGGAGCCTGCCCTCCTTCTCCATGAGCTGCTGTTTGATCTCTTTGGAGATCACCGCCTGGAAGTCCCGGACGATGGTGGGGAAGGGATGGGGGCCCATGACGGAGCCGAGACAGTAGTGGGTGTCGCTGATGCGGTTGGTCCACTCCCGCATGGCCTCGGAGACGGCGTCCTTCAGGGTACCAGTGCCGCTGGCCACGGGGATGACCTCCGCCCCCAGCAGCCGCATCCGGTACACGTTCAGGGCCTGGCGTCTGGTGTCCTCCTCGCCCATGTACACCACGCACTCCATGCCGAACAGGGCCGCGGCGGTGGCGGTGGCCACGCCGTGCTGCCCCGCGCCGGTCTCGGCGATGAGGCGGGTCTTGCCCATCTTTTTGGCCAGCAGCGCCTGGCCCAGCACATTGTTGATCTTGTGGGCGCCGGTGTGGTTCAGGTCCTCCCGCTTCAGATAGATCTTCGCCCCGCCCAGGTCCTCGGTCATTTTTCTGGCGAAGTACAGGCGGCTGGGCCGTCCGGCGTACTCATTCAGCAGTTGCGTCAGCTCCGCCTGAAACGCCGTGTCCTCCCGATAGCGGTCGTAGGCCTCCTCCAGCTCAATGACGGCGTTCATCAGCGTCTCGGGGATATACTGTCCGCCGTGGATGCCGAAGCGCCCTTTTCTCTGTGTCATAAAAACCCCTCCCTGTCGATCTCTGTTCCGTTGAAACGCAAAAAAACCGTCCCTGATGGATGATCCATCAAGGACGGTAGAAATTCCATACCGCGGTGCCACCTTGTTTCACGGTCAAAGCCGTGCCCTCAGCAGAGTACCAACATACTCCCGGCAGGATAACGCCCGCCTCCGGCGTCACGGGATACTTGCGGACAACCGCTTTCACCGCGCCCTCAGTGACCCATTGTGACCATCTGCATCTCGATCCGGATCCCAGCACCCCGGACTCTCTGCGCGCGCATGGCGGCCTTTACTTTCACTTCAATGGTTTAAAGCAATATTTGACTTATTGGCGTTATCATACTCGCCTTTTCCCCGGTTGTCAAGAAAAACTTTGACACCGCCCGGCCCTCACAGGTCGTACACGTCCGGGCGGCGGTCACGGTAGACGTCCATGGCCCGCCGGGTGGCCAGAATGTGGGAGACATCCAGGTCCGCGGTGACGATCTCCTCGTCCCGGCCGCCCAGCGCCAGGCACTCGCCCAGCGGTCCGTAGACGGCGGAGTGGCCGCTGTACTGGACGCCGTCGATGACACCGCCGGGGCTGGTGCAGGAGAGGTAGCACAGGTTCTCAATGGCCCGGGAGCGGTTCATGATATCCCACACCAGCACCTTCTCCTCCGTCCACTCGGCCACCAGGAACTGCACCAGGGAGCCCCGGAGCATCTCCGTGCGGAACAGCTCCGGGAAGCGGATATCGTAGCAGATCACCAGACTACATGGCACGCCGTCCAGGGTGAAATTGCAGGGAGAGTTGCCGGCCCGGAAGGTCTTATCCTCCCCGGCGGGGCTATACAGATGGACCTTGTCATACTGGGCGATCATCTTCCCCTCCCGGTCAAAGACGCAGGCAGTATTGTAGAGATGTCCGTCGGGCTTTCGGTTCACCACCGACCCGGCGATGATGTTGACGTGCAATTCCTTCGCCAGGGCGGAGAAGGTCTCCCGCACCTGGGCGCAGTCCTGATCCGCGAAGTCGCCGATGTTCCCCTCCGGCGCGAAGCCCGTGGTCCAGGTCTCCGGCAGGGTGATGACATCCGGGTGCTGGAGGGCTGCCTTCCGCACCAGCTCCTCCGCGTGAGCGAAATTCTCACGGGGCGAATTCAGCTTGATATTCATCTGAAGCATACTGATTCTCATGATGTTCCTCCTGTTTTGGCGGTCTTTAATGGTCTTTTTCTATCAAAACTGTACCACAGCCGCCGCAAATTTGCAAGTCAGCGGCGGACACCGGTTGAAAAACCCCAGCGCTCATGTTAGAATCAGGGCATCCTGTGAAGCAGGCGGACGGCCTGCTCTTTTGGAAAGGGCGGAGCGGCAGATGAAATTCAAAAATCCCCTGCTGGCAGTGCGGGATATGGAGCGGTCCAAGGCATTTTACCGGACCGTGTTGGGCCTGCGGGTCATCATGGACTTCGGCGCCAACGTGACTCTCACCGGCGGCGTGTGCTTACAGACCGCGGACAGCTGGGCAGATCTTCTCCGTGTTGGGGCGGAGGACATTCGGCTCGGCGGAAAAGACGGAGAGCTGTACTTTGAGGAGGACGACTTCGACGGCTTTCTGTCCCGGCTGGAGGGCCTGCCGGACATCCGGTATGTCCATCCGGCACTGGAACACCCGTGGGGCCAGCGGGCCGTGCGCTTTTACGATCCCGACGGCCACATCATCGAGGTGGGCGAAAATATGAAAAACGTGTGCAGACGGTTTCTGGACAGCGGCATGGCGCCGGAGGAAACGGCGAAACGGATGGACGTCCCCCTGAAATTCGTCAGCGGCTGTAGGCGCTGAACAGCCATTGCAAAAGCCCCGCGGTCTCCGGATCCTGCCGGATGCCGCGGGGCTTTCTGTTGAAACGGTCTGCGCTTTAGGATGGGCCGGACTTACTTTTTCAGCTCGTCGCCGTCGCCGCAGGCGGCCTTGGCCACCAGGCCGCTGAGCGCCAGCACCGCCAGCAGGTTGGGGATGACCATGAGGCCGTTGAACATATCGGACATATCCCACACCAGGCTCACCTTCTGGAAGGAGCCCACGAAGATGAAGCACACGGCGATGACGGCGTAGGCCACCCGAGCGGTCTTGCTGCCGTGGAACAGGGCCTTCACGTTGGTCTCACCGAAGAAGTACCAGCTGATGATGGTGGAGAAGGCGAAGAACAGCATGCAGATGGCCACGAAGGCGTTGCCGAAGGAGCCGAAGGCCTGGGTGAAGGCCGCTTGGGCCAGGGCCGTGCCGGTGAGACCGCCCTCCTTCATGGGCTCCAGCAGGCCGGAGGACAGGATCACCAGCGCCGTCATGGTCAGCACCACGAAGGTGTCGATGAACACGCCCATCATGGCGATGACGCCCTGATCCTGTGGCTTTTCCACCTTTGCCAGGGCGTGGGCGTGGGGCGTGGAGCCCATGCCGGCCTCATTGGAGAACAGGCCCCGGGCCACGCCGAAGCGCATGGCCTCCTTGACGCCCAGACCCAGTGCGCCGCCGAAGACGGCCTGGGGATTGAAGGCACACACGAAGATGGACTTGATGGCGGGGAGCAGGTTGGCGTGGTTGATGACCAGGATGACGAGGCTTCCCAGGATGTAGAAGCAGGCCATGATGGGCACGATCTTCTCCGTGAAGGAGGCGATGCGCCGCACGCCGCCGATGAAGATGAACGCGGCGATGGCGGCCACAACGACGCCCATGACGGCCTTGGGGATGCCGAAAGCGGTGTGGAAGGCGTCTCCGATGGAGTTGGACTGGACCATGTTGCCCATGAAGCCCAGGGCCAGGATGATGGCGATGGAGAAGAAGCCGGCCAGGAACTTGCCGAGGCCGCCCTTGAAGGCCGCCTGGATATAGTAGATGGGACCGCCGGTGACATGGCCGTCCTTGTCCGTGGTCTTGAACTTCTGTGCCAGCACGGCCTCGCCGTAGATGGTGGACATGCCGAAGAAGGCGGAGACCCACATCCAGAAGATGGCGCCGGGGCCGCCGGAGTACAGGGCGGTGGCGCAGCCGGTGATGTTGCCGGTGCCCACCTGGGCGGCGATGGCGGTGGTCAGAGCCTGGAAGGAGCTCATGCCCTCCTTGCCGGCCTTTTCGCCGCTGAGGGAGAAGCTGCCGAACAGGCGGCGCCAGCCCTCGCCGAACTTGCGGATCTGGACAAACCGGGTGCGGATAGAGTAATAGATACCGGTGAGCAGCAGCAGGAACAACAGCAGCAGCTGCTTGTTCCACAGGACGTCGTTGACTGCGCCAACGATCTTGGTGATGATGGCTTCCATAGTGTTGATTTCCCCTCTGTTCCCGGCAAACGAGACAAAAAGAAAAAGAGCGGGACTGTGACACGGTCCCACTCAACCAACAGATCCGGTAATCCTCTCCGCAGAACGCGCGGAAAGACCCTTCCGGTCTATACTCTGTCCTTTTACCTGAGAGATTCAGCGCGGCCGGCCGCCGCGCCTTGCACCTTCGGTACTCGTCATTGAGCTTCTCCAGAGCCACATCCATTCTTAGTCCCCACCCGGATCTCCGGGCGCCTGAGAGTTTTACTCCTTCGGCAGGCTTCCGCCATTTCCCTAAGAACTTCGTTTGCCGTTATTGAATTTTCCCCCGGAAATCCGGAGCAAGTATTACCTTACTACGTTCGACAGCAATTGTCAACAGAGGCGGCAAAAAAGTTTCAGAAAACCCTTCTGCCCGCCGGTTCGTGTGACAAAAGTCCGGGAGGGAAGTTCCCTCCCGGACTTTTGAAACGTGGTTCTCTATCCGGCGGCGTGGGTCTTACTTGATGCGCTCGCCGGCGGCCTCCTTGGCCTTGATCTCGCGCATGGCGTCCTTGTGGCTCAGGTTCACGCGGCCCTTCTCGTCGATGTCGGTGACCTTGACCCACATCATGTCGCCGATGCGGCAGGCGTCCTCCACCTTCTCAATGCGGTGGTCGGCCAGCTTGGAGATGTGGACCAGGCCGTCCTTGCCGGGAGCCAGCTCCACGAAGGCGCCGAAGGTCATCAGCCGCACCACGCGGCCATAGTACAGCGCACCCACCTCCGGCTCGAAGACGATGTCGTCGATGCACTTCTTGGCGGCGTTGCAGGCCTCGGGGTTAGGGGCGGAGATGAAGATGGAGCCATCGTCGTTGATGTCGATCTTGCAGCCGGTGTCAGCCACGATCTTCTGGATGACCTTGCCGCCGGAGCCGATGACCTCGCGGATGCGGTCGGGATTGATGTGCATGGTCAGCATCTTGGGCGCGTACTTGGAAACTTCCTTCCGGGGCTCCGCGATGCAGGGCAGCATGATCTGGTCCAGGATCTGGCACCGGGCGTCATAGGTGATGTCCAGAGCGTTCTGGATGATCTCCATGGTCAGGCCGTCGTTCTTCAGGTCCATCTGGATGGCGGTGATGCCCTTCTTGGTGCCGGCCACCTTGAAGTCCATCTCGCCGTGGAAGTCCTCCACGCCCTGGATGTCGATGAAGGTGGTGAAGGAGCCGTCGTCGTCCTGGATCAGGCCGCAGGAGATGCCGGCCACGGGGGCCTTGATGGGCACGCCGGCGTCCATCAGAGCCAGGGTGGAGCCGCAGATGGAACCCTGAGAGGTGGAGCCGTTGGAGCTGACCACCTCAGAGACCACGCGGATGGCGTAGGGGAACTCCTCCACGGAGGGGATCACGGGCAGCAGGGCGCGCTCGGCCAGCGCGCCGTGGCCGATCTCACGGCGTCCGGGAGAACGGGCGGGCTTGGCCTCGCCAACAGAGTAGCCGGGGAAGTTGTAGTGGTGCATATAGCGCTTCTCCGTCTCCTCCCAGATGGTGTCCAGCTTCTGGTTGGCGGAGAGGGTGTCCAGGGTGCAGGCGGACAGCACCTGGGTCTGGCCGCGGGTGAACAGGCCGGAGCCGTGGGCACGGGGCAGCACGCCCACCTCAGCGGCCAGGGGACGGATCTCGTTCTTCTGGCGGCCGTCCACACGATGGCCCTCCAGCAGCCAGGCCTTGACGATCTTCTTCTGGAACTTGTAGGTGATCTCCTCCAGATACTGGTCCATATCGGGATGGGTATCCAGATACTTCTCGTGCCACTTCTCGATCATGGCGTTCCAGCGGGCCTCCCGGACGTTCTTGTCGTCGGTGTCCATGGCGGCCTTGGCCTCGTCCATGAAGTTGGCCACGATGTCGTCGAACAGCTCCTGATCGAAGGCGGCGTGGGGATAGTCGAACTTGGGCTTGCCGATCTCGGCGACCATCCTGTTGATCAGCCCGATCTGCTTCTGGTTCTCCTCATGGGCCTGACGGATGGCCTCGAACATGACGTCGTTGGGCACCTCGTTGGCGCCGGCCTCGATCATGACCACCTTCTTGCCGGTGGAGACCACGGTAACGTCCAGGTCAGAGACCTTCCGCTGCTCGCTGGTAGGATTGAACACCAGCTTGCCGTCCACCAGACCCACCTTCAGGGCGCCCACGGGGCCGTTCCAGGGAATGTCGGAGATGGCCAGGGCGGCGGAGGTGCCGATGAGGGCGGCGATCTCGGGAGAGCAGTCGTGGTCCACGCTCATGACGGTGCACATGATGGACACGTCGTTGCGGAAGTCATAGGGGAACAGGGGCCGGATGGGGCGGTCGATGACACGGCTGGTGAGGATGCCCTTCTCGCCGGGACGGCCCTCACGGCGGTTGAAGCTGCCGGGAATACGGCCCACGGCGTACATCTTCTCCTCAAAGTCCACGCTCAGGGGGAAGAAGTCGATGCCGTCCCGGGGACGGGGAGCGGCGGTGGCGCAGCACAGCACGCGGGTGTCGCCGTAGCCCACCATGACGGCGGCATTGGCCAGTTCGGCCAGCTTGCCCACCTCCAGGGTCAGGGGACGGCCGGCCAGCTCCATCTCATACTTGTGATAGTTGGGGAACTGTCTCTTGGTGATGATGGTTGACATTGCGTTTCTCCTTTACATTTGATGTTGCTCGGGAGGGACGCTTTTCGTATTTGAAAGCATGTCCGAGTCTCAAATTCGGGCACAGTTTCAAACACAAAAAGTCCGTCTCTCCCGGCGGGAATTCCGATTCTTCAGCAGGGAAAGGGTCGTCCGGAGGGCCTGCGCCCTCCGGTTCCACCGGCCGGAGCCGGTGAAACGGACGGGATCATTTTTGCAGCGGCGTGTACGGCCCAAAAAATGACCCGCAGGATTCCGGAGTGTGCGAACGCCCCGCCGCATTGCGGCGGGGCGTAAGTGCGCGGAGAAACCCGGCAAGCCCCGCTCAAAAAAGTCTGAACGACTTTTTTGAAATCACTTCCGGATGCCCAGCTTGGCGATCAGGGCACGATAGCGCTCGATGTCCTTCTTCTGCAGGTAGTCCAGCAGGCGGCGGCGCTGGCCGACCATCTTGAACAGGCCCCGGCGGGAGTGGTTGTCCTGGGGATTCTGCTGGAGATGGGCGGTGAGGTTGGCGATCCGCTCGGTGAGAATGGCCACCTGGACCTCGGGGGAGCCGGTGTCGTTCTCATGGGTGCGGTTGGCGTTGATGATCTCGGTCTTCTGTTCTTTGCGCAGCATAATCAATTTCCACCTTTCATACGATGCCCCGCGAAACTGCGCGCCGGGCCGGTGAAGATCCGCGGTACGAAGCTTCGGGGAAAGTTTTCTGCACGTTCGCGTGCCTAGTCAATATAGCATAGAATTCCCGGCTTGTAAAGGAAAAAATACGCCGTTTCGCAACTTTTTTCCGGCCGGACGGGCGTATCTCCTCGGAATCTGTTTAATTTGCCGGGATGTTTCTCCGGAAGACCGTCCAGGACGTGCAAACGCCCTCCCCACGTAGATTGCCCGGAGCCGCGGCCCTTCATTCCGCACCGCCGGGGCTGTCGGCATGAAAAAAGCAAAAATCCCGGAATCCCACCTTGACAACGGGCTGAGTCCATGATAACCTAACCGTACTAATACGGTTAGTACAGTTGTTGAGGGAGGTGCGTCATGTCGCTGCTTGTCATGTTACTGGGTGTTGCCGCGCTGGCAACCGTCCTTCTCGCGGCAGTCATTTTAAACAGGAGGTGACCAACTATAAGAAGTCAAGAGGAAGTTGAAATATTTTGATTCAGGCAAAAAGGGCGCACAAAACCAAGCCCTCTTACGAGGACTTCAAAAAGAAGTTGGTTATAGTTCAGCGAAC
>Ga0129314_1001681_pt1 | contig 14432 bp, 12 predicted proteins | sample O1111metagenome_FD_94431 | JGI IMG/M metagenome (GOLD analysis project Ga0129314, IMG submission 94431) | Orangutan individual fecal microbial communities from fecal samples from Wisconsin, USA - O1111 metagenome | ecosystem: Host-associated > Mammals > Digestive system > Large intestine > Fecal...
CGCGGCTGTTGGAGATCTTCTCCCGGCTGAGTCAGGGCGCCGTGCTGAAAAAATCGGAATTAGCGCAGGATTTTCATGTCACGCCCCGGAGCATCCAGCGTGACATGGAGAATTTGCGCTGTTTTTTTGCCGAGCGGCACCTGGAGCAGGACGTGATCTATGACGGGCACTTGAAGGGCTACCGCATGGTGTCCCGCGATCCCCGCCGCCTGACGGACAGCGAGGTGCTGGCAGTGTGCAAGATCCTGCTGGAGAGCCGCTCTCTCCCGGCGGACGACATGCTGCCCATTCTGGACAAACTCATCGACTGCGCCGTGCCGCCGGAGAACCAGCGTGATGTGCGGGCGCTGGTGGCCAACGAAAAGCTCCACTACATCCCGCCCCACCATGGCCAGCACATTCTGGACACGCTGTGGACGCTGGGACAGGCCGTGCGGGATCAGCGGGTCATTGAGGTGGCGTACCAGCGGATGAAGGATCCGCAGCTGGTGAAGCGCCGTATGCAGCCGGTAGGCATCATGTTTTCGGAGTATTACTTCTACCTGACGGCCTTTCTGGAGGACAAGACGGACTTCGATAACCCCGACGACCTGTTTCCGACGATCTACCGCATTGACCGCATCAAGTCGGTAAAGGTGCTGAACGAGCACTTCCGCGTGCCCTACGCCAAGCGGTTTGAGGAGGGCGAGTTCCGCAAGCGGGTGCAGTTCATGTACGGCGGAAAGCTGGAGCATATCCGCTTCCGCTATACCGGCCCGTCGCTGGAAGCGGTGCTGGACAGGCTCCCCACGGCGCAGGTGATCAAGACGGAGGAAAACGGCTGGCTCATCTCGGCGGAGGTGTTCGGCAAGGGCATCGACATGTGGCTGAGGAGTCAGGGGGAGTATGTGGAGCGGATTCAATAAAGCCAGAATAGTTGTAAAACAATACAGAGAGGAGCAAAAAAATGCGTGTAGAAATAAGGTATAATCCCTACAAAATGAAAACATCAATATCTATAGGCGATCGCGATGTGGCGGGTAACTCAAACTATCGCAGGATCGATGACTTCATTAAAAGGGAAACGCCGCTGCAAACGTGGATCGAGCCGATTGACTACCTCAATTGGCCGGGACTGCTTAATGAAATTGCAGATCCGGAAAACAATGGTGAGATAGAGTTTTGCTTTTCGGGCAGAGAAATTGATTTTGAGGATCTGAAAAGGGCCCTCAAGGATCAGAATAAGGATCGTGAAGAAGGCACCAGACTTTCGCTGAAATTCAGGCAAGAGGATCCACGGCTGGATGACAAAAAGCTGTCCGAAAATATAGAGGATATTGTAAAAGAACTGCAGTCTGACCGATTTCGCGAGTTGGTTGAGGAACGGAGCCAGAGCCGGGATCTGCAGGAAAAATACAAGGATCTGAAGGCAAACTATGCCATGGCAAAAGAGCGCGAGTTTTATGTCGTTTTTGCAGGCGTGTATAGTTCCGGAAAATCTACGCTGTTGAATACCTTGATTCGGCACAACATTCTTCCTACCAGTGATTCCACCTGTACATCAAAAAACTGCCGCATCAAGCATGACGGATCTCTGGGAAACAGAGTTTCTCTGCTGGGGTTGGATAAAGACGGGAATGCCGTACTCTCCAGAGAGGTATTTGATTCGGACGAGGACTGTGCATCCAAGTTTATGGAGGTTTGCCCGACCGGAAAGGTGAATCCGAAGTATGAAAAAGTGACTACCATTGAGATCGGCGCAGACCTGTCACACCTCTACCCCAAAAGTGTCAGTGAGAAGAATTTTACCCTTGTTTTGGTGGACACTCCAGGTATGGACAGTGCGCAGTCTATTGACGAACACGGCGTGAATCAACACGCACGGCTTGCGCAGCTCGCGATCACGCACGATAACAGCAAGCCAATGGTGGTTTTTTGCGTGGATGCCCAGAAGTATGAGGACAAGAGCATTGGCCAGTTCATGGGGGACATCATACAACAATCCGTGGATGAACGCGGCGGGTTCAATGATCGTTTTCTCTTCCTGATGAACAAATGCGACAGTCTGAAGTACGTTAACGGTGAGCGGATCGAGGATCGAAAGGCTGCTTTCGCACAATATCTGCGTGACAGCGGTAAGTGGGGCATGGGGTCTGAGAAGGACGAAAAGCGTATTCAGGAAGCGGCACATTTCGTTCCCCGTATATTCCCCGTTACGGCAATCATTGCCTCTGCCATCCAGCGCGGCGCGGACAAGTATTCCGAGAAAGAGCGAAAAAATGAACCGCTGAAACGTATACTTTATCGCGAGTTGAAAAATTTCCAAGAAAACATCGATTGTGAGGATAGCAATTACTATCTTTCTCAATTCTGCGACAATCCTGCTTATCGCAGAGATGAAATGGATGAGGCATTCCGAAAGGCGCTAGAGACAGGCGACAAAATTACCGCAACGCAGCTGCAGTGCGGGCTCATGTCGGTGGAATGTGCCATCAGAGACTACATCGCACGCTACGCCTATCCGATCAAGGTACGCGACCTTCTGGAAACCTTTGAGGATATTCTGACAGATGTCTCCTCCTTTAAGGACAGCACCGTCGCCGATATCCAGAGACGGATCGACAAACTGGGGGAAAACGACGGCGCAAGGAAGGAGGCAGAAGAAAGAAAAAGGCTGGCCGCCGAAAGAAGCGCCAAGCTAGAAGAAGCAAAAAAACTCATTGATGCGCAGCTTGATAAGTTGGATGAGATTGAATTTGATGCTACCGCACTTGGAAGAGCCCGTTTAAAATTCCAAGAGGATATTGTGGCAGACCCCATTATCTCCAATATTCTCCATGTGAAGAAAATATCCACTGGTCAAAAGACCGCTGCCGAAGTCCAGAAAGAGATCGAGCAAAAATCCGCCCATATTCAGAGCGTTTTTGCTCGAGTGGGGAAGGGCACGCTCTCAACGCTCGAAACGCTCAAGAGAGATTATGACCAAAAATTAGAAGGGATTTTCGCTGTAGTAACCAACATGGCGAGAGAGCTGGAATCTGCGGACGTATTCAGCATGGGCGGATATGATTTCAGAAAGAATTCCAACTGGATGCAATTTTCCAATCTTGCATCTGCTCCTGACTTTGAAGCGCAAATGAAGAAAGGAACTGTAGAAAGAGAAGCCAGCTACTGGGGTAAGGAAGTAAACATGAAAAAGATCGACTATCAATATAGCACCGGCTTTTTTGGCCTATTCAAGCGTGCTATCTCACATTTTATGCCTGATTACAAGGATGTTTGGATTGATGCCAAAGACGGCTACTATTCAACAGAAGGGATTCAGCCAGAGCTGACTAAATACTTCAAAAACCTGGAAAAAGATTGCAGCCGTACAGTGGAAGCGTTTGATACCATGATGACCACGAGTAAAGAAAATGTAAAATCTCTAATAAGTCGTATGTCCACCGGATTGTCAAATTTTGCGGCTGAGATCGAGCAGCAGCAGAAAAAATATGATGCGCTATCTGGTGACAGGGTAAGGCTAGAGGGCGAAAAGGAAAAATTAAGCAGGCAGTGTGATTGGTTGAATAAGCTGGTTGATAAAATGGAGGGTATCTAAAGATGTTTCATTCTTTCAGTGAGGCTGATTTTTGGAAAGAGATTGAGGAAAAGGATTTCCTGAGTTTGAAGGTGGACACGCGAATCGCCATGCTAACCGATCCGACTTTTTCGGGGCATGAAGTGGATAATGTGTTGGACGTGTTAAAAAAGAGGGTGCCAGAGATATTTGAAGAAGAAGTCAGGTTGTCGTATGAAGAGCGGCTGGATGATCGCTCTAAATGGGACAAGCCTTACTTCACAAAACTGACCTTCTGGTTTCAGGAGAACTTTGCGCTAAGACGAATTCCTCATATCAAAGAGGTTGGCAGAGCGGTCTATAAGGACTTGCTCAAGCCGCAGGAGAACCCCAAAAACCCTCCAAAAGCACCAGCGCAAAAGCAGCCACCCAAGGCCGGGGCTCTTTTTGCAGGGATCGCGGCGGGAATCGCAGCGCTGGTGCTGATCGTTCTCGCTCTGGCACGTCTGCTGGGCCGGTAAAGAAGAAAGATGTGAGCACTTTAGTCGACGAAAGCAAGCAGAACTGTAATGACAGTAGGCAAGCTCGCAAAGAGCTGGAGAAGTTAAAAGAGATATCCACAGCCAGCCCGCACAAGAAGGAGAAAAAATATGACTGATCGTAAGGAACAACTTGCAGACCCCCGTGATTTGCAGGAGCTGTACGCCGCATTTGAAGCGGTTGACAATGTTGTACTGAAAAAATACGTCGCGGATCTCTCACAGGCGCCGTGCATTCCCATCAGCGATGAGCTGAAGGCGCTGCGTATCGGAGATAACGTGGCAATGTACCGGATCGACAGTATTGTCTATGATAAAAATGAGAACATTCAGGACAAGCTGACCACCGTGTATTCCGGCATATTCTCTCTCCGCAATTGCGGCATTCTGATGCTGATTAATGCCAAAAAGGATCATGCAGATCTATACGTCGGCGTTGTTACCCGGGAGCTGATTGCACGGGATAACGATGGCAGCAAAGATGTGCCATTGGTCGATGGCGCAGACTGCAGCCGGAATGGAAAGGTGCTGAAGAATGCCTTTTTGGGGAATTTTGCCGGTGCGGAGCTTATCCCGGTAAAAAACGTAACAGATACCTCGGCGTCGTTATACAGAGACAGACTGGATAAAGGAACTGTGATTCAGAATGCCTTTGCCGAAGCGAAGTTTATATCTGCGGTCAGCAGCATCCCCGCGCTGAGGAACAGTAACGAGCGGAAGAATCCTGAGTTTGTGCAGGGCTTGGAGAAGTTCATTGACAGCATGCGGGGACAGGAGTACTGCGTCCTGATCCTTGCGGATGCTGTTCACAATGATAAGATCGAGGAAATGTGCGGAGAATACGAGGACATTTACTCGCAGATGTTTCCGTTCAAGACCTCGGTGCAGATGATAAACCGGCAAACGTCATCTTCGGAAACCACAAGCGTCATCAAAGGCACCACGGATACCGTAAACAAGACCTTGTCAAAATCCCTGTCCCATGGCACATCAATTTCCAAGGGACACAGCGATAGTGCCGGTGCACATGTAGGCGTAGGGGGTGGAGTCGTTGGGGGCGGCGTAAGCTATAACCACACATGGAGTACTACAAAAAGCGAAAGCCAAACGGAATCTGACACAACGTCCGATGGTACTGCGAAATCTTTGACAGAGCAAAACTCTGTGGCGAAGGCACTCTCTACGACAGATGGAGAATCGCTTCAGCTTACCTATGAGAATCGCGCCATCAAGACACTGCTGGATCGACTGGATGAGCAGATCAAGCGGATGCGCAGTTGTGAAGACTTTGGGATGTTTGACACATGTGCGTACTTTGCATCCTCTGACTATGGCACGGCGATTGCGGCGGCAAGCGCTTTCCGTTCTGTGACCCGTGGGGAGAATTCTTCTGTAGAAGCATCTGCTATCAACATCTGGGAAACCGAAGAGGCTGTTAACCGCATGAAAGACTACCTGATGCGCTGCTGGCACCCGGTATTCCAGACATCCGTTGGAAAAAAGCATGATTATCCCGTTAGGGCATCTATGCTGATTAGCGGCAGGGAACTGGCATATCAGATGCCTTTGCCCCAAAAATCCGTTGCCGGCATTTCCGTTCAGACCTGTGCAGAGTTTGGCCGTGAAGTAGCACTTCTCTCGCAAAAGAATGTGGATGCTGTCCATTTGGGCAAGGTCTACCATATGCACCAACAGGAGCGCGCCGATGTTGCTCTCGACGCCAACGAGTTGACAGCGCACACCTTTATCACGGGTTCTACCGGTTCCGGAAAGAGCACCACGATTTACCAGCTTCTTAGCCAGCTTTGCAGGAAGGGGAAGCACTTCCTGGTGATTGAACCGGCGAAGGGCGAGTATAAGTCGATATTTGGTTCCCATAGTGATGTGTCCGTTTATGGTACGAACCCTGCTCTGACAGCCCTTCTGCGGCTGAATCCCTTCCGCTTTCCTGTCGAGAGCATTCACATTTATGAGCATCTGGACAAGCTTACGGAGATATTCAATGTCTGCTGGCCTATGTATGCTGCTATGCCCGCTGTCCTGAAAGCCGCAATGGAGAATGCTTACCGCAGTGCAGGCTGGGATCTGACACGCTCAGTAAACCCGCATGGTGCAATTTTTCCAAACTTCGTAGATGTGGCGCTCGAAGTAGAGAAGTACATCAACCGAAGCGAATACTCCGATGAAAATAAGAGCAATTATAAAGGCTCGCTGTTGACCCGACTCGAATCACTGACCAACGGACTTAATGGCCTGATTTTCTCCGCAGATGACATCAGTGATAAGGATTTGTTTGATAAAAACGTAATTATCGATCTGAGCCGGGTCGGCTCCAGCGAAACGAAAGCTCTGATTATGGGTATTCTGATTTTGAAGCTGCAAGAGTATCGCGTATCTCAGCAAGTCGAGGGCAATAGCCAGTTGAAGCACATTACTGTGCTGGAGGAAGCGCACAATTTGCTGAAGCGGACCAGCACAGAGCAGAGCTCTGAGACAGCAAATCTTCTGGGGAAGTCTGTAGAGATGCTGGCCAATTCTATTGCGGAAATGCGCACCTATGGCGAGGCTTTTGTGATTGCGGATCAATCGCCGGGACTACTCGACATGTCGGTGATCCGCAATACCAACACCAAAATCATCATGCGGCTTCCGGATTTCTCGGATAGAGAATTGGTGGGAAAATCTGCCGGTCTTAATGACGATCAGATCGGGGAATTGGCACGCTTGCCCCGCGGTGTTGCTGCCGTATATCAGAGCGACTGGGTCAACGCTGTGCTCTGTGCCGTAGATAAGCCCCATTTGAAAGAGACTCCTTATATTTCACCCGGCACATACCCCGCAGTACCGGGAGATTCGCTGTTGTTTGATCTGCTCGATTCCGGATTCAGGGAAAAGGTGGACATGAACCGTGATGAGGAAGCGTTATTCCGCGGCGCGATTATCAGGTCTACCGCACCGACTGAGGTGAAGGTCAAACTGCTGGACTATCTCGATAACCGAGAGACAACAGCGGGTATCCATATGCTGAGTTCTTTGGTATTTGACCACTTCAAAAATGCAAAAGAAGCGCTGGAAGGAACAATTGAAAGTCCTTCTGTGGATACGCTGAAGATGGAAATTCTGGCAAAGCTTGAGCCATCCGTCATGCAGTATAACGACGACCAGATAAATGCGCTGATTACGCTGATTATCAGCGAATACACAAATCGCTATCTCATTGATTATCCCGTGTGGCGAGAGTTTGCACAGCGCGTATCGGAAGGGGGGATTGTATGAGCACCTTCAAAGATATTCTTGCCAAAGAGACTCCTGCTGCAGAAAAACGTCCGGAAGTTGAGCAAAAAAAGAGCGATGTAAGTGTACCATGTTTACCAAAGGAAGCCAGCAAGATACATCCCCAAAAGCCGGATAAAAACCTTTATCATTCCGCTCTGAAACGGTTAGGCTTGTCTGGCAATAACAATATTGAAACTTCTTTGGCAGGCAGAAGGCAGGAGACTTCGGCTTCATCTGACCGCTATGAAAAAGTCGCTCAGTATTGCGAAGGAAAGGCTGCAGAAGAATGGGATCGCTTCCAGAAAACTGGCGATACAGGCGGAAAAGATTATCAGGAGTATAAGTCTTACCAGGAAAAATTTGATTGTCTTGTCCGGGAAAAGGAAGATATCGCCAAAAGCATTCGCCCAGCAGAAGGTTTGATTGAAGCAGCCGAGGCCGATGAAAGTAAAGTGTCGGGTTGCCCAATAGAAGGCCATAATGGAAGCTGGGACGGATTTAGAGGCAACGCCATGTGGCGACCAGATAGGAAGGCAATTCCATCGAGATACAACCCGAATGGTCTGACCTGGGGCCAGATTCTTGATAAGTATGGCATAGAGGGGACTGAATACAAAGACGGAGATCCGGATTTTTCATCAATTTCTAAGAGCAAAGTAGAAATTGATGATTTCACCGATCAGCGTCCACTGAACTTCCTGCAGGCGGATGAATCATTAGCTAAGCAAAGAGGCTGCTCACCTGAAGAAGTCAAGAAATGGCGAGAAGAAAACGGATATACATGGCATGAATGCAGAGATTGTAAGACCATGCAGAAAGTGCCTAGGGAAATCCACAATAATATGGATCATTCCGGCGGAGTTTCAGAATATAAAAGAGCCAGAATTCAAAAGGAGGAGCATAATGAGTGAGAAAATTGTAGATTCGGTTTTCGGAGAAATGGAATATAAGCACAGCTGGATCAAAAAGGAAAGCGTTTCCCTTATGGACAAAAAATACAACCTCACTATAATTGCTTCGGCATATGCAGGAGATCAGATTTGCGATGAACAAAAAGACGCATACAAGGCATTCAAGGGCGGCCTTGATGAAATCTCAAGCAGAATGCCCAGAATGATTGAGGAATATGTTGAGATTCATAAAACTGATATTGCTGAGCATTTCCCTGAAATAGGAAAAACGGAAGAGGTAATTAAATTTATTAAGCCAGTGTCCGTTATGTTCGATAGGGATGGTAAGACGGTAATCATGTGTAATGCTGCTTGGGATGAAGAAAACGGTATTGGCATTGAGATCGCGCCTGAGTATAGAGTGGATTTGCAGGATGCTTTTCTATAAAACGCAGAGATCCTTATAAAGCAAGAAACGGCGGGAAAGCATTTCCCGCCGTTTCTCAGCAAGTTCAGGCAACTATTCCATCATCCACCTCGCCACGCAGTCGCCTTTCTTCGGTAGATACTCGATCCGCTTCAGGGCGCTGATGTAGTACTTCGGCAGGCGCAGGGTGCATCTGAGGTAGCGCTTCAGCTCCTCCGGCATACCGCAGCGAGCGTATTTGCCCTTGCGTACCGCCTCCATGATTTGCCAGGGAATGCCGTTTTCCGCCCGCGCTTTGGGCGGCGTGTGCTGGCGGATCAGGTCATACACGTCCTCCCGGAAGGCAATCACGTCCAGAAAATCGACATCACCCCGGTGAATGGCGATCTGTTCCGCCCGGCTCCACGCGCCTTCCGCCAGCTGTAAACCCATGGCCTTGATGTGATGGTAGGGGGTCGTCAGCGGCGGCAGGCCCTCCAACGCTAGAGCATCGTCACGCAGCGCACCGATCTCGATGATCCCCTGCTGGCCATCCGACTGAGTAAGCCGCAGTGCGGTCAGCTCCTCGTCGCTGTAGGGCTCCACCGTAAAAGTCCCGTTTTCGTCCATGCACTGCCAGTAGTCTGGAATGAAGTCCGTCACCAGCTGCCGCATCTCATCGGGGACGCGAAGGCTGATATCCGGCAGTCGCATCGCCAGCGAGCGGCTGGAGAGCCGATGGCCGTCGCCCTCCATGCTGCCGCCGCAGACCGGGCAGACGGCATCCGGCATGTCCCAGCCGTCTTCGTAATGGTCACGGTTGAAGGCGGTGTAGTGGCAGTTCGTGCAGCGGTAGTGGGGCGGCAGGGGATTCACCGACGTAGCGCCCAGCAGGCAGGCCAGCAGTGAGTCATTGGTGCTGCCCAGCACCAGCACGTTCTCTGGGCCGAACTCCTGCCGCATCGCCGCAACGCATCGCCACATAGGGATCCACGTGCTGCGGCCTACTAACCGCATTTCCTCCGCCAAACGTCCGTAGACCCGCTCAGACTTTCCCGCGCCGTAATACTCCTCCACCAGCTTCACCAGCAATGTCTTTTGCATAATGCGCCCTCCTTTGTTGTGGTAAGAAGGAGTATAGCAGAGGAGGTGGACAGGGAGTGTCGTTGGCAGAAAAATATTAGATCATATTGTTTCGCAAAAAATCTTCGAGATACTGCCTGCTGATCCTCCATTCACGCCCTATTTTCAGCGCCGGAATCAATTGTTGGGCAATCATCTTCCGTACCTGCTGCTTGGTGGTCTTCAGCAGTGCAGCAGTCTCAGCTACGGTGAGAAGCTCTGTCATGCCCACGGATCGTCGTCCCTTCTCGCAGCCATGCTTTTTTCCTCTTTGTACAAGAAGTTGTGCAGTCGACGCAGGTCGTGACAGGTTAACCCCCAGTCACCCATTTCATTACGACTAGGCCTGACACCATACTTTTCGCAGCTTTTTCTCAGATTCTCCTTGTCCATTTCCAGCAGACGGCAAACCTCCTTGATGCTGTAGAATTCGTTTAAGTCCGAATAAGAAATGTATTGAATCATGATCTGATCCTCCTATTTGCATTTTTAGCGTGAGATAGGATTTGTATATAGGAATCGAGATTCTTTGGCACAGCTCACGCTTCCTTATACTTATGTTTGTTATTTCATTTTAAAATTACATAAAGAGACAAGGAAATCTTGGCAGAGGATCAAAAAAACGCAGGTGAAAAAGAGCTATTTTTGCTCGGAAAACATGCAAAAAATTTTCCCTTATTGTTTCCCTTAAGCGGGGAAAATCGGCCCAGAACCAATAACACAAACAGGCACGAAAAGTGATGATATTTGTGAAGAAACTGAAACAATCAGTAACAATCATGACGTGGTAACACGTGCCTTGGGCAATTCAAATCCGGGTGTCACCTCCAACCAAAACTCCCGAAACACAGGTGTTTCGGGAGTTTTTTCATGCCCGAAAGCAGGTTTTTCCTTATTGTTCCTCTCCAGCGGCAAAAACCGCCCACTGTCATCTGCCTTTTTCATGCGGCCGCGTCCATCATGCACCGGCACACCTCCCGCGATGCCGCTGCGGGATCGGCTGCGCCGGCCGTCAATTTCATCAAGCTTCCCCCCAATAAAACCCCATATTTCGGTCATCCTTCCCCTTTTTCGATTAACCCCTTGACAAGCTACTCCCGGCATGGTATTCTAGCAAAAATGCACAGGAAAGGGGCGATATATGTGACCGCGGCAACGAAGAGCAATCGACTCAACGGCGGTGCTTTTTTCTCCTGTGTGATTGGTGTTTCCTGCGGCAGTGGTGTTTTTTTCCCTGTGGCGGATACCTGTTTTCCTTATTTTAATACCCGGCTTCGTTGATGTATTTCCACATCACCGAAGACCGGGTTTTTTTATGGGAGGGCCGTTCCTCCCGGGTCGCTATCCACCCATGTCGGAGAAGGGAGTCAGAACATGCAGCAACTTACCCTGCAAATCATTGAAAATGTCCTGTTGGTCCCCGGGATCTGCCGGATGCGTCTGGCCGGCGACACCAGCGCCATTACTGCGCCGGGCCAGTTTCTGGAACTGCAGCTGGAGGGCGGCTTTCTCCGCCGTCCCCTGTCCATCTGCGACTGGGACGACGATGCCGTCACCATCATCTATCGCAAGGTGGGAAAGGGCACGGCCATTCTCTCCACCATGCATCCCGGTGAAACCGTCAACGTGCTGGCCGGTCTGGGCAACGGCTTTGACGTGTCCGCCTGCGGTCAGCACCCGCTGCTGGTGGGCGGCGGCATCGGCACGCCGCCGCTGTACGGTCTGGCGCGCCGCCTGATCGCCGCCGGAAAGCAGCCCAAGGCACTGCTTGGCTTCAATACCCGCAAAGAGGTATTTTACGAGCGGGAGTTTGCCGCGCTGGGCGTCCCCACCACCGTTGCCACAGTGGATGGCAGCTACGGTGTAAAGGGTCTGGCCACGCAGGTGCTGCCCCATGATTTTGACAGCTTTTGCGCCTGCGGCCCGCTGGTCATGATCCGCGCCCTGTGCGCCGCCACGGACAAGCCCGGTCTCCTCAGTCTCGAGGCCCGCATGGGCTGCGGCTTCGGCGCGTGCATGGGCTGCACCATTGAAACCACCGGCGGACTCAAGCGCGTTTGTAAGGAAGGACCTGTATTTCGGAGGGAGGAACTGATATGGCAGTAACAACAGTAGACCTTTGCGGCATCACACTGGATAACCCCATCATCCCGGCCAGCGGCACATTCGGCTACGGCTACGAGTTTGCCGAGATCTACAACATCAATTGTCTGGGCACCTTTTCGTTCAAGGGTACCACGCTCCACCCCCGCAAGGGCAATGCGCAGCCCCGCATCGCGGAGTACGAGGGCGGGCTGCTCAATGCCGTCGGGCTGCAAAACCCCGGTGTAGACGCCGTCATTGCCGAAGAACTGCCCCGGCTGAAAAAAGTATTTCATAAGCCTGTCATGGCCAATGTCAGCGGCTTCAGTCTGGAGGAGTATGTAGAAGTCTGCCGCCGTCTGGACGCGTGCGAGCAGGTGGGATGGCTGGAGGTCAACATCTCCTGCCCCAATGTACACGGCGGCGGCATGAGCTTCGGTACCGACCCCAAGGCGGCGGCGCAGGTCACCCGCGCCGTCCGTGACGCGGTGAAAAAGCCGGTCATCGTCAAGCTCTCTCCCAACGTCACCGACATTGCCCAGATTGCCAAGGCCTGCGAGGATGCCGGTGCCGACGCTGTCAGCCTCATCAACACGGTGCTGGGTATGCGCATCGATCTCAAAACCCGCCGTCCCCTGCTGGCCAACGGCACCGGCGGCATGTCCGGCCCCGGCATTTTCCCGTTGGCGCTACGCATGGTCTGGCAGGTCTACGAGGCTGTTTCCATCCCCATCGTGGGCATGGGCGGCGTCTGCTCGGCAGCGGATGCCGTGGAGATGATGCTGGCAGGCGCCACCGCCGTGCAGATCGGTGCGGCCAACCTTACCAGCCCCTTTGCCTGTCTCGACATCGTGGATTCCCTTCCCGATGTTATGGACTACTATCATATTAACGACATCAAAGAGATTATTGGAGGAGCACATCATGGGTAAAGACGTTATCATCGCGCTGGACTTCCCCAGCCGTCAGCGCACGCTGGCCTTTCTGGACAATTTCACGAATGAAAAGCCCTTTGTCAAAATCGGTATGGAGCTGTTTTTTGCCGAGGGTCCGTCCATCGTCCGTGAAGTCAAGGCCCGCGGCCACAAGATTTTTCTGGATCTGAAAATGCACGATATCCCCAACACTGTCCGCAGCTCCATCTCGGTGCTGTCCGGGTTGGAGGTTGATATGCTGAACCTGCACGCCACCGGCACCCGCGCCATGATGGAGGCCGCCATGGAGGGTCTGACCCGGCCCGACGGTACCCGTCCCCTGCTGCTTGCCGTCACCCAGCTCACCTCCACCAGCCAGCAGAGCATGACCAACGAGCTCCTCATCGACAAGCCTCTGGACGAGGTGGTTATCTCCTACGCGCAGAACGCGGCAGCCGCCGGGCTGGACGGCGTGGTCTGTTCCCCGCTGGAGGCCGGCATGATCCACGCAGCCTGCTCTCCCAACTTCCTGACCGTTACGCCCGGCATCCGCTTTACCGATTCCAAGGCGGACGATCAGGTGCGTGTCACCACGCCTGCTCACGCCAAGCAGCTGGGTTCTGATTATATCGTGGTGGGTCGTCCCATCACCAAGTCGGCGGACCCTGTCGCGGCCTATCGCCGCTGCATGGAGGAGTTCGTTGGATGAGCTGGGATACCCTCCTCTTTGATCTGGACGGCACGCTGACCGACTCTGGCCCCGGCATCATGCACGCGGCACAGTACGCCCTGCGCGGCGGCGGCGTCCATGTTGCAGACAGCCGTACCCTGTCATTTTTTGTGGGCCCGCCGCTGGCGGACAGCTTTCTGCGCTACTTCCCACCCGAGGAGGTCAACGCCGCCATCGCCCGTTTCCGGGAGTATTACCGTGAAACCGGCTGGCTGGAAAACGCCCCCTATCCCGGCATCGAGAATTGCCTTCAGGCGCTGTGCGCCGCCGGAAAAAAGCTGTATGTGGCCACCTCCAAGCTGGAATCTCTGGCGTTTCAGGTGCTGACCCATTTTGGGCTTGCCCACTACTTTTCCGGTATCTGCGGCGCGCCGCCGGACGATATTGAAGCCGGGCGAAAGGCCGCCGTCATCGGCGCTGCTCTGTCCGCCGCCCGCTGCGGCGACCTCTCCCGCGCCGTTATGATCGGTGACCGGGAGCATGACATTCTGGGCGGCCGTCAGGCCGGCCTGCAAACCGTGGGCGTACTGTATGGCTACGGAAGTCTGGCAGAACTGACCCACGCCGGTGCCGATGCCATTGCGGCCACACCGGATGCACTGCGGGAGCTGCTCCTGCACCACGACTGAAAGGAGAACCACCATGGAACAACAACGTAAGGTCGCCGAGGGACTGCTGTCCATCCGCGCCGTCTTTTTCCGCCCCGAGGAGCCCTTTATCTGGGCCAGCGGCATCAAAAGCCCGGTCTACTGTGATAACCGCCTGATCCTGACCGCGCCCGAGGTGCGCAGCACGGTAGAGTCCGCGCTGGCCGACACCATCCGCCGCGAATATCCGGACGCAGAGGTGCTGATGGGCACCAGCACCGCCGGTATCGCCCACGCCGCCATCGTTGGCCACATGATGGGCCTGCCCATGGGGTATGTCCGCTCCTC
>Ga0129314_1001687_pt1 | contig 14403 bp, 10 predicted proteins | sample O1111metagenome_FD_94431 | JGI IMG/M metagenome (GOLD analysis project Ga0129314, IMG submission 94431) | Orangutan individual fecal microbial communities from fecal samples from Wisconsin, USA - O1111 metagenome | ecosystem: Host-associated > Mammals > Digestive system > Large intestine > Fecal...
GCCGGCCAGGGCGGAACCGAGCGCGCCGGCGGTCTTGATCTCGCCTCTCAGCTCGCCCATCTGGCTGTAGACGCTGCCGAAGCTGTTGTAGATGTTGGTGAATTCGGTGTCTACGGCGCTGAGGGCGTCGCCGACGTTGTTGTACGAGCCGCCGCGGATGATGTAGCTCGGCGCGGAGACCGTGCCGTCGGCGTTGACCGAGGCGCCGCCGCCGAAGTGCTTGGAGACGCTCGACGACACGCCCCACAGCTGGGAGCCGTTGACCGCGTCGGCGCTGGTCCGGCTGACTTCGCCCGCTTTGACGTTTTCGATCTTATTGCCCGCCGCGTCGAAGCCTTTGGCCGTCACTTTGCCGGCGAAGACCGGCGCGTCCACGACGCCGATCGTGATGTTCATGCCGGCCCGGGTGATGGCGGCGTTGCTGCCGTCCTTAAAATGGACGGTATCGTCCGTGGCAATTTCAGTCGGCGTGTCGCCGTTGACGCGAAGCTTCCATGTGCCGGGATCGCCTTTGTCGCCTTTCTCACCTTTGTCGCCCTTCTCTCCTTTAGGGCCCTGCGGACCAGCGGGACCGGTATCGCCTTTTTCGCCCTGAGGGCCGGTTTCGCCCTGTTCACCCTTAGGACCCTGCGGACCAGCGGGACCGGTGTCGCCTTTTTCGCCCTGAGGACCGGTTTCACCCTGGATGCCCTGCGGGCCCTGAGATCCCTGCGGGCCGGTCTCGCCCTGGATGCCCTGCTCGCCCTGAGGGCCCTGCGGGCCGGTCTCGCCCTGGATGCCCTGCTCGCCCTGCGGGCCGGTTTCACCTTGGATGCCCTGCTCGCCCTGAGGACCCTGCGGGCCGGTCTCGCCCTGGATGCCCTGCTCGCCCTGCGGGCCGGTTTCACCTTGGATGCCCTGCTCGCCCTGCGGGCCCTGAGAACCCTGCGGGCCGGTTTCGCCCTGGATGCCCTGCTCGCCCTGCGGGCCCTGAGATCCCTGCGGGCCGGTTTCGCCCTGGATGCCCTGCTCGCCCTGAGGGCCCTGAGGACCCTGCGGGCCGGTCTCGCCCTGGTCGCCTTTTTCGCCCTTGAGGTTCTTGTAGATGTCGCTGTCTGTGTCTACCGTGACGAGCAGCCGTGTTTCGCCGTTATAGCTCACTTCCTGGGCTTTGAGCCCTTCACCGAAGTCTATCTTGATATCCGTCATTTTCTGCTGCGACGCCAGCGTGCCGGAAGCGTACGAGCCGCTCAGGCTGCCGCCGCTGTAGAACATCGCCGACGAGCTGCCGAATGCCCTCAGCTGCGCCACGTTGACCGCGTCGGTGTCATACGTACCGGCCGCCACGCCCGTGATCTGCCTGGTCCTTATCGAACCGGCCGTGTCGTTTCCCACGGAGACGGCGCCGGTCGTCGCTGTCCAGGCGGGGCCGGACGGCGTGCCGGTATAGCTGTCGGGAACCCAGCCGGTTATTCCGCCGCGCCTGTTCGCAAGCGACGACTCGCCGATGGCGATGCCGCCCGCCGCGGTCGTCTTCGCCTTGTACCCGACGGAGGTGGAGTTTTGCAGCGCCGCTTCGGCCTGATAGCCGATCGCGAGGGAAGATATTCCCGAAGCTTTGGCCTCGAACCCGACCGCCATCGCCTCTTGCTGCGACGCCGCCGCTCCCGAGCCTATCGCGACGGCCCGAAGGCCTGTCGATTGGGCGCTGCGGCCGAGGGCCATGTCGCCGCCGTAGTTCACAAGGGCCCGATAGCCCAGTGCGGTCGCTTCGACAGTCACGTTGGAGCCGCCTTGCCCGCTCAGCACCTGCGCCTCATAGCCGATGGCGATATTGTTCGATCCCCGTTGGATGTTAGAGTCTGCCCCGATGGCAATCGCATGGTCGCCGTAGGCTTTCGCGTTTCTGCCTATCGCGAAAGACCATTCGCCGGATGAGTGTGGTCTTTTCCACGAGCCAACCGTATCAACCGTATAATCGATAAGCACGGGATTCCCGATAGCAGCGGCCTCGCTGCCCGCCGGCGCGGCCAGCGAGGCGCACAGCAGCGCCGCAGCGAGCCTGCGGGCGCAGGAGCCGAAAACGGCGGGCCTCTCCGCGCGGACGGCGGACGCTTTCCGTATTCCTCCCAAACAATGCAATAAATGACCGGCATGACAACGTTCCGGAGCTCTTGCATGCTGCGTCATTGACATCGCCTCCTTCGAAGATTGTTCTGCAGAACGTAACAAACGTATTATATCAAAAGCTGGGGTTTCATTCACAACATAGTAATTATCTCAAAAAAAAAAAAAATATGGAAAGTCACGTCCCACGGACAGAGGATATGGAGACCCGCCGCAGAATGACTCAGCAGCAGGCCTCGCTGCGGCAGGAACTCGAATGGGGCGCAGGCCGGGCATGTGTCGGCAGAGCTTTTTCGACGCAAAAGCGAAGGAGAAGCAAACCGCGGGCGGATCGACACGAAAAATGGCCTTACTCCGTTTGAAATACGGAGCAAGGCCAAGCAGTTCAAAGCTTTTCTGCAGCGGGCGCTTTTTCGCGTCCCGCTGCCGAGGGAACAGTCCGCCTGCTTTTTGTGCCGCTCTTGCGGAACGGCCGGGGAACGGCTCCGCGCGTCAGCGGAACTTCACGATGGTCACGCCCCAGCCGCCTTCGGAGTGGTCGCCGAGGCGGTACTCGGAGACGTAAGGCAAACGGGCGCAAAGCTGATGCACGAGCCTGCGCAGGATGCCTTCGCCGCGGCCGTGAATGACGGCAACTTCGCCGTATCCGGCGCGCATGGCCTGATCGAGATAGCGCTCCACCAGTGGAACGGCTTCGTCGGCCAGCATGCCGCGCACCATGATGGAACTGGGCACGCCTTCGGGACGGCGCACAATGGCGATCTCGTCCGCGGTCTGCCGCGCTTTGGGCGCGGATGTCAGCGTCAACTTTGCCAGCGGCACGGTGATGCGCATGGCGCCGGCCTGCACTTCGGCGTTCCTGCCGTCAATGGCCGCGATTTCGCCCTTTACGCTGCTGCCGCTGAGCTTCACGGACGCCCCGACCTCCAGCCGGGGCGCAGGGGGCGTGCGCCGCTCTTCGATGGCGTTCTGGCGCACGGCCGAGGTGCCGCGGGTCTTGTCGATCTGTGACTTCTGGCGGGCCATTTCGCGGTGTCCGGCAGAGCGCGCCGCGCCCTGCAGCGATTTGAGCAGCGAACGGGCTTTCGCCTCGGCGTCGTCGAGGATTTTCTGCGATTCGCGTTCCGCTTTCAGGATCATTTCGTCCCGTTTCCGTTCGGTCTCGGAACGGCTCTGCTCGAGCTTTTTCCTTTCGGCGTCGAGGCGCTGTTTTTCCTGCGCCAGTTCGCGCGAGAGCTTTTCGACGGCCAGCCGTTTTTCCTGCAGCTGCCCGATCAGGCGCTCGACGTTCAGCTCGTCGGAGTTCAGGCACTCTTCGGCCCGCGTGACGATGCCGGGCGGCATGCCGTAGCGCCGGGCAATCGCCAAAGCGTTGCTCTGCCCGGGAATGCCGACAAGCAGATGATACGTTGGGCTGAGGGTCTTCATGTCGAAATCGACGCAGGCCGCCTCCACTCCGGGGGTGGTGGTCGCAAAGCGTTTGATCGGATTGTGATGCGTCGTCGCCAGCACGAGAGTCCTGCGCCGCAGGAACTCTTCCAGCACGGCAATGCCCAGCGCCGCGCCTTCCTGCGGATCGGTTCCGGCTCCCAATTCGTCAAGCAGCGCCAGCGAATCGGCGTCGGCGTTTTCAAGCATCGAAACGATGCGTTTCAAATGGGAGCTGAAGGTCGAAAGGCTCTGTTCGATGCTCTGCTCGTCGCCGATATCGGCGTAAATCGCGGAAATAACGCCGACGCTGGAACCGTCAGCGGCCGGCACGGGCAGGCCGCACCAGGCCAGATACACGGCCAGAGCGCACGTTTTCAGCGCCACAGTCTTGCCGCCGGTGTTCGGCCCCGTCACCACGAGGGCGCGGAAATCCCGGCCGCAGGAGACGTCGATGGGAACGGCACGCTCGCCCAGCAGCGGGTGACGCACACCGTAAAAGCGGAACTCGGAGCGTTTGACCAGCTCGGGCATGCGCCAGCGTTTGAAATGGATCAGGTCGTCCATGCAGTAGAACAGGTCGAGCTGCGCCAGTGCCGTTTCCGCTTCGTTCACGGCGTTTCGGCGGTCGAGAAGAATTTTCGTCAGTTCGCCGAAGATGCGGCGCTCCTCCTGGCGCTGCTGTTCGAGCAGCGCCGCGATGCGGTTGTTGCAGACGACCAGGACATGCGGTTCCATGTAAACCGAACTGCCCGACGCCGACTTGTCGGTGACGATGCCGGGGAAGCGGTTGACGAAAGCCTGCTTCACCAACACGGCGAAGCGTCCGCTGCGCATCGAAAGCACGCGCTCCTGGAGCATGCCGCTGGAGGAACCGTTCAAAAAGCCGCTGCCCACGGCACGCGCTTCGCGCCGTTTCTGGTCCAGTTCGGCGCGGATCTCGCGCAGTCTCGGCGAAGCGCCGTCGGCCAGCGAACCGTCGCTGTTCAAAACCGAAAGCTGTTTGAGCTCGTCCGAAAATTCGCGGATGCGGTCGCAAAACCAGACCAGAGGCGGAAACTTCTCTTTTGCCGCCTGCGCGCACTCTCTGACGGCCATGGCCAGCGCCAGCAGGACGCGGACTTTCAGCAGCTCTTCCCCCAGCAGCAGCCCCGTATGGCACGCCTCGTCCAGCGCTGCGGAGACGATCTGCACCGCGTCGTTCCACGGGAAGCTCCCGCCGCTCTCGATAAAGCTCAAATAAGCCGCCAGCAGACCCTGGCGGCTTATCAGGCTTTTCATGTCGGCGGCAGGCTCCATCCGAACGAGAGCCGCGCGTCCCAATTCGCTCCTCGCCCCCGCGGCGAGAAGCTCGAGGACGTCGTCGATCTCAAGCGACTGCCGCGCTTCTTTATTGATTTTCAACTCGGATCACCAACTATACAATCTGTTTCGGGAAAAACGCGTCGATAGAGCTCTTAATGCCGGGAAGGACCGCGTTGACAAGCAGCACCGTGCGGCTGTCTTTCAGCTCCACTCCGGGCAGAAAGCGCCCGGCATGCTGCAGCGCCACGACGACGAGGATCACGACCGCCGCGCCCTTGACGCCGCCAATCAAGAATCCGCACAGGCGGTCCAGCGCCGAGAGCGACACCATCGACAGCAGCGCGCGGAAGAGCTTGCCGATCAGCGCACAGACGATGCAGACGGCAAAGAAAACAAGCGCAATCGCTATCATCCGGCTCACCGAGGCGTTAAGAGAGACAAAAAGATTTCCGAGCGCGGCGTCCACCGGATCGGCATACTTGAAGCCGAAATAAACGCCGCCGGCGATGCCGGCCAGGGAAAAGATCTCGCCGGAAAAACCGCGGAAAATCCCCTTGACGGCAAAAAAGACCACGATCAGCAGCATGCAGAGGTCGAATCCATCCACAAGGGTCATTCCGCGCCTTCTTTCCGCCCGCTCTTCTCCGGCGCGCTGCCGCCGTCGGAATAGTATTCCGTCAGAAGCAGGTTGAGTTTTTCCTCGATCAGCTTCAGTTTGTACGCCATATACATCCAGCCGAGAACCAGCCGCCGCTCCTGATCAACTTTAGAGTCGAGGGATGAAAACAGCCTCTGGCTGAATTCGACAATCTCGTCAAACTGCTTGGGCTTAAGAGCCGTACGAAGGAGGTAGGTCTTGGTGCCGAGAGTGACTCTTGCCTCCCGGGAGTTATCCTCCATCGCTCTTACCGCCTCTCGAAACCGGCGTCAGGCAGGATATTCTTCAAGCTCTTGGCGATATCGTCAAGTTTGTTTTCGAGGACTTCCTTCTCCTTCTGAAGGCTCATTTTCACCCGCTCAAGCTCCTCGATGGCGCGGTCTTTTTCCTTGAGCGCGCGGATTTTTTCGAGCTCCTTCTCATCCAGCTGCTTCTTCACCTTCGCCAGCTCGTCCTGCAAAGAAGCGTTGGACGCGGCGAACTCGCCGATACGGCCGGAAACGCGCTCCAGAAGCTGATCGAGTTCGGATAAATTGGTCATCGTTTGTTCCTCCTTATTTTATTTTTTCCGTATTTCCGCAGGGGTCCGCCCTTTATTATCTCAGTTTGTAGCCCTTTTGTTCAAGCCCCGAACGAACGCCGTTGTGTTCTTCTTCCACTTCGGCGTCTTTCAGCGTGCGGCCGCTCAGGCGGTACGCCATCGAGAAAGCCATGCTGCGGAAACCCTCAGGCACGCCCTGTCCTTCGTAGACGTCAAAAAGGCGCACGGTGCTCAGCAGCGGGCCGGCGGCTTCGCGGATGTCGGCGATCACCCTGTCGGCCGGCGCATCCTCGGCAACGAGCATGGAAATGTCGCGGTAAACCGGCGGATAGGCATTGTTTTTGGCGTAGCGGGGCAGGCGCTCCTCCATGAAGGGCTCCACGTCCAGCTCAAAAGCGTACAGCGGCGCGTCAAGATCGAGCTGCGCGGCAATGTCGGGCTTAAGACACATCAGATAGCCGACGGGCTTGCCGTCGAACAGAATTTCGGCCGTCTGACCGGCATGCCCGTCAGCGCGCAGCGCCCCGCGGAACGTCAGCGCGGCGCCGCAGCTGCGGGCCAGCGCTTCCACGTCGCTTTTGACCAGCATAAAATCCTCTTTCGAGGACGCATAAAGCGCGCGTTTTTCCTTGCCGCTGAAGGCGATGCCGCCGATGCGCTCAACTTCCCTGATCCCGCCGTCCCCGGGCACGAAAACACGGCCGAACTCGAAAACGCGGACCGGATCGCGCCAGCCTCCGCGCACCGCTTTGCCGACGCCGCTCAACAGCCCGGGAATCAGCGAAGGCCGCATCACCGACATGTCGGCGCTGATCGGGTTCGCCACAACCTTGCACTGGCCGGCCTCAGGGCAGCGAAGCAGCGTCAGGCTCTCAGGGCTGATAAAGCTCAGCGTCACCGCTTCGGTATAGCCGCGCCCGATCGCCACAGAACGGAGCAGGCGCTGCAGGCGCATGGCCGGGCTGAGCGCCCCGGCGCGGTGAAGCACGGGAATCGTCGGCTCGATCGCGTCGTAACCGCGGATGCGTCCGACTTCCTCGATCAAATCCTCTTCGACGGCGATATCGCAGCGGCGCGTCGGCACTTCGTATTCGGCGCGTTCCAGACCGCCGGCCGCCTTTTCAATGCCGAGGCGCTTCAGGATCGCCTCAGCTCCGTTCATGTCGTCCCAGACGAGGATCTTCTTCATCTTTTCCGCCGTCAGAGGCACGCGGGCGGGCCGGATTTCGCCGTTCTGGGCGTAGAAGCTGCGCGAGAAGGCGCGCACGCCGCCCCACTGCTCCATCAGATGCAGCGCGTAGTTCATGGCGGTCTCCGTCAGCATCGGATCGACGCCGCGGGAGTAGCGGAACGAAGCTTCGCTGGGAATGCCAAGCCGGCGCGAGGTCTTGCTGACGAAGGGCGCAGCGAAGTTGGCGCTCTCCAGCAGAACGTGTTCCGTCTTATCGGTAATTTCCGAGTTGAGCCCTCCCATGACGCCGGCCAGCGCCACGCCGACGCCGCTGCTGGAGATGACAAGGTCGGACGGCAGCAGCTTGTGGGTTTTGCCGTCGAGCGTGACGAGCTCCTCGCCGTCCCGGGCGAGACGCACGCCGATGCTGCGCCCGGGCAGGCTGGCCGCGTCGAAGGCGTGCAGCGGCTGGCCAAGGGCGAGCATCGCGTAGTTGGTGGCGTCAACGATGTTGTTGATGGGGCGCATGCCCGACATGCACAGCCGCACGCCGGCCTGAAGCGGCGAAGGGGCGATCCGGACCGAATCGGCCATGCCGAGACGGTAGGCGCGGCAGCCCTCGCTTTCGAGCGTGATTCCTTCGAACGGCAGCGGCCACTCGCCGTCGCAGCCAGGCTTGGGGACGGCAGGCACGTGCAGCCCGCACTGCGGGAACAGCGCGTGGATCTCCAGAGCCGCGCCGAGAACGCTGAGCAGGTCGCCGCGGTTCGGCGTCACCGACATGTCGAAGACCGTATCGTCAAGCCCCAGCCACGCACCGGCATCGGCGCCGAGCGGCGCGTCCTGCGGCAGGATGAGGATGCCGTACACGTCGGTCAGATCGGGAACTCCCAGCTCCTTGGCCGAAGCCATCATGCCCGCGCTGTTGAATCCGTCGAAATCACGGCAGCCCAGCTCCATGCCGCCGGCCGTCGAAGAGCCGGGAGCGAACCACGGGATCACATCGCCCAGCTTCACGTTCGGCGCCGCAGTGACGCAGAGCGGATACTCCTTCTCTCCCACGTCGAGGCGGGTCACTTTCAGGCCGGATTTCGTCGGATGCTGCGAGCATTCGACGATCTTGGCGATGCGCACGCCCCTGACGTTCGCGCAGGGACGGTCAATCGACTCGATCTCGGTGCCTGTCACCGTCAGTTTCTCGGCGATCTCTTCAAGAGGCGCGCCGAGCGTGATGAAGTCTTTCAGCCAGTTAATGGAGAGCAGCATTATTCATGCCTCCCGGAAAGAAGATAGGAAACGTCGCCGTCGAACAGCGCGCGAAGGTCCGTCAACCCGTATTTGAGCATGGCGATGCGGTCAAGCCCCATGCCCCAGGCGAAACCGTTGTATTTATCGGGATCGATGCCGCCGTAGCGCAGCACGTTGGGATGGCACATGCCCATGCCGCCGATCTCAAGCCAGCCGGTGCCCTTGCAGATCTGGCAGTGAGAGTCGGAACCGCCGCACTTGAAGCATTCGATATCGACTTCCATCGACGGCTCGGTGAACGGGAAGTAGCTGGCGCGGTAGCGGGCTTTCAGCTTTTTGCCGAAGACGCCCTGAATCATGGCCTCAAGGCAGCCCTTGAGGTCGCCGACGGAGATAGACCTGTCGACGACCAGGCCTTCAACCTGATGGAACATCGGCGAATGCGTGGGATCGTTGTCGCGGCGGTACACGCGTCCGGGACAGGCCACGCGCAGCGGCGCGCCCATTTCGAGCATGGCGTGGATCTCCATGCCGGAAGTATGCGTGCGCAGCAGCCGGCCGTCGCCGAAATAAAACGTGTCCTGCATGTCGCGGGCAGGGTGGTGCGGCGGGATGTTCAGCGCTTCGAAGTTGAAGAAATCCGTCTCGATTTCCGGACCGGTCACAGTTACGAATCCCAGCCCTTCAAGAACTTCCAGCACGTCCATGGTCACCTGCACGACGGGATGCACGCCGCCGTAAGCCCGGCCGCGCGCGGGCTGCGTCACGTCGACGCAGTCGCGAAGCTCCATCTCGGTCAAGCGGCGGCGTTCAAGCGTTTCGATCGCCTCGTCGAGCTTGCCCTGAAACTCCGTCTTGGCGCCGTTGATGATCTTCCCCATTTCGGGACGCTCCTGCGGCGACAGCCTGCCCAGCATTTTCTGCAGGCCCGTCATCGCTCCCTTCTTGCCGAAGACCGCGATTCGGCAGTCGTTCAGCGATTCGAGCGTAGCGCCGTCTTTTAGAGCCGATTCGACGACCGCGCGGATTTTCTCTATTTCAAGAGCAATTTCACTGCTCATGACGTTTCCTCCTTGTCCGTTCCCGTTGAGAATCGCCTGTTCTCAGACAGGCCTCATAAAACGGAAGGGCTCCTGTCATTCTGTGACAGAAGCCCTTCGCTCTCTTCATTGAACAGGTTGAAGAGCTCTTCGTCCAACCTTACTTCGCCAACGCCTGACGAGCCTGCTCGGCAATGCTGCGGAAGGCTGCCATGTCGTTGACGGCAAGATCGGCAAGCATCTTGCGGTTCACTTCGATGCCGGCCTTCTTCAGGCCGTTCATGAAGAAACTGTACGACATGCCCTCCATGCGCGCAGCCGCGTTGATGCGGGAGATCCACAGACGGCGGAAATCCCTCTTCTTGCGGCGGCGGTCCTTGAACATGCTGCTCAGGGCGTGCAGATAGGCCTCGCGGGCGCGGCGGTAATTGTTTTTCTTACGGCCAAAGAACCCCTTGGTAATGGAAAAAAGCTTCTTGTACTTTCTATCGCTGGAACTGGCTGCTTTAACGCGCATCGATCTTCACCTCTGAATTTTTGAACTTACTTGTTGGGCATCATCAGACGCAGCATTGCTTCCTGCCCGTCAGCAAGAAGCCCCGCCTGACGCAGACGGCGATGTCTCTTGGCGTTCTTGGTGCTCAGAAGGTGACGGCGTCCGTTCTTCTGATACTTGATTTTGCCGCTGCCCGTGTACGAAAAGCGTTTTTTCGCGCCGGAATGAGTCTTTGCTTTCCAGACCATACTGACAACCTCCGTAAAATTCAGTTTCTATTCTTAATCGTCGCCTCTGGCAGAGCCAGGAAGCGGCACAAACAACGCTCTCATATAGCGGCCTTCCATGCGCGGCTCTTCGTCCATCCTGCCGACGGCGGCGCAGTCGGCCGCAACGCGGTCGATGACCTCACGGCCCTTGTCCAAAAACGCCATCTCTCTGCCACGGAAGAATATCGACACTTTCACGCGGTGCCCGCTTTCGAGGAACTTGATCACTGCTTTCGTCTTGAAATCGTAATCGTGTTCGTCGATCTTGGGACGCATCTTGATTTCCTTGAGCGCCTGCACCTTCTGTTTCTTGCGGGCATCCTTGTCGCGTTTCTGCTGCTGGTAGCGGTACTTGCCAAAATCAAGAATGCGGCACACGGGCGGATTTCCGTCCGGCGCGACTTCCACGAGATCCAGCTCGCGCTCTTCCGCTGCGGCGATTCCCTCAGCCGGAGTCATAACGCCCAGTTTCTTGCCCTCGTTGTCGATCACAAGAACCTGCTCGGCGCTGATTTCTTCGTTCACTCTCGGCTCGTCGGACATTTTTTTAGCTATGTGAGTCACCTCCACAAGATTTTGCGCGATAAAAAAATGAGGAAAGGCTCCACCTCTCCTCATGCACATTCGCATCCATTGTGACGCTGCGCATGACCTTGCAGCTGCCAAAGGGCGCCGCCAAGGCGAGAGGGATTCCTCTGCTTCTCTGTCGCTCGGAAGAGTATAGCACCCGTTGGCGATTTGCGCAAGCGCCGGCTTCACGTCTTTCAGGCGGCTCCCCGTCAGTTTCTCCGCCGCAGCAGCCAGGCGGTCAGCTCAGTGCGGGAAGCGGAGCCGGTCTTGCGGAACGCCCGCGCCAGAAACGATTTGACCGTCGCCGCGGAGACGTGCATCTGCCGGGCGATCTCGTCGTTCGTCAGCCCGCGGGCCACGAGCTCGGCCGCTTCGAGCTCGCGCTCCGAAAGCAGCGCCGCCGCGCCCAGCAGCGCCGCACGCGCACACTGAAGGTTCTGCGACCAGACCTTCGCCAGCGCGGAAATTTTTTTCAGCGATGCGGCGCTCAGAAATTCCCGGGCAAGCAGGCGCTTCAGGATCGGCGACAGCGCCCCGAAGTTCTGCGCCAGCGGCAGGATCACGCCGTCGGGCAGCGCGATGTCCAGCGCGCCGCGCAACGCGCGCTCCGCCTCTTCCGCCGCGCCCAGCGCTTCGTGAGCGGCTGCCACGTGGAGGCCTGTGTAAATAAGCGCCATGGCGTTGGGATAGAACGAGGCCGCTCTTTTCAGTTCCGGGCCGATGCCGGCCAGCCTGGCATATTTTTTCGCGTCGAGAAGCGACTTGGCGTAAACCACGCTGGCATACGGGCGGGCCATGAAGCGCACGCGCGACGTGACGTCGTCTGCCGCCAGCCACTCGGGCACCCTGCCGACGCCGCATTCCGCGCCGAGGAAGCCCTCGCAGAGGCCGAGCATGTTGAGATAAACGACGGACTTCGAAGCGCGGGCTTTCCCGCGCAGCGCGCCGACGGCGGAGCGGTACTCCGCGGCGTCGCCCCTGGCAAGGGCGATCTGCGCCAGCAAAAAAAGCGCGCACAGTTCTATGTTGAGCTGCTGCGCCTCCCGCGCCGCATAAGCGGCGCGGTGAGCCGAGATCTCCGCGGCCTTGAAGTCGCCCCGATTGAACTGCAGCTCGCCGCGCATCACCACGTCGGCGCCGGTGCCGTGGCCGCGGGCGGCGGCAAGATAATAGGGCAGGTTCTTCTCGAGGATCTGCACGTCGCGTTCGGCGGCGGACCTGTAAAACATGTAAAGGATCGACGGCGCGCCGAACGTCCACGCCCCTTTCATGTTGATGATCGACGTGGGGCCGCCCGTCAGCTCGACGGCGCGCCTGTAGCCGCCGGCCATCGCGGCGAAATCGTTATACGACAGGAACGCCGTGAGGAAAACGATCTCGCCGGTGAGAGCGCGCTTCTCTTCGGCGCTCATGGCCGGGCCGGCGGCAACGTTTTTCTCCACTTCGCGGGCCAGCGTCACGACACGTTCGGTCTCGTTGTAAATGAAGAGCGCGAAGGCAAAGACGATCATGGCGCGGGGATACTCGGCGCGGATCTCCGGCGGGCAGCGGTCCAGCACTGAGAGCAGCAGCTCCCTGTTCTCCGACGAGGCGTTCAAGGTGAAGTCCGACGTCGTCAGCGGCAGGCTCAGCGCCGCCCGAAAGTCGCCGATCAGAGCGTAATAGCGCAGAGCGAGAAAGTTGTCCCCCTGCTTTTCATGCCACTGCGCCGTCAGGCGCAGCACACGCTCGCGAAACGCGCCGGAACACGCGTCGAATTCCTTTTTGACGTAGAGCTGAAGGATGCTGTGGATGTAGTAGCGCCGCTCGCCCATGTCGTGCCAGACAAAACCGTTGCGCTCCAGCATGTCGAGAATGCTCTCGTCGATCCAGTCCGTCTCGTTGAGAAAGCGCGCCGTATCGAGATCAAAGCTGTCGAAACTGCACAGACGCAGCAGAAACAGGCGGGCCGCATCGCTCAGTTTATCCCATACGGCGGCGCGGATCAGAGCTCTTATGTCATCGGCGCCTTGCAGCGTTCCGGCTTCGGAATAGCCCAGCGCCGTCAGATACACGCCCGCCGCCCAGCCGCCGCTGAAGCGCCGGATCCCTTCGGCCTGCTCGTCCGTGAGGCGCAGACCAAGCTGGCCGTAGTAGGCGGCGATGTCCGCCGTGTCGAAATTGAGGTGCTCCCTGCGGATGTGATTGACCTGCGCGTCGCCGACGATCGCGCGGGGCACGGGATTGACGAGCTGCGTGACGAGGATCAGATGGACGCCCTCGGGCAGCGCGCCGTAAAAAGTCCTCAGATAACGCTCGGGGATGCGGCTGCGCACAAACTGGTAATTGTCCACGACAAGATAAACTTCGCCGTCATGGCGCATGGCCGCGAGCGCCGCTTCCATGCGCGGCAGGCATTCGTCGTCCCACGGCACGGACAGAGCGCCCAGCTCGCTTCCGCACTGGGGATCGGCCTCGCCCACGACGCGGCAGAGCACGTCCCATTCGCCGAGACGGTTCTCCTCGCCGATGGTGCGCCAGACGACGCGCGCCCCGCCGGACAGCGCGTTCAGATACTCGCGCACCGCCGTAGTCTTGCCAAAGCCCGAAGGCGCCTCAACCACCGTCAGGCGGTGCGTCGGGATGCGCTCCAGACGCCGGCGGATCCGCTCGGAAAAATAATAATTCTTCTTCGATGCAGCGCAGACCATAAAAGAACACCTTTCCCCGTTCGAACGGGAAACGCACGGAAAAACGCCTCAAAATATCGAGAGCTGTTGTTCGCTCTCCAAACGCCATGAACATTTTGTCTTTCTTAACTTATTCTATTTCCAGTCCGCAGAAAAATCAAGTCAATTTTCATTATATCTCAATTCGGCGCGGCCGCGTTTCGCCTCCGCCTGACCGCCGCCGCAAGAGCCGCCAGACATTCCGCGGCGATCGCAAAAACGAACGAAACGCGAAAAAACACGGCAGCCTCCGGATATCCGGGGGCTGCCGCGTTTCGTTTCAAAGTGCGCCGTTCATTTTTTCACGCCGCCGCGCCGGGCCCAGCGGCAGCGGTTTGTCTTCGCCGGTTCAGCGGCGTTCCTGTTCCAGCTTTTCGACGCGGCGCAGCAGCGAAAGAAGCAGAGCGTCCTTTTCGTTCAGCTCCTGACGAAGCTGGCGGCGGCTGGAAACTTTTTTGGCGTCGCGCCCGAGGCGGAATGAGACGCCCAGATTCATCATGGGCTGTTTGCCGATCGTGCTGCCGAGGGTCAGCAGCATGTCTTCGCTGAAGTAATGGCTGATTCCCAGCGCCAATGAGGTGTCCCCGCGGTAATTGCCGACAGCGGCCGCGACCGACGTCGGCGCGTTGGGATCATAATCGAGCGGATGCAGGCCGGCCAGAGCCGCGGAACGGCTGCCCGCGTTGCGGATGTCCTCGGTCAGGCGGCGGTTCATCTCCCACATCTGCCCGCCGTTGACCGCGTCATGGCTCCACTGCTCGACGCGCCCGTCGGCGACTTCGATCAGACGATTGCCGCCCATCGACGCTCCGGAATGGAACGTCGCGAACCCGCCGACGTCCAGCGTGCCGTGCAGCAGCGAA
>Ga0129314_1001688_pt1 | contig 14371 bp, 11 predicted proteins | sample O1111metagenome_FD_94431 | JGI IMG/M metagenome (GOLD analysis project Ga0129314, IMG submission 94431) | Orangutan individual fecal microbial communities from fecal samples from Wisconsin, USA - O1111 metagenome | ecosystem: Host-associated > Mammals > Digestive system > Large intestine > Fecal...
CTGTCATTGCAGCACACTCCTCACCGGAATGCTCTCTGTAAAGTATTGATAAAGTGTACTCTCTTCGTCACTGCTTTTATCATCTACGCAATAGAGTAGCACAAAAGGCATGATTCTGTCAAGAAATTATTCCTTAGCAGACAGCTTGCGATACTCTCCCGTCCTGTCAGACTGTGCACACGCAGACGCTTTAGCATCGAAGGAATCGCTAAATTTTTAGATACAAAACGTCCCTTAGGGCAATTCACCCCAAGGGACATTTCCATTCCATAGTAGCTGTAGACTAAATTATTTAACAATTAGGGCAGCTGTGTAGCATCACCGAATGCAGCGTTCCACTTCTCCTCGCGCTCATCTTTGATAGCCTGACCGCCTGCTGACAGATAGTCTGCAATGCCATCATCCCATACCTTATCAAAATTAGCTTCAGACGCTACAACTGCGTTATCATATACAATATCTCTCTTAGAGCTCAAGGTATCGCCCACGCCCTCTTCCGCTGTAATAGCACCTACATTTACATTCTTACCAATTCTTAAATTAGTATTGGCAAGCGTATGTGCATTTACAATATCATCAGGATCAGCGCCGGGATAAGCCAATGCTCTGGACAAATTAGTAATATTCTCATCAACCAGCTTCAAACCATTGCAGGTAATTGTATAGTCAATATTCATACCGGAGTTCATAATTGCATCGCCGGTTGCTGCCTGAGTTGCAATTGCACCATTATCTGCTACTGTGTGGGTCACACCCTCATCACCAATCTGCAAATACTGGATATGCTCAGGATCACTAATCCAATCAAGATACAGCATAGAAGCCAAAGGCTCATCATTAGTGGTGGGGAAGAATATCTTACGGTCAATAGGACCTGATACGAACTTGGTATAGGTTCCCTTACTGTCCTCAAAGCAATCAATTGCAACAAACTTTGCGTCCTCACCAACCTGTCTCTTCAGGTTTGCATTAATGCTGTCCTCACCGTTACGCCAAGGATAATCCCAGTTATGTGTGAAGGCTCCTACATAGCCAGCCTTCATCATAGAATCCTCAGTGGTATCACCGCTTCCGTACAGAGCAAAATCATTCCACATAAGTCCCATATTGTACCATTTGTTCAGCAGCCTAACTGCCTCCTTAGTACCATTCTGGGTCAGCTTTCTGTCATCAAATCCGTTAATGTAATACTCCTTGTCAGACATATCAGGGTCAAGGAATGACTCAATCAACGTAGCAGCTCTCCAACCCACGTCATAGCTTACGGAATAAGGAATCATCTTATCAGCATCTGCCCCCAGCAGAGTCTCAGCATTATCCTTAAATGCAACCAACATATTTTCAAACTCAGCCTTAGTGGTAGGAGCCTTCATTCCCAGCTTATCCAACCAATCCTGACGAACGAAGGTAAGCACACGATTGCTGACTGCAAGCTTGGCCTCTATAGCCCAAAGAGTACCATTATCAGGGTCCTTATCCCAGTATATATTGGTCTCACCGAGCCAATTCCAAAGATTAGGAAGATCAGCCTTGTAGGTTTCTACATACTGGCTCAAATCCAATACACCACCCATCTGTGCATAGGTCTGAATGGTAGGATAGCTATAAGTTACACAAATGTCAGGAGCATCTCCGGCTGCTAACAGGTTATTGATTTCCTCAACCTCTGTCCAACGGGGAACTGCCTTAAACTCTACTTCTACATTGTGGTCTTCCAGCATTCCCTTCTTAATATACTCAGTATACATATTGTTGGTAGGGTCCGAACCGCCATCATTACCACGGTCATAAATCTCTACTACAATCTTTCTGGTCTCAGCAAACTTGCCATCAACCAATTCACTGGTTGTCTTCTCATCTGTAGAGCCGGAAGCTGCGCCGCCTGTCGATGTACCATTTCCAGTTGCGGAACCCTGCGTATCGGTATTTCCGCCACATGCCGCCATAGAAAATACCATGGAACATGCAAGTAAGATAGACAAAATTTTTTTCTTCATTCCATTTCCTCCCATAATTATGAAAATTTTTTATGAATAACAGATAGTCTCTGTTTATTCCATCACTCTTTTACAGCGCCCAAGGTTACGCCGTGAATAAAGTATTTCTGCAGCCAAGGATAAATCAGCAGAATTGGTATGGTTGAGAACATAACAATAGCCGCCTTCAGGGATTCGGAAAGCCCCGGTGCCGAGAAGCCCTCCTGCGTAGCCACCTCAACCTGATTAATGTTATTCAAGATATTATATAGCAGCAGCTGCAACGGATAATATTTTGCATTCTTCATATACATCAATGCATCAGAGTAGCCATTCCAGCGCCCTACTGCATAAAACAGTGCCAAGGTTGCAAACACCGGTTTTGACAAAGGCACATAAATCTTCGTCAGTATCTGAAAAAATGTGGCTCCATCAATTTCTGCCGACTCCCGCAGGCTGTCCGGAATTCCATAGAAAAAGCTTCTCATAATAATCATGTTATACACACTCAGACAGCTGGGCACAATCAATACCAACGGATTGTTCAACAAATCCAAGGATTTCATCAACAGATAATTAGGAATCGTTCCTGCGTTAAAAAACATTGTAATTGTAATAAATACATTAATCGCCGAACGCCCTTTTAGCTTTTCAAAAATCAGAGGATATGCGCACAGGGTAGTCATCACCAACGAAAATATTGTACATACAAATGTAAGAAACGCTGTCCAAAAAAATGCTCTCACATACTTCATGTCGTGCAAAACCGTGGTGTACGCGTCCAAATTAAAGCCCTTCGGCAAAAGGTAAATCTCATTTCTAATCAAATAATCTGTATGGCTCAAGGATTTCGCCAGCAGGTTAATCATAGGAACCAGACATATAACGCTTAGTAAAACACATATCAATACAAATATCCAATCGCCAATCTTGGCAGATGTTGATTTTACTTTCATATTCTCCACCCCCTACCAAATACCGCGCTCGCCAAGCTTTCGTGCCAGCCAGTTTGCAAGCAGCAGGAAGATTACACCAACAACAGATTGGAATAAGCCGACCGCAGTGGTAAGGGAGAATTGCAACCCTTTAATACCAACCTTATATACATAAGTAGAAATAACCTCTGCCACCCTCATAACCAAATTATTTTGGAACGCAAAAGGACGGTCAAAACCACTGCCTAAAATGTTACCCAAATTCATAATCAGCAGCACTATTATAGTCGGTTTTAGTCCCGGCAGGGTAATATGCCACATCTTCTTAAAACGTCCGGCTCCATCTACAGAGGCTGCTTCATACAGCTCCGGATTAATCCCTGCAATGGCCGCCAGATATACAATGGAATTCCAGCCAAAGCTCTGCCATACACCCAAGCCTATGTAGGTTCCTACCCAGTGAGCAGGCTCATTTAAAAATGGAATTGCCTCACCACCCAAATCCTTGATAAGCATATTTACCAAGCCTGCATCAGGTGCAAATAATTGCAGCGCCAGGCTATACACAATAACCCATGATAAAAAGTGGGGCATATAGGCAATTGTCTGTACCACTCTTTTAAAACGTTTGAAGCATATCTCATTTAGAATCAATGCAAAAATAATAGGTGCAGGAAAGCCTACAACCAAATCCAACAGATTCAAGGTCAGTGTATTTCTCAAGGCATAAAGGAAATCCTTATTATTAAATGCTTTAATAAAATACTCAAAGCCATGGTTGGCAGCTAATGGCATCTCCCATATGCTTTCTACAATACTGTACTTTTTAAAAGCAATCTGTATGTATGCCATGGGAATGTACTTAAAAATCAGCAAATATGTCAGTGGCAATAATAGTAAGGCATACAGCTGCCAATATCGCTTCATGTAAACACTGAAGGGCGTTTTTCGCTGTGGCACGACTTTTTTTTGCTTTTTCACTCTTCTTTCCTCCTCATATTCCAATCGCATTAGTTTATGTAAGCGCTTTCATAACTGTATTATAGTCGTTTTTCTATACAACGTGCTTATCAACGGTTGCTGTTATGTCCGCATTTATTGCTATTTGTGATTTTTTTGATATTATGGCGCCATATTATTTGTACTATATGTGCATTATACACAATTATGCATCAAAGCAAAACGGGCTGTTCGTTCAGGAACAGCCCGTTTGTTTTAGCTTTAATATCAATATTGAATTTACTTCTTATGCTTCTTCAGGTGTATGCCATACCCAGTCACGTACCTCAGGTAAATCCTGACCATACTCAGAAATGTACTGATCATGTGCTACCAAAGTGTCACGCATCTTCTGTAACAGATATGCACCGCGGTTGCCAAGCTGAGGAAGATGATTGATAACGTCCATTACAAGGTGGAAACGGTCAATCTCATTCTGCACACGCATATCGAAGGGTGTGGTAATCGTACCCTCTTCCTGATAGCCATGTACATACAGGTTACGGTTATGACGATTGTAGGTAAGCTCATGTACCAGTGTAGGATAGCCATGGAAAGCAAAAATGATAGGCTTATCCTTGGTGAACAATGCATCATAATCCACATCAGTCAAACCATGAGGATGCTTGCTGTGAGGCTCAAGCTTCATCAAGTCTACTACGTTGATGAAACGAATCTTAATCTCAGGAAGGTTGTCACGCAAAATAGTAACTGCTGCCAATGCTTCCTTAGTAGGTGTATCACCACAGCATGCAAGTACAACATCAGGCTCTTCACCCTGATCGTTGCTTGCCCAATCCCAGATACCGATACCCTGTGTACAGTGCTTAACAGCCTGCTCCATGGTAAGCCACTGATGGCTGGGATGCTTTGATGCCACGATTACATTTACATAATTCTTGCTGCGGATACAGTGATCGAAGCAGGAAAGTAAGCAGTTCGCATCAGGGGGCAGATACATACGAACAACGTCTGCCTTCTTATTGGAAATATGGTCAAGGAAGCCGGGATCCTGATGTGTGAATCCGTTGTGGTCCTGCTGCCATACATTAGAGGTCAAAATCAGGTTCAGGGAAGCAATCTTCTGTCTCCAAGGAAGCTCGCTGCAAACCTTCAACCACTTAGCGTGCTGTGCACACATGGAATCAACTACACGGATAAATGCCTCATAGGAAGCAAAGAAGCCGTGACGTCCGGTAAGAAGGTAGCCTTCCAACCAGCCCTCGCACATATGCTCGCTAAGGTAAGAATCCATGATTCTACCATCGGTAGCAACGTCCTCATCTGCAGGATGTCTGTCTGCATTCCAGTCACGCTGCTCAACCTCAAATACCTTGTACATACGGTTGGACATAGTCTCATCCGGTCCAAAGATACGGAAGTTCTTAGATTCCTTATTCAACTTAAAGATATCACGAATATATCCGCCAAGCTCAATCATATCCTGCTTCTCAACAGCACCGGGCTTTGTAACCTCAACTGCGTAGTCCTTGAAGTCAGGTAAACGAAGGTCGCGAAGAAGCTTACCACCGTTTGCATGAGGATTTGCACTGATTCTTCTATCACCCTTAGGTGCAATATAACGCAGTCTCTCAACAAGACGTCCGTTATCATCAAACAGCTCTTCAGGATGATAGCTTAACAGCCATTCCTTCAAAAGGTCAAGATGCTCAGGCTTCTCCATAGTAATGGGAACCTGATGAGCACGGAAGGAGCCCTCTACCTGAAGTCCGTCTACGAACTTAGGACCGGTCCATCCCTTAGGAGTGCGGAGAACAATCATAGGCCAGAAAGGTCTCTCAGTGTTACCATTCTCTCTTGCATCCTTCTGAATTGCCTTAATCTCCTCGATACACTTATCAACAGCCTCAGCCATCAATCTGTGCATTGTCATAGGATCATCACCCTCTACAAAGTAAGGCTTCCAGCCACAGCCATGGAAGAAGCTCTCTACCTCGTCATGAGAAATGTGAGAAAATACGGTAGGGTTGCTAATCTTGTAGCCGTTCATATGTAAAATAGGAAGAACAGCACCGTCATTCTTTGCATTTAAGAATTTATTGGAATGCCAAGCAGTTGCCAGAGGTCCTGTCTCAGCCTCACCATCACCAACGATAACCGTTGCAATCAAATCAGGGTTATCGAAAGCTGCACCGAAAGCATGAGCGATGGAGTAACCAAGCTCACCACCCTCGTTGATGGAACCGGGAGTCTCGGGAGCTACATGGCTGGAAATACCGCCGGGGAAGGAGAACTGCTTATTCAATCTCTTAAGTCCCTCAATATCCTGACTGATGTTAGGATATACCTCGCTGTAGGTACCCTCAAGGTAAGAGTTTGCTACAAAGAAGTTTCCACCGTGTCCGGGACCGGAAATCAAAATCATATCCAAATCATACTTATTAATTGCACGGTTCATGTGTGCATAAACAAAATTCTGTCCGGGTACAGTTCCCCAGTGTCCTACGATTTTCTTCTTAATCTGATCCTTTGTCAAAGGCTCCCTCAACAAAGGATTGTCCAATAAATACAACTGTGTTGCTGCCAAGTAGTTAGCTGCTCGCCAGTATGCATTCAAGTCAGATAAATATTCGTCTGTTAAAAATTTATCAACTGACATACTACTTTTTCCTCCTGTAAATTTTAGATGTTCTTCATTACCGCGTTATATTATATAGCAACTATTTCAGAAAAACAATGTGACTACTTTTACGAAAAATTTCGCTTTTTGATGATTTTTATGTGAAAATGTACTTATTTTATTGCAAATCTGTTTCCTCAGTCTCAAACTTTGAATACACAATTCTTTGGGTATTATACAGGCTGTGATAACCGGAAAGCATATAGCTGACTGCCACACCTATCAGGAAATAGGGGGCTGCTTCCATTCCAAACATTTCCAAAGCAATTAATAATGAAGTAATAGGACTGTTGGTAACACCGCAGAACACTGCAATCATTCCTACTGCCGCACAAAGCGACGGAGAAAAGCCAAGAAGTCCTCCTATTGCACAGCCGAAGGTTGCTCCCACAAAAAAGGAGGGTACAATCTCTCCGCCCTTGAAGCCTGCACCCAAGGTAATTGCCGTGAAGAGAATCTTCAGTAAAAACGCCTCCGGTCTCACCTCTCCGAATTCCACACTATGCTCAATCACCTGCATACCCGCGCCCAGATAATCCGTAGAACGCACAAGCGCCGTCAGCACAACAATTACCACACCGGCTGCCGCTATGCGAAGGTACGGATTGGGAATCCATTTCTTGCCTTTTTTGGCTGCAAGATGCAGTGCCACGCAGAACAGCACACTAATCATTGCGCACAGTATTACCAAGAGTACCGTCTTTCCTCCTGTCACAGGTGTAAATTCAGGAATCTCCAAAATAGCCATTGACTCACTTCCCACTCCAAGCATTTTTGCAACTCCGGCAGCTATCAGAGCAGAAAAAACACAGGGCACCAGTGCAGAATAATACATAATACCTACATTAACAACCTCCATGGAAAAAATCGCCGCCGCCAGGGGTGTTCCAAACAAGGCTGAAAAACAGGCACTCATACCGCACATAATCATTACATGCCTGTCCGACTTTTTCATGTGAAACAGCTGTCCGAAGCCGTTGCCGATGCTTCCACCCAGCTGTAGTGCCGCACCCTCTCTTCCGGCTGAGCCTCCAAACAGATGGGTCAGAATTGTACTCACAAAAATCAATGGCGCCATAACGATGGATAATTCCTCCTCAGAGCGAATTGCCGAAAGTACGCTGTTGGTACCCTTATCCCTATCCCTGTGCGCCAGATGATACAATAACACAATCACAAGACCTGCAAAAGGCAGACCCAGAATCACTTGCGGATAATCCATTCTAAAATCCGTCACTATTTTCATGCCATAAGAAAAGGCGGTACCTGTCAGACCGACTACCACTCCTATTACGCCTGACACTACCACCCATTTTATAAACCACAACAATTTAATCAAACTGTTTTTCACAAATTTGAAAAAAAGATTGACTCTTCGATTGTTCATAAACCAAACCTCCGCTTTTCAGGGATATTCCCCTATTATTCGGTTCTACATTTTTGCCAAAAAGCCCCTTACATTAGCAGAAATATCATTATGAAACACCGCTGAGCCTGCCACTATCACATTGGCACCGGCATCAACCACCATCCTGATATTCTCTTGGTTAATACCTCCATCCACTTCTATGTCCAGCTGCAGATTGTCCTTATTCACAATATCCCGCAATGCGCGAACCTTGTCAAGGCAATCCACAATTAACTTCTGTCCGCCAAAGCCCGGCTCCACAGTCATAATCAGCACCATGTCCACCAATGGCAGATAGGCACGAATCGCTTCTATCGGGGTCTTCGGCTTAATTGTAATGCCAACCTTTTTCCCTTGTTCGCGAATTTTCTCAATGGTACCTTCCACATCTGCTTCCGCTTCCACGTGAAAATTAATCAAATCTGCTCCGCAATCGGCAATTCTCTCAATCACCATACCCGGATTATCAATCATCAAATGTACATCAAAAAACATATCTGTGGATTTGCGCAAAGAGCGTATTACAGGCATACCATAAGAAATCGAAGGCACAAAATGCCCATCCATCACATCGATATGAAGGTATTTTGCACCTGCTTCCTGTACTTGTTGTATCTGCTCACCCAACCGCCAAAAATCGGCAGAAAGAATGGACGGAGCTAAAATATTCATAATCATGTCTCCCTCGAACCCAATACTATAACCTTCTTATATTTTAGCAAAAAAAAACTTTTTTCGCAACTTAAAAAGCAATTATCCGGTGAGAGCCCTCTGCTTCCTGTATTGGGTGGGAGTAAGCCCGGTATACTTCCGAAAAACCTTATTAAAATAATTACCATTGGCAAAACCGTTTCTCTGTGCCACCACCTCTATAGTATCTTCTGTATTCAGCAGATTATTCATCGCCGCCTGTAAGCGGATATCCGTCAGATACTTTACAGGTGTACAGCCTGTTTCCCGATGAAAGCTGCGGGTCAAATGCTCCCATGACACCCCGACCCTCTCTGCCAGTTCGCAAACCCCCGACAACGAAGCATACTCTGACTCCATAATGCGTGCAGCTTCGCTTACAATATCGGATTTTACCCTGTCTGCAGCAGAGGGAAGCTCAATTTCCTCCAAAAGTACACATAGAAATTCATAGGTCAATCTGCCACCTTCATATTTGCGGAGATAATCACCGCTAAGCATTCGCCTTTGTAAATTAACAATCATCTCAACAACACGACTATTTTCCCGCAGACAAAAGACGCCTCCGCACAGCTCCTCTATTTTTTTGTGAAAGGGAGCCGCCCCGGCACCACAAAAATGCAGATATGCAAGCTCCCAGCCCTGATTTTCACCAGCCAGCCAATATCTGCTGTTCTCCGGCATTTTGGCTAAAAAACCCCTTCCCTGTGTCAATTCGGTACATTCACCATTCTTCTCAAAATATCCTTCTCCGCTTAATGTACACTGAAACAAATAGCCCTCATAGCCCGGTCTCTGGGCATTGTCAAATTCATAGCTTTCCCGAAAGCGATACTCAATACCCCCGTCCAATAATTGTAACGGTTCATCGTCCATATCATCCTTATTGAGGACTCCAAAGCTTCCACATTTATACTGCATCAAATTTTTACCCTCTCATATCAAGTAAATCCTCTTTTATTTGCTCTATAGGTAGATTATAATTTGATATATGCAAAAAGGCAATAGTTTTCAAATATATCAAAAAAGGAGTGATTTTATGGACAAAAATCTATGTGCAAAAACACCTCCCATGGGGTGGAACAGCTACGATTACTATGACACTACCGTAAACGAAGCACAGGTTCGTGCAAATGCCGAATACATGGCAAAGCACCTGAAGGACTTCGGTTGGGAATACATCGTGGTGGATATCCAGTGGTATGCCCATGGTGCGGGCTCCATGCGGGACAAGCATCAATATATTCCCTTTTCCCAGCTGGAAATGGACGAATATTCCCGCCTGCTACCCGACCCGGAGCGTTTCCCTTCTTCCGCAAACGGTGCAGGCTTTAAGCCCTTAGCTGACTATATCCATAGTCTGGGGCTGAAATTCGGCATACATATTATGCGAGGTGTTCCCCGCATTGCTGCTCATAACCATACTGCCATCAAAGGCAGCACTGTAACAGCGGACGAAATTGCAATTCCCAACTCTATCTGCTGGTGGAATCCGGATATGTATGGGGTGACCGATACTGCCGACGGACAGGCATATTATGATTCTATTTTCGAGCTGTATGCCCGGTGGGGCGTTGACTTTATCAAATGTGATGATATCTGCCGCCTTGACCAGCCCTCAGCTCGCTACGAAACCGAAATGTTAGCAAAGGCAATCCAAAAAAGCGGTCGCCCTATGGTGCTTTCTCTCTCACCCGGACCTGCTAAAATCGACTGGGCATGGCATTATGAAACCTATGCTAATATGTGGCGTATCACAGATGATTTTTGGGATAACTGGAAGCTGCTAAAGGATATGTTCCACCGCTGCGAAATCTGGCAGAGACATGTGTCGGAGGGCTGCTTTCCCGATTGCGATATGCTGCCCTTAGGCTATCTTGGGAAAGGCTTTGGTGAAGAACGCATGACCCGTTTCACCAAGGAAGAGCAGCGGACTATGATGACCATGTGGTGTCTGTTTGGCTCTCCCCTGATGCTGGGCTGCGAAATGACCAAGCTGGACGATTGGACACTTTCTCTTTTGACCAACAAAGAGATTCTTGCCATGCTGACGCCTAAATGTATCCCTCATCAGATTTGTCTGAATGACAGCAAGGCTGTCTGGACTGCACACAACGCAGAAACTGATGCCTCCTATCTAGCGTTGTTCAACTTAAGTGATGAGCCTGCCCCTGTTAGCGTGTCATGGAAGGAATTGCAGATGGGCATGGTTCCCGAAAGGCTAACCGAGCTTTGGACTCATGAATACGCTTGCGTTGATGCTGCCGGAATGGTAACAGCAGCTCTTCCTGCCCATGGCAGTGTAGTATATAAGTGGTAAAGAAAAGTCTCTATGGGAATCCGACAGATTTGTCATTTCACCATAGAGACTCTTTTTAATCTTTTTATGTTTACTTGTTCTCATCAAGATACAACTGCACCCTGTTATCTATGATTTTTGCCGTATCCTCAGCTGTTTTATCTCCCCCAAAATATGCGTCCAATTCCTCCCAAAGAATACTCTCCAAGGTTTCCGGAATTTGGGGAACAGGCTCGCATTTTTCCAAAAATGTATTGAAATCCTTTACATATGCTTTTACATCTGATTTTGATATAATTGTTAAGCTTCCTTTTTCCTTTCCATAACGATAAGACCATTTATCTTTTTCATAATCAGATTTCCGGATTTGTGCTTCTTCCAAAGAATTCCTTCTGACACTATAGTAAACGCAATCAGCTTGTGCCTTTTGGCTGAATAAATATTCCAAAAAGTCCGATATAACCTGCTTATTCTTTGTATTTCCATTTACTACGAGAATTCTATGCTCCTCCAGATAATTTGCACTGCCGGCTTCTGAAGGGAAACCGATGGGGTAAAAATCTTCTCCTGCCATGTCTGCCATTTCCACAAAATCTTTAAAGCACCACATATAGGGTGTGTACAAAGCAAGACATTTTCCTTCCTGCAGAAGCTTCGCCTTTTCATCTGCCGAAAATGTGCTCTCCTCACATTCCTTAAACATTTTCAGTAGGGTGACAAACTCTTCTCTGTCAAAATTACTTGTCCTTTTTTCCCAATCTATAAATAAGGAGCTTTCCAAATCCCATAGTGCAAAATTCCATAGCATGAGTTCTCCTGAAATTTCTTCCTTATAATAATCGACCATAAAATTCTTTTGGTTCTTATTTTTTGCCAGCAGCTCTATTATCTCACTCAACGTCCAGCTGTCCTTGTCCCATATACTCCTATTGGTAAACATAGCTCGCACAGACACCTCCGGGGCAAGCCCTACAAGTGTCTCTTCAACAGTTCCCATTTTTATCACACCGGGCAGTAACTCACTCAGGGTCTCCTCTGAAATATATTCCTTCAAATCTGCTGTCCACCCTTTTTCATATAAAAGCTTCATGTCCGACCTGTTAACAAGTAAAATATCCGGTCCTTTTCCGGCTGTCACATCTGCCAAAACTCTGGTACGATAAGCCTCTTCATCTGTTTCATTTTTTTCTAGCTCTAAAATATATTGCGGATTTTTGCGTGAAAACACTGCCGCAGTCTCCCCTACAATATTACGATATGTTCCATCTCTCGATATGTCCGCAATACTTACCGCTTCCCCCGTAACTATTTCCTCCGAGGTGAGTTCTGTCATCCAGTCTTCGTCATCACTAATGCATCTCAGATAAAGCGTATCATCCTCTCCAAATGCAAGCTGCTTCGTATCTGTATCCATAATTCCGTTATCTGCGAAAGAAAATATATTTTCCCGCTCCCCTGTCAAAACATTCCAGCACACCAATTCGCTTAAGGTAGCATAATACAAATCAACTCCACACATACCAAGCAGCCTTCGAAATTCACCGATTGGTATTTCTCCTAACACTCTTTCCTTTCCAACTTCCTCATCATACCACTTAATCTGATATATATTTTCTTCCTGATTATATACAGCATAAATGAATTCTCCATCATCGCTGTAAGTCACACCCCATACTGATATCTGACTATCCTCTGACGTATACAACTCAATAGGAGGCAGAAGCCCTGCCTCCTTCGGCTCACTAAAAAGTACATGAAATTCCTCTTCAGTTATAGAAGAACTCTCAATTTCCCCTGTCACCGGATTCATTGCTTCCTTATAATAATCCACAGAAAGCATCTTTGATAAATCCTCTGTATAAACGCATTCTTCCACTCCGGTAAAAAAACTTGTACCATCGGAAGCATAACTCCTGAAAAAATATGTGTTTCCAGCCTGTTGCTCCCCATGCTCCCATTCCCGATAGGTTTTCATTTGTAATTGCTTCCCAGTTGTAACCTTCTCGGCCATTTGAAAGGTCTGAGTCTTCCAGTTAAAGGAAAAGGATTCCTGTGACCGCTGTTGTTCCGTAACCATAATCTGTGACGAACGGCTACACCCTGCCAACAGCAAGAGAAAAATCATTCCTATAACTAATGATTTTTTCATGTTCGCTCCTCCTTATTTCCCTTCAGAGCAATGCGTGCTGCTATGATATTCACTCTCCTGCTCTCTAGTCATTTGATCCCCACACTTTGAACAACGCACATAATATCGCACAACCTCATGAAGTACATTACAAACCTCTGCACCGTTCGGTCCTGCCACATAATGAGTTGTATTCCAATGCCCCACCATTTCCACTCCTACCTGCTCGTATATATGACTACACCCTGAACCTGCCGCCAATGCACTCATACTGCTCAAACACACAAGTACCAATGCTACGAATAATGCCTTTTCGTTTCTCTTTTTCATTTTTAACCCTCCATAATCGAATATGCAATTAATGTTATTCCACGTCAGCGGTACCGGCTAACACCCTGAAAGTAACATTTTTTGACACAAAAATCAATGGAGAAAAAGTTGAATTGCGATTGAATCAAAAATTAACTTTTTCTCTACTTGATTTAATCATCTCTTCATTGTAGAATAAAGGTAAATGTTGTATGTATTTGGGGAGAAAAGCAGATGAATAAAGATGATTTTGGCGAGCTTTTAAAAGTGTTGCGTAAACAACATAAAATGACACAGGCAGATTTGGCTGATAAGCTGAATGTAACTACCGCTTCTGTCAGCAAATGGGAAACTGGTAAGAATTTACCCAATAATGATATTCAGGATAAACTATGCCTGTTCTTTAATTTATCACATAACGAATTGCATAATCCTGCCATCGTTCTTTCCCACTTAAGTCAGACTGTCGAAGCAGCTTCTGAAAAAGAACCTGCAATTAAACCACTGCAAAAATTCTTTATGAAAAAAACACACATAATCATTTTCTCTATAGCTGTTCTTCTTACAGTTGCTGCCACAGCAGTTATCTTATTTCTTTTACACAGGCAGAATATCCCTGACAGCCTTTCGTTTTATTATGTAGATACCCGATATTGTTTTGATGATTATACAGGCGAAGAGGTTTTTGAGTGTTCCTGTGTATATTTCGGAGTTTTTACGCCTGAAAATTTTGCCGTTTTTAGTGAGAATATCCGCGAAGAGTGGTTAGCAGACAGCAGCCTACGTCCGGATGTCAATGTTTTAAAGCTCTCTTTTTACAAAGATAAGCAGGATGCCCTCGCATGGAAAACCACTCAAGATTCAATTTATATATTTCGCTAGACAATATGTAATGACCTCCACATTGTAGGTTCGTGGATTTACCTGTATACTAAAGATTGTCAAAGTCAATGGTAACAGGGATTACCGCATACAAAGGGAGGTCA
>Ga0129314_1001690_pt1 | contig 14341 bp, 11 predicted proteins | sample O1111metagenome_FD_94431 | JGI IMG/M metagenome (GOLD analysis project Ga0129314, IMG submission 94431) | Orangutan individual fecal microbial communities from fecal samples from Wisconsin, USA - O1111 metagenome | ecosystem: Host-associated > Mammals > Digestive system > Large intestine > Fecal...
TAAGGTGACGTTTTCGCGCGGAACGATGCGGTATTTCAGCGCTGCGTCATAGTCCTCGTGGTTGAGTACGACCAAACGGTCTGTCCAACGCCCGGCAAGTTTCTCAAGGGCGAAGAACAGACCATTTTTTACTTTCGAATTGCCCTTGAAAAAATGGAAGCCGTGCGCGGTGTACACAACCTTGACCTGCCCTGCCGCGCGCAGGCCGCGCAGGGCGAACCGGGCGACGAACGCCGCCACGGGCGTGTGCACGTGGACGATGTCGTACCGCTGCTGCAGCGTCAATTCCCGCACGAAGCGCGGCGCGCGCGCGAAATTATGCGGATCAAGAGGGCTGCGCCCCCAATCGACGGCATAAAAATGATCGAAATGTTTTTCCGCGGCGGGAAAAGGATCGCGCACGTTGGCCATTGCGTCGACCTGCCAGCCTTTAGCGCGGAAATAGTCGCCGTAAGGAAGCAGAAAATCGCACAAAGTCCTCTGTATTGTCGTCACGATGAGAAGTTTCTTCATCGCGCGTCTCCGAACGCTTTCAGCGTTTCCGCGAGAGATTGTTCGAACGGCACGATATTGTACTCTTCGCATCGGCTTAACTCCCGCGCGTAACAGAGGGAACCGAAGACCTTGTCGACCGTCGGCGTGAAGCAGCGCAAAAAATACAGCGCGGGATTGAGAAGTTTTGTGAGGATGATTCTCCGTCCTTGAAGCGCGCTCAGCCGGCGCACCAGATCGGAAGTGCCGGCGTACGCTTCGTTCTGCGGGAAGAACGTGCCGGAATCCTCCCGATCGACGATCAGACGAAGCTGTTCGCAGAGGTTGCCGATATAAATCATGCTGCGGCGGTTTTCCACTTTGGGAAAAAACGGCAGCCTGCGCGCGCACCGGATCAGCGCGGGAAAGTTCCCTTTGCAGCCCGGGCCGTAGATCAGCGGAGCACGGACGACGGCGATTCTGAACGCCGCCGTGGCGAATGCGGCGAGTATCTTCTCGGCCTCCAGTTTCGATCGTCCGTAATTGTTCGCCGGCACGGGAGCGGTCTCGGCAGTGATGATTTTTTCCTTTCCCAGCGGCGCGCTGCCGCCGTAGACGGCAATGCTGCTCATGAAAACGAACTGCCTGACGCCCTCGCTTCGTGCCTTAAGCGCGGCCTCCTCGGCAAGGTCACGGTTGACGCGCAGATAGAGAGCGTCGGGGGCGGCGGACATATGAGCGATCCCCGCGCAGTGAATCAGAGCGTCGTAACCGGCGAAACTGAGCCGGCGCCACTCTGTGCCGCGCAGGCTGATGAAATCGGTCCGGTAGCGGGCGCCGAATTGTTTCAGCCATCTGGCGAAGGAGCGTCCTACAAAGCTGTGGGAACCGGTGACGAGAATCTTTTTCATGGCGGTCATTCCTTCGAGTCTTTGATCTTTTCGAGCGCGCGGGGGCGTTTGATCTCCGTCGGCGGCGTGATGATCGTTTCCCCTTCGCCGGCGTCGATGCCGCTGCGGCGCAGGACGGCAGCGGCGGTGCGCCAGAGGATCTTGAGGTCGAGCCGCAGGCTGAGGCGGTCGACGTATTCGAGATCGTACTGGAGCCGCTTTTCCCAGCTCATGGCGTTGCGGCCGTTGATCTGAGCCAGTCCCGTGATGCCTGGCCGGACGGAATGGCGGCGCGCTTCTTCTTCGCTGAAAAGCGGCAGAAAATCGACCAGCAGCGGCCGCGGCCCGACGAGGCTCATCTCGCCTTTGAGAACGTTCCACAGCTCGGGCAGTTCGTCGAGACTGGAACTGCGCAGCCAGCGGCCGAACGGCGTGAGGCGTTTCCAGTCGGGCAGCGGGCGTCCCGAAGCGTCGGCGCCCCGACGCATGGAGCGGAACTTGTAATTTATGAAGATCTTCTCGCCGCGTCCCGGCCGCGGCTGGGCAAAGATTACGGGAGAGCCCAGCTCCTTTTTCACCCGCAGCGCGATCCAGCCCATCAGCGGGATAAGAATCAGCAGCGCCCCCAATGATCCGACAATATCCATGAGCCGCTTGAGCGGCAGATAACTTTTTCCGCTGATCAGGATCATGTCTTTGGCCTCCGCGAAAATTTTTTTCATTATATCCCACCGGCCGCGAAATGGGGCGCGTTTCCTTCCCGCCGCGTTTCGTTTTGCCGCCGCCTTGATTTCTTCGGCGCTTCCTGTATGATGATTGGTATTCGTGGAAGAAAGGGGGCGGCGGCGCTGGAAGACATTCTCGAAGGGCTGAACGCGGCCCAGCGCGAGGCCGTGACGGCGACGGAAGGCTACGTGCGCGTCATCGCCGGCGCGGGATCGGGGAAGACGCGCGCTCTGTCGCAGCGCTTCGCCTGGCTGGTGGACGGGCTGGGCGTGATGCCCGGGCACATCCTCTGCGTCACCTTCAGCAACAAGTCGGCCAACGAAATGCGCCGGCGCATCCATGCGCTCACCGGCGACAACGACACCGGCTACGTCAACACGTTTCACGGCTTCTGCGTCTCCGTCCTGCAGGAAGACAGCCACGCCGTGCAGTATCCGAAAAGCTTCATCGTCCTCGACAACTCCGACATCGACGACATCCTCAGGATCGTTTACGCCGAGCGCGGCCTGACGCTGCGCGACATGACCTTCGCCGAGGCGCGCGACATGTTCGAGATCCGCAAGCTCTTCAAGGAACCGCTGTACTGCCGCGACCTGATCGCCCTGCCGCTGGAGCGGCTGCGCAAAAAGTACGAGGAAGCCGCGGAGCCGTCGGACATTTTGTTTTACGGCTATCTCTATCAGCAGAAGAAATGCTTCGGCCTCGACTACAACGACCTGATCGTCTTCACGCTGCACATCTTCGAGCGTGAGCCCGAGATCCGCCGCAAGTGGCAGCAGCGCCTCGAATATATCATGATCGACGAGTTCCAGGATATCGACGGGCTCCAGTACCGCCTCATGGAAGCCCTTTGCGGCTTTCACAAGAACCTGTTCGTCGTCGGCGACCCCGACCAGACCATCTACACCTGGCGCGGCGCCAGCGTCAAGTACCTGCTCGATTTCGACGCCCAGCATCCCGGCACGCGCACGATCATGATGATGGAAAATTACCGCTCCACGCCGCAGATCCTCGCGGCCGCCAACAGCCTGATCGACAAGAACGAGACGCGCGTCAAAAAAGACCTGCTCCCCGTGCGCGCCTCCGGCGCCCCGGTGCGCTGCTTCCACGGCGAGACGGCGGAGGACGAAGCGCGCTGGATCGCCGCCGAGATCAAAAAGCTCCGCGAAGCGGGCGCGCCCTGCAAGTCGTGCGCGGTGCTGTACCGCGCCCATTACCTGACACGCAGCCTGGAAGCGGCGTTTTTGAAGGAGAAGATTCCCTATACGATCTACGCCGGCGTGCAGTTCTACGACCGCGCGGAGATCAAGGACGCGCTCGCCTACCTGCGCCTGGTTGCCTACCGCGACGACCTCTCCTTCCGCCGCGTGGTCAACGCGCCGCGGCGCAATATGGGCGCGCGGCGCATGGCCTTTTTGGAAGAACAGGCGGCGTCTCGCGGCTGCTCGCTGTGGGAGGCGCTGACCGCGACGCTGGATGAGGAGATCTTCAAGGGCACCCGCGCCGCCGCTTTCGTGAGGCTGATCGAACGGTTTGCCGCCGCCGGCCCGCCCCTGCCCGTGTCGGAAGCGTTGTCCGGCCTCCTCGACGAAAGCGGCTACGAAGCCATGCTGCGCACCGAGGGAGCTCAGCAGCGCCTCGATAATCTGGCCGAGCTGAAACAATCCGTCCACGAGTACGAGACGACCTGCGGCGAGGAAAGCGGCGTCGCCGATTACCTCCGCCGTGCGGCGCTGTTCACCGACGGCGACCGTGCCGAGTCGGCCGACACGGTGCGCTTCATGACCGTGCACGCCGCCAAGGGGCTGGAATTTCCTTATGTTTTCCTGTGCGGCATGAACGAAGGCGTGTTTCCGACGCGCCGCACGCGCACGCTGCACGCGATGGAGGAGGAGCGCCGCCTCGCCTTCGTCGCCGTGACCCGCGCCCGCGACGCCCTCTGCCTGACGGAAGCCGACGGCCGCACGCTCGACGGTTCGCCGCGCTATCCGAGCCGCTTTATCCTCGACATCGACCAGGGACTTCTGCAGTACGCCGCGCCGCCGCGTCCCGGCCTGATCAAAGAGGCCCGATACCGCATCACCGAGAGCGAAAAGCAGCTGCGCCGCGACAGCCGGATCGAGGCGCTGCCGCCGGGTACGGCTGTGACGCACCCGGTTTTCGGTCCCGGCGTGATTGTCGAAGCGGATGCGGGCGAACTGTGCTACACGGTGCGCTTCGACCGCCTCGCCACGCCGCGCCGCCTCAGCTTCAAAGCACCGCTGACGCGATCGTAGCCCGAGCGCTCTTGTGCGCGCCGAAAATGTTCCATGCGGACATCATTACTTTGAACAATATGCCGCAACGATTGGGTTTGCGTTTAATGAACCGAAACGAAAAATTTGGCGGCTCCATTCTTGTAAAACGCCCCTCGAAGGCCGGAACGTTTCGGGCCTTCGAGGGGCGTTTTACGATCGGTATTCGTAGTCTGACCTTATGCCAGCGCCTTGACGGCCTCCAGCAGCTTGTCGTAGTTGATGGAGTTGGTGGCCTCGGGCACCACTTCGATATAGCGGATCACGTCGTCGCGGTCGACTACGAACACGGCGCGGGCCAGCAGACGCAGTTCCTTAATCAGCACGCCGTAGGCTGTGCCGAACGACGCCTCACGGTGGTCGGAGAGCGTCGCCACCTTGTCAAAACCCTTGGCGGCGCAGTAGCGCTTCAATGCAAAGGGCAGATCCATGCTGATGTTGAGCACGTACACGTCGCCCAGCTCGGCCGTGTCCTCGTTGAACCACGTGGCCTGCAGATCGCAGACGGGCGTGTCCAGCGACGGCGTCACTGAGAGCACCTTGATCTTGCCCTCGTAATCTTTCAGCGACTTGGGCGCCATGGCCGTGTCAACCGCGACGAAATCAGGGGCTTTGTCGCCGACCTTCAGCTCTGGGCCGATCAGAGTGAGCGGATTCCCTTTCATCGTAACGCTGCCTTTTCTTTCCTGCATGTGAATGACCTCCTTAAGATCAAGAGCCGCTGCGTTGTCCTTTTACGGCAGATGAATTCTGAGTAAAAAACACTTCTTTGCCTCTGCGCATATTTTGACACACAAAGCGAAAAATTGCAAGACGCGCACTGAGAAATGCCTTCGCCGCGGAAAATTGACAGCGGCGGCAGAAGAGTTTACACTTTTGCAGGATTATTCATAAGGGGGAGTTTTCATGCCTGAAAATTGGAAAGGCGGCGTCCTGCGGGCGATTGCCGGCGCTGACGGCGGCGCACCTGCAGCGGCCGTTTATGGAGGCGCGTCGGACTTGCAGCTGGTCTATAACGGCGGCCGTTTGGTGCCTGCGGGGCTGATGGCGGCGCTGCCGGCGCTGTGGAATCTTTTCGAGCGCGCCGAAGCCGGTGAGTTCAAATTGGAGAATGCGCTGCCCGGTGCCTCCGTGAGCTGGGAGGAGGCGGCCCGCGCCGTTTGCCGCGGCGACACGGGAGCGGCTAACTCGATGATCGGCGTTCTCGGCATGGAAGCGGTCAACGCCGCGGCCCGCCGCGCCGGCATGACACAGACGGAGATCTGCCGCCCGCTGGGAGAGAACGAATCGCTGCAGGGCAACGTCACCTGCGCCGAAGACGTGGCTGCATTTTTCCGTCGCCTTCTGAGCCGCGAAGGTTTGTCAGATGTCAGTTGCCGGCGCTTGCTGAGGCTGATGGCCGGCCCCTGGGAGAACGGCAAGTTCGCGTCCGTGGGAGAGAAGTGCCTGGCGCGTTTTAGCGTCTCGTTCCCCGGCAGCGAATACGATGCGGGAGTTCTCTGTCCCGACGGCAGGCGTCCCGTGGTCGCCGCAGCCTTGATCATGCTGCAGCCGGATCGGGAGAAGGGCGAGCTTTTCTGCCGCCGCGTCGCCGAAGCTGTCTGCGGCGACGGCGTACGGGCGTAGGGGAAGATCAAGACAAAAGCACCACGGAGACATTCTGAAAAGCGAAAAACATGAACTGCAGAAACACGGGGAAAGCTGGCAGGAGAGAGTTCTCCTGCCAGCTTTCCCCGTGTTTCTGCAGCGGCGCGGCAGCCGTCTTTCGTTTTTCTTTGTATATCAGTGTCTCCGCGGCGGTTTTTATTTACAACAGACGTTCGATGAACAGCTCGCCTTCGCCGCCTGCAGGCAGTTCGGCAGCGTCGAAAGTCTGCCGCAGAACGCCGGCGCGCAGCACGGCGAGACGGTCGGCGAGACGGCGCGCCTGGATCAAACTGTGCGAGACCATCACGATCGGGTAGCGCGCCTTCAGCGACAGCAGCAAGTCTTCGACGATCTCAGCGGCGCGGCGGTCGAGCGACGCGGTCGGTTCGTCCAGCAGCAGTACGTCGGGATCCAGCGCCAGCATGCGTGCCAGGCAGAGGCGCTGCTGCTGGCCGCCCGACAGCGACGCCGCGGACTGGTGCAGGCGGCCGGCGACTTCTTCCCACAGCCCCGCTTGCTTAAGCACCTGCTCCATGCGCCCTTCGGCCTCCGTGCCCTTGATGCCCAGCGTCAGCTGCAAAGGGAGCAGCACATTGCGGGCAATGCTCAGCGGCAAGGGATTGGGCGACTGAAAAACCATGCCGACGCGGCGTCGCAGCTCTGGCAGCGGCAGCGACGCGTCGTCAACGGCCCGCAGGCGGCCGCCGATTTTCAGCTCCACGCGGCCCGATGTGTGCAGCGCCGGAAAACAGTCGTTCAGCCGGTTCAGCGACCGCAGCAGCGTCGTCTTGCCCGAGCCGCTGCGGCCGACCAGCACTGTGATCGCCAGGTCAGGACATTCCAGCGACAGACCGCTGAGAATGCTCTGCGCTCCGGCACTGACGTTCAGTTTTTTGATGCGCGCGCATAGATTCATGGGCGCTCTCCTTTCCACTTTCGTTCAAGATTCCTTTGCAGAACATGGGCGCACAGCAGCAGAGCGCCCGAGAGAATCAGCAATACCAACGCCGCGCCGAAGCCGCGCCGCAGATCGCTTGAGTCGATATACTGCGCCGAAATGTAGAAGATGAAGAACGGCAGCGCCTCGTACTTGGCAGTCAGCCCGGCGGGCAGTCCTGCGTTGGCGACCGCGCCTGTGACCATGATCACCGCCGTGTCCTCGGCCGCCCGACCCAGCGCCAGCATCACGCCGCCGAGGATGCCGCGCCCCCCCGCAGGCAGCAGCAGATGGCGCGCCGTCTGCCAGGGCGTCAGACCCAGCGCTTCTCCTGTCAGCCGCAATCCGCCGGGAAGGCCTTCAAGCACCGTCTGTGTCGTGATCGCCAGCGGCGGCAGTACCAGCAGCGCCAGACAGAACGCCGACAGCAGCAGACACGTGGTGGCCTCGGGGGCGAACAGCCGCCGCAGCAGCAGGATCAGCATGAAACCGAACAGCCCCATCACGATCGACGGCACGCCCGCCAGCAGATCGATTGCCACGCTGAGCCGGCGTTTCGCCCGCGGAGCGGCGAAGCAGGCCAGGTACACGCCGCAGCCGACGCCGGGAAACAGCGCCAGCGCCATTGTCAGTGCCAGCAGCGACAGTGTGCCTGCGGCCGCCGGCCAGATGCCATCCCAGACGGGAACCTGGCCGAGCACGGCTTGGAACGGCGGCGCGTCGCCGAAGAACAATTCCAGTCCCAGCACTGGTCCTCCTTCAGCGCACAGATGCCACAGCATGGCGCCGACAGCCGCGGGCACGATCAGCGCCGCGCTCCATGAAAGAATCAGCAGTGCCCGGCCCCTCATGCGTCTCTCTCCTTTTGCACCTTGAGACGGCGTACCGTCAAACTGGCTGCGGCGCTGAAAAACAGAAGCAAGCCGCCGGCGGCGAACAGCGAATGATACGCCTGTCCGGTTACGTCCGTTGAGGTGATCAGCCCGATGTGAGCGGCTAATGTCCGCATAGCCTGCAGCGGCGTGTGCGCATATTGTACGGCGTTGCCGGCCAGCATCGTTGGAATCAGGGTGTCGCCCACTGCCCGGCCGAATCCCAGTGTTGCGGCGCTGAGCAGCGCACGGCGTGACGCCGGCAGCGCGATCCACGCCAGTGACTGTGCGGGCGACAGGCCCAGCGCCGCTGTTGTCAGCGCCGTGCTCTTTTCCGTGGAGAGGAGCGCGCCGTCGATTACCAGCGTCATCGCCGGCAGAATCTGCAGGCTGAGAATCAGCCCCGCCGACAGCCAGCACAGCCCTGAGCCGCCCAGAGAACGCCGCACCAGCGGCACGAGCAGGAACACCGAAACGAAACCGTACACCACTGTCGGAACGGCCGTCATAAAGCGGATCAACGCGCCAAGCGAGCGCGCCGCCCAGCGGGGCGCCAACCCGTGCATGAAACAGGCGCAGCCCAGCGACAGGCACCATGACAGTACCAGAGCTGACAGCGACAGAATCAGCGTTGCCCAGATCATCGGCGCGATGCCGTACTGCCCGGCGTCGGGGCGCCATGTGCCGCTCATCAGCGCTGCCGCATCGCCGCCGAGCGCCGCCTGCAGGGCACTGACAATGATAAAGCCGAACACTGACGCCATCAGCGCTCCCGCGCAGGCCGCCGCGGCCGAGAGCCACAGCGGCGCTTTGTTCTTCGTCATCGAATCATCTTCCCTCTGTTTGCTTCAGCGCGAAAATGCCCCGGCGCAAAAAGCGGCGGAGCGTTCGTCACAATATGGATACGGCAACGCGGAGAAAGCGCTAAGGCTTTCCCCGCGTGAATTGTGCGCTGCGAGAAATTTCCAGCATCCCGTTATTTGCGGGGCAGAGGAATGTAGCCGCTCTTGCGGATGATCTCTGCGCCCTCGTCAGTATAGATGTAGTCGATGAATGCCTTCGTTAACCCTTCCGGCTCCCCCTTCGTGTTCATGAACAGGTCACGCACTACCGTGTAAGAACCGTTGGCCGCATTCTCCTGCGTCGCTGTCATGCCGTCCAGCGTCGGCGCCTTGACGGAAGCGTCGATGTGACCGATGCCCACGTAGCCGATTGCGCGCTCGTCGCCGCCGACAGCCGTCTTCATCGCGCCGTTGGAGTTGACCACGTTCACACTGGGGGCCAGCTCGCCTTTGTTGATCACTTTGTCGGTGAACACTTCGCGCGTGCCCGAGCCGTCCTCGCGGCCGAACACGTTGATGCCGCCCGCTGTGCCGCCCACTTCAGACCAGTCCTTGATCGTGCCGGCGTAGATTGCCGCTACCTGCTCCTTTGTCAGCGCGCTGACGGGGTTGGCGGGATTAACCACGACCGCCACGCCGTCGATGGCGAAGGGGAACGTCTTCAGGCCATACTGGGCGATTTCCTTTTCTTTCAGAGGACGTCCTGTGTTGCCGATGGCGACCAGACCTTCGCCCGCCTGCTTGACGCCTACGCCCGAGCCGCCGCCGGCCACGGTGATGCGGATCTTGGGATTGACTGCCATGATGCGCTTTGCCGCTTCTTTCATCACAGGAATGTGCGCTGTGCCGCCGGCGATATCCATTTTGCCCGACATGCCTTTAAAGGCGTCCAGAGGCGCGGCGGCAGCCGCCGACGCGACGGCGAGAGCGAATGCGGCAGAAAGGAAAATCTTTTTTATGCTCATGTTTTTCATCTGCTCCTTTGAAATGAAAATACTCTATACAACTACAAGGAATATTTTAGGCGAAAAGAATCTTCCGTGATACTGTCGAATAACTGAGATCTTCGCAGAAAAAACAGCGTGATTTGCACTGTTTGTTGTATATTCCGGAGTCCTATTGAAGCATGCTTAATTCATAACCCTGTGTTTTTGCATGGAAGGCTCGGAGTCCACGTCTGAGCCGGAAGGGGAAAAGGCCGGCGGCTTGGACAGCCGCATCTTCACGTTTTGTGAGGTGCGGGTGCTTTCTGGTTTTTGATAGAATCTCTGTTGCAGTCATGATGCAGCAGTCATGTTGAGAATTGGCGAAACGATCGGTCCGACAAAATTGATTTTGGGTTCTGCGATTCGCCATCTGACCTGAAAGATGTTATGATTATAATACGCGGTTTATGATCGTTTGGCCGTGCGGTGATGAACGCCGTCAAACGGCCGGTCCTCCGGCCTTCCCCGCAGCGCGAGGATTTTTTGTTTTTGGGACAGCGAGGTGAAGCAAAGATGAATATCCGCAGAGCGTTTTTGCTTGCGTCGGCGCTTGCATTGGCGGCGCTTTCTGCTGCCCGCGCCGAGCCGTTTGGCGACGTGCCGGCCGGTCATTGGGCCTATGACGCCGTGGCCGAACTCGGTGCCAGGGGGATCCTCGAAGGCTGTCCCGACGGCGCGTTTAAAGGCGGGCGCGTCATGAGCCGTTACGAGATCGCCGTCATGGCGGCCCGTGCACTGCTCAACGGCGGCGCGGTCGGCGAAGACCGCGCCCGTCTCAACGATCTCGCGGCTGAATCCCGTCCTGAGCTGGAAACCCTCGGAGTAAAGACCGACCGTTTGGACGGCCGTCTGAGCGCTCTCGAAAAAGGGCTGGGCAGCTGGAAGATCGGCGGAACCCTGCAATTCGATTACAGTGCCTGGGACAATGACCTGCCCGGTTCGGGCGCGCTGAGCGACGGTTTTACGTTCGACGAAGCCCGGCTTTACCTGCACCGCGATCTTGGCGGCAAAATGAGCTGCGGCGCGCGCTGGAGCGACGGCACGTTCGACCGTTTTTGGGTGACGGCGGCCGATTTCCTCGGCTGGGGGCTGACCTTCAGGGCCGGACAGTTTGCGCTTGACTGGGAAGACGAGGACCGACTCTATCATGACCGCAACGGCTTCTTCATGGGCTCCGCCTACCGCGGCGCCAGCCTGAAGAAAGATGCCGGTGCCGTGGAGCTGGCGGCATTCGCCGCCTCGCAGCGAGCCGGCGACGGCGATTCGGTTTACGCGGCCAACGCAGACGACGAGCATTACGGCGCCCGTCTCAAGGTCAATTTCGGCGAGCGCGCCTGGCTGAGCCTGAACGGCCTGTGGCGCAGCGAGAACGACGCCGATTTCAACACGTACTGGGCCGGGTTGGGATACGCGCTTTCGGACGGCATCGCCTTCCGCGGCGCCTATTACTGGCAGAATCTGAACGACGGGCTGGCGCACTATTACGGCGTTCCCACGGCGGCCGACGATCCCAAAGCCTGGAAAGTAATTCTCGACCTCAGTCAGGAAAAACTGCGCTTCACCAGCATCTGGCTGGAATACGCTCAAATCGACGCGGGCTTCCGCCTCGACAACGTTCCCTGGTCGTTCAACGACGACGTCGACTGGCCGCGCCGCGGCGCGAGACGCAGCTTCTCGCTTGCGGGCGATACCGGTGTGTGGTTCGTGGGCGCTCGCCAGCAGTGGAACGAACGCTGGAGCACGTTCGAGCGTTACGCCCGTTATGATGTCAGCAGCCTCTCGCCGGCGCCGCGCGAGTGGACCGTCGGCGTCGGCTACCAGTACAGCCCCGGCCTGTATTTCGAGCTGGCGTACAACGATCAGGACGGCGCCGTCAACATGAAGGATTACGACAACAAGCAGGTGCGCTTCCGCACCATGCTGAGTTTTTAGCCGACGCGTTATGATTCGTTAAAAATGCTGCCGTACGCCGAGGAGCGGTGAGGCCGTCTCGTAGATGCGATCCGGAGGAGGGCGTTCAAGGGCAGTCATGCTCTATGCGTGCCCCGCTGCGAGCCCGCCGCAGTGTCGGCGCACATGATGACGCTGACATGGACGGGGGTTTCGAGGGCACAGAGGGGGCTGCCGGCAGCCATAATCAGCTCTGCTCCCGCACTCTGATGGACTCCTAAACGAATCTTTATGAACGTAGAAAGCGGGGCTGCTTCGGCAGCTCCGCTTTTTCTGTGCCGCCCCTATGCGCATCTTCCGCGCGCCGAGGCGTTTTTTATGGTATGCTTGCCAAAAGAATGGAAGATGCAGGCGAGGTGAAACGATGACTGTGCGGCACAAGATTCGTGATTTTTTCTGCGGCGCGCAGGAGGCTCGAGTCGGGGCGCTGGTTTCGGTGACGGTGGGGACGCTGTCGAAGCCGATCGGATATCTGCGTACGCTGATGCTGGCCTGGCTGTTCGGCGCTTCGGCGGGCATGGACGCCTTTTATGTCAGCATGGGGATTCTCTCGCTGTTGTGTCAGATTGTGCAGAATGTGGCGGAATCGGTGCTGCTGCCTCGGCTGATCCGTCGGGAGACGGGTGCGGATGCGGCAGCGCTGATGGCGCGGGTCTTTCGCCTGGCTCTAATTGGAACGCTGCTGTCGGCGGCGCTGGCGGCGTTTTTTTCGTTGCCGTTGACGGCGTTTTTCGTGCGGCGTTTCGATCCGCCGCGGCTGAAGACGGCTGCCCGAATGCTGCTGATTCTGATTCCTTGGGGGGCCGCCTGGACGCTGCTGCCCTTTTTTGATGTCTGGAACAATTTCAACGGACGGTACAGTCTCTCAATCTCTCTTTCGGCGCTGGGGCATGCGCTGCTGATCCCGGCGATCTGGGCGGCGTCTTTTTTCTGGAGCGTATACGCCGTGCCGGCGATGTACAGTTTGACGGCAGCTCTTCTGGCCTGGAGTACGTTCCGGGCCGCAGGGGATTTTCCCTGGAGGACTGCAGGCGCGGTGCGCCGGGGAGTGCTGCGCGAACTGCGTTCGGATTGTCTGCTCTGCATCGGCATCGTCGGCGCCAGCGGCCTGTATCAGTTGGCAGACCGCTATTTTGCCTCGGGGCTGCCGGCCGGAAACATTTCTGCGCTCAGCTGCGCGGGGCTGATTTACACGCTGCCGCAGAACGTGCTCGCGCCGGTGCTGATGATTTATCTGCATCGAGCCAGCGCGCTGGTGGATTCCTCCGAAGCGCCGCAGACGCAGCTCAAAACGGCGATGTGCATGAGCTGGCTTTACATGTTTCCGCCGGCGGCGCTGATGTCAGCGCTGAGCCGGCCGCTGGTGAAGCTCTTTCTGGGCTACGGAGCCTTTGACGCGGCGGCGGTGGCTCTGACGGCGCCGTGCATGGCCGCGGCGGCGTGGAGTCTGCCTCTGATGCTGTGGGGACAGTTTTTGTCGCGCTATGCGCAGGCGGCGGGGAGGCTGAGGACGATCTTATTCGTGAGTTACGGAGCGCTGGCGCTGAACGTACTTCTGGACTGGCTGCTGGTGCCGCACTGGGGCGCGCCGGGGCTCTGCGTGGCGACGGGGCTGACATGGGGCGGCTCGGCGCCGGTCTATGCGGCGCTGTTGGCGCCGGGAGCGTTGAAGCATGTGGTCCGCTCGGTGTGGAGGCCATCGCTTGCGTTTGCACTGGCATGTGCGGCACTCTGTCCGCTGCGGGAAAACGGGATCGCGTCGGTTCTGAGCGGCGGAGTGCTGGCGGCAGCCTACTATCTGGGCGGCGAAAGGCTGGGTTTCTTCGATTCGGTGCCGCCGGCCTGGCGCCCGCAGGCGCTTCTGGCGCTGGCACTTCGGTGGAAAAGAGGGGAATGAGGACGGCTGCGCTCGTTTCGGACGTATCCGGTGACGCGTTCTGCTCGAAGCGTTCCGCGTGAAAGAGGTCCGATGATTTGCCGCCGGCTCCCCTGACAGCCCGGTCGGGATGCGAAAGCGTGCCGGCAGAAAGCTCTTTCTGTTGTGCCGAAATCGCAGCGCCGATGTTCACGGAAAGTGCCTCGTTTGTTTTTTTAATTGATTTATTGGCGATTGCGGGCAGGTTCAATTCTGTTGGGTAAGAATCTTTTGCTGTGAAGCACGCATGAATTTTTAATAAAAGACTGAAAAATACTGTCAAAATGATGAATTCAATTTGATTTGCAGGACGATGCGTCGGAGAAAAATATTGTTTTTTTAGATTGGGCCGTGGACAAGACGTGCGCACTTTGATAGAATTCCAGAGAACCTGTTCACTCTTGTATGGACGAGCGAAAAGCAGAACGTTCGTCTGCGGCCTCTCCGCCCGCATCGCGGTGGAGTCGTCTGCTGGAACGGAGAAAGAAGCTGTCGGCGACGGTCCTTTGTGACGCGGTCGCAGGAGAGATGCGCAGGCTTGATTTTTTGATAAGCGGCCCCTGCAGGGCCCGAAAATTTTCAGTTTTAGGGAGGCCACACCAATGGCAAAAGAGAAATTTGAGCGCAGTAAGCCCCATCTGAACATTGGAACGATCGGGCACATCGATCACGGCAAGACCACGCTGACAGCGGCGATCTCTCGCGTTCTGTCGCAAGCCGGCTACGCGGAAGAAGCCAAATTCGACCAGATCGACAAAGCGCCGGAAGAGAAAGAGCGCGGCATCACCATCAACATCTCCCACATCGAATA
>Ga0129314_1001691_pt1 | contig 14341 bp, 24 predicted proteins | sample O1111metagenome_FD_94431 | JGI IMG/M metagenome (GOLD analysis project Ga0129314, IMG submission 94431) | Orangutan individual fecal microbial communities from fecal samples from Wisconsin, USA - O1111 metagenome | ecosystem: Host-associated > Mammals > Digestive system > Large intestine > Fecal...
CATCACGAATTCTATTGTTAAGTATACCATATTGCGAATCCTCTGTGTGTGTCGAGTAGACTAAGGCCTTGCAACCTTGGCCCCTCACATATCCGTATGTGCGGCTTTCCCGCATACGGCTCCTCAGAATAACATTTCATATCTGCATATAAGAATTGCTGTACTCAATGAAGAAATGCTCTGATTTGCCTATAATTCGTTGTTACACCATAGTACCACCAGCTCCTGATTAAACTTTCCTACCGTATAATTAAAACACAATACCTTACTATATAAAACACCTTTTGTTCCATCTTTACTCTCGATAATTACTGATAATAGTTGTTCAAATACAAAACCCACTCATCATATATCTCCTCTGAACTCTTCCCAAATACCTGCTCATAATTCTCCGTCTCAATTATTTCTAAAACTTTGCTCCAACCATATGTTGATTCCAAATATTCTATGTAGGTATTCGCAAATGTATATCCTCCGCAATTTGAAAAGCGGATAGGATTCCTTGTACATGTATCTTCATATGTCGGAATTTTCATTTCTTCTAAATACTCTTTATAAAATTCCTCGCCATTGCTCAAATATAAAGCCATTCCTTCGGTCAGCCATAAATGAATATCAGGATTTTTCACACTAATGTATGCATGTACAATTTCATGAAGAACCGCATATTTGTTATTATCATAATCGTGTACCTTTCCGGGATTTGCCGGTGATGTTAAAATCACATCTGTTCCGATATTATCCCCAATATACCAATCCAGACCTAACATTGGACCAATATAACCATATTTCTTTTTTTGCATTGTGCTTTGATGATCATATATGTATATATTGATATTTTGTTTTTTGTCAAATCCCAACTTTTCAGCAATATCCTCTGTTTTAGCATCTGCATATTGAAACACATCCTCAGCCGCATCTTTTTCTGTCTCATAATATACATTTACCCATTTTCCTTCCAGCAAAGACATATCAGATGTTTCTAAATTAAAAGTAGGCATAAAATTAATAAAACAGATAAGACACAGACATATGATAGCTCCCAGAATATATCTGCAAACTTTCTTTTTTCCCACTCTTTTTCTCCCACTTTCATTACCATTAAAAAATCTCATTTTCACACCACTCCTTTCGATATTAAGTAAAAAATAACTAATATATCAAAAATTGTGAAGTAACTACGGTCATTTTTTCTCATTACTTTGGTCATAATCCGCTATTATATGCCCAAATTTAAGAATAAGATAGTTTCGCTCTTTCATACCAATTTTATCATATACAGCTGAAACATAATTTTTAACTGTTCCACTTGAAAGGCATAACCTTTCTGCAATCTGCATATTTGTATTGCCCTGAAGCATCTGTATAAATATCTCTTTTTCCCTATCTGTCAAACAAGACAAATACCCTTCCAACTCTTTTCTATCCCCACTATGATTTTTGTTAGTCAAGCTAACCTCATTCATTAATTCTTCATTAACACATTTTAACTGTTGCATATAAGCTAACATTCTGTTCATCATTACTAAAAGCAATACAAAACATATACCTAATTGCATAATTCTTGGAATCAAATCAAATCGAATCACATCTTTAATCCCAATAAATGGTTCTAACAAAGGTTGTAACACAAATAATGCAGAAACAAAATGTGCTGCCACAACAATAATAAAATTAATAGCACCCGAAAAATACAGAAGCCTCTTATTCATATATAACATTGCTACCAAAAACGGAAGTATCAGCATAATCACCATTTGAAAAGTAAAAATATAATAACAGACTCCTATACATAATGATAAATTAAGAATCAAAATATATTTCATGCCTTTAGAATTTAAATGAAATACATAAATGAAAACATAAGGAGTTAATAAAAATATCGCTGATATACATAAAAAGATAGATGCTACTTGTATATCAAAATCAAACACACCACACCAGCAAAGCATCCATACAAATAAAACAAATATAAATATACCTATAAACAACTTCGATACAATTTCATTATTTTCTGTCTCATTCCTGGCAAATAATCGCTCCATATCACACTATACCTTTCTAAAATGAAAATTTTATAAACATTTATTTCTTTATTTCATTACCCCTCTCAAAAATAGAGCCAAAGTAGAGTTATTTCATAAAACAAATGCCGTAAGCCCACATAAATACAGGCTTTCGGCATTTCTGTCCGTTATTCAAACTCCTCCCGAGGTTTTTATCGGCAATTCATAAATGCTGATATTTCCTGCATTCCAAGCATATCTAGTTCACCAAATATCGCTCTTTTCACATCGTTTTTAATTTTTTTAGTAGCAAATTAGTTGCAGTATCTGCACCGATAATTTTCCATCGGCTTGATATAATCTACTTTTTTATTACTCACAATGAATTAAATTAACACCTATATACCAGTCCTTTCATACACCGTTGTTGGGACTGGTTATTTTACTCACAAATTACTTTCTCATATTTATGATATGTAATTGAACCCCCTGTCATCTCCTCCAAACTATATGTACCCTTTTTTAAAATAATAGTTTCGCCTTGTATTTCACAATTCATAACCACAAATTTACCATCATAATTCGATACTATAGCTCTATTCTGTTCAATAACCTCATATGCTTTCTTGTCACTAATTTCATAGTCTATTTTAATTACAATTCCTGTAGCTACATTCAAAACATATAGTATCAGTGCTATTGCTAATATTATCTTTCCACCCATATTGTATTTCTTATTTTTCCAAAAGAAATTCCTTATTATTATAAAATATGCTATCACTATGTCGACAATTAAAAACACTCCAATTGTTGCATAATTGTCTATAAATCGTCTCAACCATGCCCAGGGAATAATTTCTATTAGGTTAATCGTATATAATATATTTTGGGCAAATAAAATATATACCGTTAAAAGAAATGTCAATACCACATATAGTTTGCTATTCATTTTTTTATTCATGTATGAAAATATGAACGGATAAGCAAACAAAGCCAATGCACAAAAAACAAAAATCAATTTGTTCACAAACATTTCTGTTCCGCTAAAATATTTTTCATCTATTCCATAAAAATTCGAACATGAAATAGAAAAGCTTTTTGAAATTACCCAATTCATCATTCCTGCTAAAGTAATACATGCAGCCAAACCAGTACTCAAAATATTCCATACATTATCTTTCAAAAATTGTTTGACCCTATTATCTTTTGTACTTTCTAGAACATTTCCTTGACTATCAACTATGTCCTTGTTTTCTTTATCCTGCATATCTACTCATCCTTCCTACAATGTTCAATAGCTATTTACACAAACCCCAATATTAATCTCCACTACATATATTATCAACACTGTCTATAATAAGATATTTCCCAACTTGTGAGATACTTTCATTGGTTGAAGCCCTTTTCAAACCTTTGTTGCTTTCTTACTTTTAACATATTCATTTACACTTGCCTCATCAATAATATCTTTCACTTTTTTGCAAATAGGTAAATTCAAAAATTCTTCCTTACACTCATCTGCCAACCTAAATTTTTCATTCCATTTCTTAGAAACTTCTGACAATTCAATAACTTTCTCAATAGAATAATCTTCGAAATATACTATGTTCTCATCGGTATAATTTTTTTGTATAACGTTTAAATGCATCCGCTATTTTCACAGTGCATTCCTCTGGTGACTCTATAAAATCATATGATGAAACTATTTTATACACATAATCTTGCAAATAATTATAATCTGGCGGGAAATCGTCTGCTACCGCTTCTCCATTATCATCTTCTATTGCGCATGGTTTAGGATTAACACCTTTCTCTCTCAACTTATCGTTGTAGTATGCCATAATACACCTTGTATCAGCATCTTCTTTACTATATCTACATACATCTCTATAAGCACTCAACAATTCAAGTAACTTATTTCTTTCCTTTTTTCGAAAATATTTAACAGCATAAGAAGAATTGATTTTAAAAAGTTCTTCATAATCCTTACGAGTATAATATCGTTGTTCCAACAATTTAACAATCGGAAATATCACCGCCATCAGTACATTTTCGCGATTTGCTTTGTCGTAATATCTTTTTGATATTAACAATGACGCAATCGCAGAAATGATAATAGCCATTGCATTTTGATATAGCCAATTACAAATTAGTGCACACATCTCTTTTCCTTCCCGTATCAAATATTTCTCGTTTTCTTATGATAATTTCGCCAGTCTCATCTTAGTCTCAAAATTTCATCTCCAAAATGAGACTAACTTGAGACTGTATGAGACTAAGTCAAGCTTTTCAATCCAAAGTCCATGTCGATGTCTTTTTATCATACATTGCGCCTGTTACTTTTTTGATTTCAGCATACTCCAATGTATCTACAAACATATTTTCATCAAACAATTCTTTTATCTGTTCCCGATTCATCCAAGCAACCTGCGCCACTTCATCTGTTGTGGCATTGCTTAAATCAACCTCTCCATCATATTCAAACAGCCAAACGTCAACAATTTTATTAACCACTTTTCCAAACTCTATTTTTTTTATGTCCGACAAAACAACTTGACCTTTTTCTGGTAATAAATCTACTCCAACTTCTTCTTTTGCTTCTCTAAGCGCTCCTTGCAGACTGTCCTCTCCTTTTACTACAGAGCCATCCACACATTCCCACATCAAAGGATGTGTTGGTCTGTTTGCAGAACGCTGCGAGATAAGATACTCTCCCTTAGAATTACGAATCCAAACGTGGACCACCAGATGATATCCGTCTATCGGCAGCTGCTCTCCCCTAACATGGTCTTTTCCCAGAAGTTCTCTGTTCTCATTATACAAATCCCATATTTCCGCATCCGGCACATACTCCACAATATCCCCAAAGTCTGCATTTAAGGTTTTGCAGATTTTACTAAGAATCGTAAGGCTCACTTCTTCATCACGGCGAAGCTTTGTCATTGTGTTAGGAGCGATTTCTGCCTTCTTACGCAAATCTGATTTGCTCATTTCTTTATCTACTAATAATTTCCATAATCTTTTATATGATACAGCCATGATAATTTCTCCTGTTTCTAATCTAACTTTATTATCAAATCTATTAACTCTATCCAATTCTTTATTGTAAGTATGTCTTCCTTTGGTTCATATTTCATATCAATTGCCCCGATATACCACACCGGGAATAATCCTGCCGCGTTAGCTCCGACGATATCACACTGATACTGGTCCCCTATATACCATACTTCTTCCGGTTGAAGTTCAGCCTTCTCTAATGCCAATTCAAATATATGCTTATTGGGTTTACGATACATGTACTCGCTGGTTGCTATAATAAACTCAAAATCATTATCCGGAATACAGTCATGAATCCTTTTAGCAACGGCATTTCCACAGTATGAAATATTACTGATTACACCGGTACGAATCTGGTTCTCTTTTAAAAATGTAAGAAACTCTCCGATTCCCTCAGTCGGTTTCCCCGGTGCCGCTGCGTCCCAAAACACGCTGTCAATTTCTTCCGAGCTCAATGCAATTTCAATTCCCTGCGACTCATATAAATATTTTGTAAACATATAGTTTGGAACTTCCACTTGAAACAGGTGTCTCTTTTCCGGGTCAAATCGTCCTAACTCCTGATTCAGTTTGTTTGCATAAGCCTGCACTTCCTCAGCCGATTTATTGTATTTATTTTTTGTAGCATATCCTAGAACCGCCTCTGTCCCTTTTATCCCATCAAAGGACTGTTCATTTACCAAAGTTTGTCCATAATCAAATAAAATCATCTTGGGTTTCTTCATTTCAGTCACATCCTTACTTTGTCCAATCAACTTCTGTTACTTTTCTCAATCATCAAATGATGAAAAAACGCAATATCCTTATATACATCCATATCAGACACCCGCATCTCGATTTCCACCATTTTATTCTGCCAGTCTGTGTCCTTATGAATCTCCGCATGTCCCAGAAGGTTCTCATCCCCATTGTCTTCGTAATAACAAGTTCCGGACACCATTTCTCAATATCTGCATCCTCATAATAATGAATTGTTCCATACTTGGAAGCCATTCCATCATTACCATCAAGCAAGCTATGTGCATGATCAAAATCATTTAAGAGTACAACCATCTGCATAACTCTTCCTGCACGGTTATGTTTCACAATGGAAATCTTTCCATCCGGCTTCAGGATTCTTGCAAACTCTTTTACAATATTCTCTCTGTCCTTGGCATACTCTAATACATTGTGACAGATAATCATATCAAAGGTCTCATCATCAAATTTACACAATTCATCAGTACTTCCGGTAATTTGTGTATACTGGTTATCTGCCCAGCGCATCTCTATACTTTCTTCGTCCGGTTCAATGGCTGTTACATCATTATATTCCGCCAGATAATTTGCGGTTACTCCAATTCCACTGCCAAAATCAAGTATCTTTTTATCCCGAATATCCCCTAATTGTTTCCACACAATTCGCTTCATAAGACACTCCCATGGTTGTAAATCTGTCACCTTTCTACTCACTATACCAACTCCATTTCATCTTGCTTTTTTACGAATCCATATTTTTTCTCTTCGTTCTTAAATGCTCATGCGCCTTCAGGTACGCTAGAAAACTAAAAGTTATCCACCATAATAATATGTTGTACCTATCACTCCATCAAGAGCACCGGATTTTAATAAACAAACCATATATCCTTCATCACCCCATTTTTCTCTATCTTTATGATATATTCCATATGTACTGGATGGTTCAAAACCAAATCTTGCATAGAGTTTAGGATTGCCTCCAAGAAACACTGCTCCATAACCCAGTCCTTTTGCTTTATTTAATACATGTTCTACAAGCATTCTCATGATTCCTTGCATTCTATATTCCGGCAAAACAGCACTTTGCGATAACACTAATTGTGTGATTCGTCCGTTATCCGTTATAATGTCAGTTTCATGAAGTGCTACTTCTCCAACAATCATTCCATTCTCTAATACAGCCACAAGAGAAAGTTCGGGAATAAAAGTTTCTTTTTTTCTTTCTTCTATAAAATGTTCCATCATAAATCTACCAATTTCTACATTATGCTGTTCAGTAAAAGCCTCAAAAATTAGTTTATTTACTTCTTCATATTCAGATGGCTTTTCTGGTCTTATTATCACTTTTGATTTATTGATTTCCATAACTCACCTCTACCAGTAAAGACTCTCCCTTAGAATAATCTCCGCTTGTCCATTGCCAGTCTCTTTTCCATAACTTCATACGCAAGTATCACTCCATTTTCTACCGGATAACGCTCATGCTTTACAGTTGAAAAACCCAGTTTCTCATAAAGTGCTGCTGCCGGCAATGAAGCATCCAAATATGCCTTATCATATCTATCACTAATCTGAGCTTCGATATTTTTCATAATAAATGTGCCGTAGCCCTTTTTCTGATATTCCGGTGAAACATAAACTCTTGTGATATGATTATCCACGAAACAACCTGTTGCAACGATTTTTCCATCCATCTTAAGCACACTTACATAACCATTTTCGATATCCTTTGATATGGCGTCCTTGCTGTGATGATTACTGAAAAAATCCACTACTTCTGACGGATAATATTTAGGATATATTGTTTTAATTGTATGCTGCACCACATTGTATACAGCCTGTAAATCTTCTGGTTTTGCTAATTCATATATCATATTCTTTCTCCATATTTTACATATCAATCCACTGAATAAATGCCGTTTTATCCGAGCTGTTATAACCGGCATTTCGATAGAAATTCAATGTACTTTCTTCCTTTGAACCTGTAAGCAACATCATCTTGTAGCAATTATTCTCTTCTGCAATTTTCTTGGCAAAATTTAGGCAATCTGTAGCATAACCTTTCTTTCGATACTCCGCATGTGTTACCACATTTTCAACAAATGCATATGGGCGAACATTTCTTGTGAGATTGGGAATAATCACACAGACGCAGGATGCCACGATCTTGCCATCAATCTCACAAACAATAAGATGATGATTGGCATCATTTATAATATTCTCCCATGTATTTCTTAACTGCTCTGAATCTTCCGGAATGCTTTTCTCATGAAGATACAGGTAAAGCTGTAATATTTCATCTAAATCATTTTTGTTTGCTTCTCTAATCATTTTCTTATACCACCATCTAGTTTTCTTTCTCTTAAATCTCTACACTAAATTTGCCTCTGCTCCACAACCACATAGGTGTATGAACATCTATAGGAACCAAATTCGTACCTTTAAGCATCTCCTGCCACCTTTGTACTACAATTTCCTGCACATTACCTTGCCCTGCCTCTTCCGAAGAAATAACCCCCAGCCTCATACTTGCCTGAATCACATGGGTATCCGGAGCCACTGTTATATTTTCTCTATCAACAAATTTCACATCTGTATATTGTTCCACCACATACAGCCAGTAGTTGCAAATTTTATTGCCACCCAAGTATGGGAATTTTTTCTTATGCCTTGCAATGTACTCTTTAATCTTCTGAACAGAATAATCATTGTCACTAAACAACTTACGGATATCCCCTGCAAAATCATTTTCTATGGTTTCACATAAAGTTCTCCATATAACAGGCTGCTTGTTAGGTTGCAGGGCAACTTTATACTTTACTAACTTCTCTCTTAATTGTTGCTCAGCCATACTGATTACTGCTTTTGTATCAAAAACATCTGTGGTATCTGCATCATTATATGTCTTATTCGCACATTCCCACAGCGTATAGGAATTCCTTTGATAATTCAGTGCCATGGGTAATGTAAAATATAAATAGTTTTCCCTTGCATATTTGTCTAATGCCGGATTTTCATCTTCCGGCATTTTTTCACCGCCAAGTCTGCCTGATTTATAGGCTTCTAAAAGAGCATAAACCTTGTCTATATCAAACGCATGCAACTCCGCATTACCTCCTCCTTTGCAATCACTATCCAAGTAATCTATTTCAATTCTTCTACCCATTTGCCATTTTCCTTGTAAAAGAAATACTCGCTAATGTTTTCATTCAAAAATACTTCCAGCATTTTATCCATTCCGTAAGCAAGTTTCTTTTGTTTCATTTCTTCTAATTCAATCCAGTAAACTTCTCCTTCATCGGAGGATGTAACCGTACCTTCAAACTTATCTGTTTTATAAAATAGCACCATATATCTTGTGCCATCCTTCTGAATCCAATCCTTTATTCCGCATAACTGAGGAGAGGAAATTTTCAATCCTGTTTCTTCAAACACCTCACGAATCACCGCATCAGCAAACGATTCCTCTTTCTCAACATGTCCACCCGGAAAGGTGATTCCTGAATAATCATCATCTTTTTTGTCTTGAACCAATACTTTGCTGCCATCAAACACCATGCACATATTGGTTATTGTCACATTTTCTGTTCTTGCCATTCCTAATACCACCATTCTTTCACATCAAAATCTCACTAACAAAATACTGTTCCTGAAAATGAATCTGCTCTTTAATCTGTTTCCTTGTAAAACTCACACCTTCAGGTGCAACAATCCACTTTTCTTCTATGTCATCATGCCTATGAACAATGGCAACAATCTTCCCTGTGAACTTTTCTACTGCCTCATCCACACCCAATATGTAAGCATCCTGTTCTTCTCCGTCCTGTGCCATGACCCCTTCTACATAACCATAATTAACTGGATAATACATATCCTTATGCTCTGGGTGAAAACTGCCCAATGGTCTGTCAACCGTTACGGTTACCATTCTACCAATAACAGAATTTATTTCCACTTGCACCCTCTTAAAATTTTCTTCTAACGCATCTGCTCCATCCAAAACAATCTGCTTGCACAATAACATTTTCTGCCATTCATCATGTTTCGCCTTGCTTCTCATATCGATGCTGCCGGTATCATATTTTCTCGCCCATTCGATAAACTCCATATGGTGTGTGTACATATCACCTCTGATTACCAATGTAAACAGCGGAATCAATTCATCTCCCCAGTCTACCAACGAACCGGAAATTACTACATTATCATTTTCTGAAATATCTCTTTTCATTAAGGCGAGTCGTTCCTCTTTAGTTCTTTTTGTAGTATATTGAGGATAAGTCGGCAACCAGAAATAATCGTCTGTATCCATGAACCTATAACCTAACTCTTCGCTGATTTTTCTACCCAATGTAGAAGTTCCTGAGCCGGACGCTCCATAAATATGTATTACATTCTTCACTTTAATCACCTATAACTTCTTCGTAAAACAAATTATTCTATTTGCTTCTTCAAATCCCATTTTTAAATGAAATTTCAAACTATCTTTATTAACCTGCTCACAGTCACTGGCAAATTCTGTACAGCCTTGTTCCTTCGCCCATTCTTGGCAAGCCTTCAGCATATCTTTTGCCACCCCTCTGTTTCTATATTCCCCCGTCACAAAAATACCCTCCAGATATCCTACTGGGCTTGTATCTGTTCCTTCTACATAATCGTTCCTCAATCCACATTGTGCAAAACCCATAGCCAAGCCCTCCAACAAAGCAATAAACACTACACAACTTTCCTTATTTAGGTAATCACGAAACTCATCTGTTAATTCTTCAATGGTATGAGATTTCCACATCTGTATTGCTAAACCTGCAACGGCTTCTGCATCTTCAACAGCTGCTTTTTTAATTATCACTTTCATTATTGCTCCTGTTTAACTTATACAAATCACTTTCTAAATATTTTCTTATCTTCTGTGCTATCTCTGACTTTACAGCCTTTTTTCACTACCATAGGTCTAACCAAATCCATCTCCTGCATATCTCGGAAATATATGCAAATGCTAGTGTCCTACATCATTAAATTCGCCACCAATTTGCACTGCCTTTACCTGTAAAAATGAGTATCCTTTTTCATGGGCAATATTCTTTGCAAGCATAAACATTTTTCTGCCTATACCCTGCCTGTGATATTCCTTCAAAACACCCATTACTGCAAGCTCTAAAGTATCTTTTCCAGTCTCTTTCAAACACAGAGATCCAATATATTCTGCATCTTGAATTGCCCCAATACATATCTGTTCTGTACTCTCCGCAATATACTGTTCTTTTGCTTCTTCAATTGCAAACCAATCAGGCAATGCTTCTAAAATCTTTCGCGCAGCTTTTTCTTTAATCCATGTCAATCTTATTCTCCGTTTGTCTTATAAATTCAACCTACAAACTCTACCTTATCTAGAATACCACAATAAATATTCATTTTCAATAAACTCTCGCAATTTCTTGCGAATGTCTCTCAACGTGCTTGCGTTTGCCAATACTTTCTGCGTTTTTCACACTCCATCTGCATCACGCATTCATTTATTACTACAAATAAGTCAATGGAACCCATGCCCCTCTCTGCATTAACTAACTGCCATTCCATAAAACTTCTCCTCGAAATACTTTGTAGGTACTTTACCTGAAATCACATGATAACCTTTTTCTTTCAATTCATTATTAAAACCATAAATGATTTTGTAAGCATAACCTCTTGATACTCCGAGAATTTCTGACGCCTCTTCTGCTATAATATACATTTTCATCGTATTCTCCATATTGAGTTCTCCTTTCCTGTTTTATTTTAGTACATATTTGTGTCTGTCAAGTATTTATTTTAAAGTTTTATACACAAATGTGTTCCTATGTGATAGAATAGGTTTATCAAACCATGAAAGAGCTGTTTTCATGACTACTGGAGAAAAGATTAAATGTTTTCGCAACATACATGGAATATCGCAAGAAATGCTCGGTCAACTGTCCGGCATAAACTCCGCTACAATTAAGAAATATGAATATGGTATTCGCAATCACAAGCCGGAACAGTTACTGAAGATTGCAAATGCATTGGGTATCAGCATCAATACTTTTATGGATTTTGATATAGAAACTGTTTCAGATGTGTTGTCCTTACTGTTTAAGCCGGACGACCAGATTGATATGAAATTCGAGGCAGAAAAGGACGAAGAAGGCAATTTTATTTTCGCTTGCTTCTCTTGTCGAGAAAGGCAAGCAACGCTACAATCAAGCTACCAAAAGACATCAGCAAAGCTAATATCCCAATGAAAATCGAAACGATCTCATAAGCTGTCATCGGCGCCACCTCCCTTCCTATGTATTCCGGTAAACCGGTATCATAAACTCGGGAGGCTACCACCCTGTCATGGGTACTTTCCTTAGACAATATCCTAACATACGAGCTTGTGTTTCCGCAAGGATAAATAAAATTATCAATCATTAAGGATAATGTCTATCATACCTTGCTTGCCATTAGTGTATGCCACCCTATCATCTGCATACTTACTTTCCAGTTCTTCCTTTAACTTCTGATACCGCAAAGCCATATTCTCATTAGCATTAAGATAATCTCTAAAGTGTATATAATTTTTCCACTCGGTTCCGTTCCATTTCACAATATGAATATGGTGTGTTCTTGTATCATTTTCCATATCGCCCATTACATAAAGAAGCTGATGTTCCACATCTGAACCGCGATAAAAGATTCCTTCCTTCTGTAACTGCTCATTATATGATATTATTCTATCAAAATCAGCTACTCCAACAGCAATATCAATAATCGGCTTAGCTTTGATTGCTGGTATTGCTGTACTTCCAATATGCTGTATATCAATAACATCATCACCTAATATTGATTTAAGTGTTTTGATTGTTTGAACAGCAATCTCGTCCCACTGTTTGTCATGCGGTTCAAGTTGCACTGTTCCTCTTTTTAATCCTAAAGACATAATAACCTCCTTAACATCACATTACAATTTCACTATCAAAATATTGCTCCTGAAAATGAATTTGCTGCCTAATCTCCTCTTTTGAAAACGTTATCCCATCAGGCACAACCACCCACTTTTCTTCTACATCATCTTTTCTCTGAACAATGGCGATAATTTTTCCTGTAAACTTATCTACTGGCTCCCTTACACCTAATATATAAGCATCCTGTTCTTCTCCGTCCGGTGCCATAATTCCTTCAATGTAGCCATAATTTATTGGATAATACATGTCTTTATGTTCAGGATGATAACTCCCTAATGGTCTATCGACAGTAACAGTCACTGTTGTCCCAATTATAGAATTTCTTTTTATCTGTGAATACTTCTCTATCAATTTCGGTTGAATCAAAGGGTATGTCCAATTCTCAGGCAGTTCATCCATTAGTACAACCTTCTCCATTTCGCTATGTAACTCTTTCGCAAACTCCGTTATCTCTGCAAAACAAAGTAAGCCAAAGGATTCCTCTCCAGTATCATTTACTCTGGTCTTACCCGTTACTGAATATACACATATTGGTTTAATATCAAATTTGATAGCACTAGTTTCTTCCTGAAGTTCCCTTGTGGCTGTTTCAAGAATATTTTCTCCTGCTTCTCTGTGCCCTCCCGGTACTTCATAGGTGTCTCTTTCTTTGTGCTTGCAAAATACCCATTTGCCATTACTCTGTGAAATAATTACTGCAAATTTTAATAAAGAATCATCTACTGAATCATAAAACTTTATTTCTAACATATTCTCTCTCCATGTAAATCTAATTAAACTTGCTTTGAAACAAAATGTACAATTTCTTTCTTTGGTTCAATTATGTATGGTATCAGTTCTAACGGATATACCTTTGCACCATTCTTTAATTCATCTAACGGAACCCAGCAGAAATCCAAATCAATCCTTTCATTATCCAATTCATCATATCCATGAAATACTCCGGCTAAAGGAATGCTATCGTCAGCAAGATGAACATTATAATAAAGGCATATCTGATGACATGGTCTTTTACCCCATGGAAAATATATTTCACCAATTGCAAACAAATTATCCACCTCTATTTTTGCATGAAGTTCTTCTTCAAATTCCCGCTTAAGAGTTTCCATACTTGTTTCCATCGCTGCTACATGTACGCCAATAATAGCATAATCGTCATTCTTTGGACGTTGTAATAGGATTTTACCATCATGTACCAATATACCGCCAACTCTGTATGAAAATACAAAGTCATCATTTTTAAATAGAATATCCACTTAACCGCCTCCAATCATTACTTTTAAATATATCATATCATAATTACTCCGCCCACAAATAGAGCCAAAGTAGAGCCATTCGATAAAACAAATGCCGGAAGCCCGCATAAATACAGGCTTTCGGCATTTCTGTCCGTTATTCAAACTCGGCAAGTTGTTGTTTTATCTTAAACTATTGCGTTTAAGTTATATTTAAAATCTGCCGATATTTTACTTCATTTACACATTTTATTTTGGCTTACTGATTTTCTGTTGCCAAAGTGTTGCCATGAAGATATTATAGCATAGGACGTGATAAAATCAATCGACATTTCAATAAATGCAA
>Ga0129314_1001695_pt1 | contig 14311 bp, 10 predicted proteins | sample O1111metagenome_FD_94431 | JGI IMG/M metagenome (GOLD analysis project Ga0129314, IMG submission 94431) | Orangutan individual fecal microbial communities from fecal samples from Wisconsin, USA - O1111 metagenome | ecosystem: Host-associated > Mammals > Digestive system > Large intestine > Fecal...
CAGCATGCACCGCACCTTCTCGCCGCCGGACAGGACCTTCACCGGCTTGTACACGTCGTCGCCGGAGAACAGCATCCGGCCCAGGAAGGACCGCTTAAAGGACTCCGTACTCTCCTCCGCCGTATCCGCCGTGTACTGGGCTAGCCAGTCCAGCAGATTCAGGTCGCAGCCGTTGAAGAAATCGGAGTTATCCAGGGGGAAGTAACTGGTGGTGATGGTGGTGCCCCACTTGTAGGTGCCCTCGTCCGGCTCCTCCTCCCCCATGATGATCTTGAACAGGGTGGTCTTGGCCAGCTCGTTCTCACCCACAAAGGCGATCTTGTCGCCCCTGCTCACCCGGAAGGAGACGTTATCCAGCACCTTCACGCCGTCCAGGGTCTTGGACAGGCCCTCCACGGTGAGGATCTCCTTGCCGGGCTCCCGGTCCATCTTGAAGCCCACGAAGGGATACCGGCGGGAGGATGCAGGCATCTCCTCGATGCTCAGCTTGTCCAGCAGCTTCCGGCGGGCGGTGGCCTGCTTGGACTTGGACTTGTTGGCGGAGAACCGGGAGACGAATTCCTGCAATTCCTTGATCTTCTCTTCCTTCTTCCGGTTCTGGTCCCGCATCATCTTCTGCATCAGCTGGCTGGACTGATACCAGAAGTCGTAGTTGCCCACGTACATCTTGATCTGGCCGTAGTCCACGTCCACGATGTTGGTGCAGACAGTATTCAGGAAGTAGCGGTCATGGCTCACCACGATAATGAGGCCCTCGTAGGACATGAGAAAGTCCTCCAGCCACTCAATGGCCGCCAGGTCCAGATGGTTGGTGGGCTCGTCCAGCAGGATGATGTCCGGCTTGCCGAACAGTGCCTGGGCCAGCAGCACCTTCACCTTCTCCTTGGCGGTGAGGGAGGACATCTCACTGTACAGGATGTCGTTGGAGAGGCCCAGGCCCTGGATCAGCCGGGAGACGTCGCTCTCGGCCTCCCAGCCTCCCATCTCCGCGAACTCTCCCTCCAGCTCGGAGGCCCGGACGCCGTCCTCATCGCTGAAGTCCTCTTTTTCATAGAGGGCGTCCTTCTCCTTCATGACGTCGTAGAGGTGCTGGTTGCCCATAATGACCGTGTCCAGTACCGTGTACTGGTCATACTGGAAGTGGTCCTGCTTCAGGACGGACATCCGCTCGTTGGCCGGGATGATGACCTCGCCGCTGGAGGGCTCCAGGTCGCCGGAGAGGATGCGGAGGAAGGTGGTCTTCCCCGCGCCGTTGGCTCCGATGATGCCGTAGCAGTTGCCGGGGGTGAATTTCAGGTCCACATGCTTGAACAGGGACTGGCCGGTGAAGTTGACGCTGACGTCGCTGACTGTGATCATAGCAGTTCCTTTCTATTGGGTGATAGATTCAATTGGTAGACAACGCGCGGCAGGCGCGGCGTGGAAACGCCGCGTCTGCCTGCTGCATTATTCTTTCACGATGGCTCTGTGGTAGACCTTCTTGCCCTTTTTGATGATGACGCCCTCGCCCCGGAAGTCGTTCTCGTCAAAGGCCGCGTCGATGGCCGCGATCTTCTTGTCGCTGACGGTGACGCCGCCCTGCTGGATCAGACGGCGGGCCTCACCGTTGGAGGCGCAGAGACCGCAGGCCACCAGCAGGTTCATAGCGCCGATCTTGCCGTCGGTGAACTTGTCCGCCGTCAGTTCTGTGGTGGGCATGTGCTCCGCGGAGCCAGCGCCGGAGAACAGACCCCGGGCGGTCTCCTGGGCCTTCTCGGCCTCGGCCTCGCCATGGACCAGCTTGGTCAGCTCGTAGGCCAGGATCTCCTTGGCCCGGTTCAGCTGGCTGCCCTCCCACTTGTCCATCTCGTCGATCTGCTCCAGAGGCAGGAAGGTCAGCATCCGGATGCACTTGAGGACGTCGGCGTCGCCCACGTTCCGCCAGTACTGATAGAACTCGAAGGGAGAGGTCTTGTTGGGGTCCAGCCACACGGCGCCGCTGGCGGTCTTGCCCATCTTCTTGCCCTCGCTGTTCAGCAGCAGGGTGATGGTCATGGCGTAGGCGTCCTTGCCCAGCTTCTTCCGGATCAGCTCCGTGCCGCCCAGCATATTGCTCCACTGGTCGTCGCCGCCGAACTGCATGTTGCAGCCCACGGTCTGGAACATATGATAGAAGTCGTAAGACTGCATGATCATATAGTTGAACTCCAGGAAGCTGAGGCCCTTCTCCATCCGCTGCTTGTAGCACTCGGCACGGAGCATGTTATTGACGGAGAAGCAGGCGCCCACCTCGCGGAGCACGTCCACATAGTTCAGCTTCAGCAGCCAGTCGGCGTTGTTCAGCATCATGGCCTTGCCCTCGCCGAAGTCGATAAACCGCTCCATCTGCTTCTTGAAGCAGTCGCAGTTGTGCTGGATGGTCTCCGGGGTCAGCATCTGGCGCATATCCGTCCGGCCGGAGGGGTCGCCGATCATGCCGGTGCCGCCGCCGATGAGGGCGATGGGCTTGTTGCCGGCCATCTGTAGCCGCTTCATCAGGCACAGGGCCATGAAGTGGCCCACGTGCAGGGAGTCGGCGGTGGGGTCGAAGCCAATATAGAAGATGGCCTTTCCGTTGTTGATGAGGTTCTTGATCTCCTCCTCATCCGTCACCTGGGCGATGAGCCCGCGGGCTACCAGTTCGTCATAGCAAGTCATGATTTTGTCTCCTTTATTCTTATAATCTCATGGAAAACGCCCTCCGTCCCGGGCTGGGACAGAGGGCGAACAACATTCGCGGTACCACCTCTGGTTCGCCGTTGTCTCACGAAAACGGCCTCATGGAGTGCCATCACACTCCCGCGCGGTAACGGGCGCTCCCGGAGCACGCCTACTAGGCCCCTTTCGAAAAGCCGTTTGGGTGCCGGCTCCGCGGTGTATTCACCGGATGGCCCTCTCCCCTTTCCACCAGCCAGGGGCTCTCTTGACAGGTCCGGTCCGGATACTCCTCCGCATCATCGTCGTATACGGGTGGTATTCTATCCGATTTCACGGAAAATGTCAACCATTCCGCCGATTTTTTACAGGGGAATAGGTACGGAGATACAGAAACTCAAAAGCGGCTTGTAAGCACGGCAGAACGCCGTCCCGCCGGTGATGATCCGGTGTTTTTATACCAGCGTCTTCCGGTAGGCCTCCGCCTCGTCCAGCAGCTCTCCGGCGCTCTCCAGCAATGCGTCCGTCACCTTGCTGCCGCCGGTGATGCGGGCCAGCTCCGCCTTCCGCTGCTCCCGGTCCATGCGGATTACATGTGTAAAGGTTCTACCCTTTACTTCTCCCTTGGCAACGGAGAAGTGGGTGTCCGCCATGGCCGCCAGCTGGGGCAGATGGGTGACGCACAGCACCTGTTTCCGGCGGGAGACCTGAGCCAGCTTCTGAGCCACCTTCTGGGCGGCCCGTCCGGAGACGCCGGTGTCCACCTCGTCGAAGACCAGCGTGCCGATGGCCTCCTGCTCCGCCAGCACATTTTTCAGTGCCAGCATAATGCGGGCCAGCTCACCGCCGGAGGCGATCTTCGCAATGGGCTTCAGATCCTCGCCGGCATTGGCGGACATCAGGAACCGGATGGTATCACATCCGTCGGGAGACGGCTCCTTCTCCTCGAACTGGATACTGAACCGCACCTTGTTCATGTCCAGGTCCCGCAGTTCCTTCTGGATGCGGTCCTCCAGGGCTTTCGCCGCCGCTTTCCGGACCTTCGTCAGTTCGGCGCCCGCCGCCCGGACGGCCTTGTCGGACTTCGTCAGCTTTTCCTGAAGCTGTATGAGGGTGTCGTCCGCCGTTTGGATGGCGTCCAGCTCCGCACGGCACTTGTCCAGATAGGCCAGCATGTCCTCCACTGTGGCGCCGTACTTCTTTTTCAGGCGGTACAGTAGATCGCAGCGGCCCTCCACCTGGTCCAGCTCCGCCGGAGAGAAGTCGAACTCCTCCCGTTTGTCCTGTACAATACTGGCAAGGTCATACACTTCACATCTGGCTTGTTCCAGACGCTGATACAGTTCTCCCATCTCATCACTGAGATAGCGGATGGCGGACAGGGCCTCCTCCGCCTCCCGGAGCGCCTGAACAGCGCCGCCGCCCTCGTCGCCGCCGTTGAGACAGTAGTCCGCACCCTGAAGGGCAGACAGATATTTCTCGCCGTTCCGCAGCAGATTCCGGCGGTCCCGCAGTTCCTCTTCCTCGCCGGGCTGAAGCTCCGCCCGCTCCAGCTCATTGATCTGGAACTGAAGGGAATCCATCCGCCGGGCCTTTTCCGCCTCATCCATCTGAAGGGCTTTGATCTGCGACCGGAGCGCGGCCATGGTCCCGTATTCCCTCTGATAGGCGGCGAGGACACCCTCTGTCCGGCCGAAGCGGTCCAGATAGGCGCCGTGCTGCTCCTCGTCCAGAAGCTGCTGGCCGTCGTGCTGGCCGTGGATGTTCAGCAGCTGACTGCCGATCTCCCGCAGTTGGGCCACGGTGACGGGACGCCCGTTCACCCGGCAGAGGTTCTTGCCGTCGGAGAGGATCTCTCTCTGCAGCAGAAGCTCCCCGTTTTCATCCGGCGAGACGCCGTTTTCCCGCAGACCGGGCAGCTCCGGCGGCACCTGGCTGAACTCTGCGCTGACAAAGGCCTTGTCCGCGCCGGTGCGGATCAGATCCCGGGAGGTCCGTCCCCCCAGCACCGCGCCCATGGCGTCGATGACGATGGATTTGCCGGCACCGGTCTCGCCGGTCAGCGCGTTGAAGCCGGAGCGGAAGCGGATGTCCGCCTCCTCGATCACGGCGATATTCTCAATGTGCAGAAGCTCCAGCATAAGCTGTCCTCCTCTGTTACAGCATGGATTTCAGTTCCTCACAGAAATCCAGGGCGGCCTCCCGGTCCCGCATCACAAGAACGGCGGTGTCGTCTCCCGCGATGGAGCCAACCATTTCGTTGATGTTCATATTGTCCAGAGCGGAACAGGCGCCGCTGGCCAGACCGGGCATCGTCTTCAGCACCACGATGTTCTGAGCGGTGTCGATGCTGGTGACGCTCTCCCGGAAGATGGTCCGCAGCTTCTCCGCAAAGTTCAGCTTGGTGCGGTTGCTGGAGACGGCGTATTTATAGGCCCCCCGGCCCACCGGCTCCTTGATGAGGTGGAGCTGCTTGATATCACGGGAGATGGTGGCCTGGGTGCTGCTGATGCCGCAGGCCTGGAGCCGCATGAGAAGCTGCTCCTGGGTCTCGATATTCTCCTGGGAAATGATCTCTAAAATTTTCTCCTGCCGGTTATTTTTCATCTTCCTGCCCTCCCGGTAGCATCTTTTTTGCGAAAACCTCGCAGAAACTCTTTTCTGACAAACGAACCAGTCTTGTCACATATTTGGAACGCCGCACGATCACCTGATCGTCCTGCTTCAGGGAAAAGGCGCGGCTCTCGTCCACGCAGAGATACACCGGCTTGCGTCCATTGCGCACCAGTTCCACCGTCAGCGTGTGATTCGGTGACAGTACGTAGGAGGAAAACCGCATGTTGTGGGTGCAGATGGGACAGACCACCATGGCCTCCGCCATGGGTTCCACCACAGGTCCGCCGGCAGACAGCGAGTAGGCCGTGGAGCCGGTGGGTGTGGCGATGATGACGCCGTCTCCGTCGATATCCGCCAGATGGCGGCCGTCAGAGGCGATGCTGAGATGGATGACGTGGGAGATGGGACCCTCCCGGATGACTGCGTCATTGAGACCCAGGTTCTGATACACCTGCTTTCCGTCCCGCATGACGGTGACGTCCAGCATCATCCTGGGCTCGATCTGAAAATCCCAGTCCTTCAGTTTCCGCAGAGCACCCAGCTCCGACGCTTCCAGCTCCGCGATAAAGCCCAGGCTGCCCATGTTGATGCCCAGCACCGGGATCTTGTTCAGGGCCGCCAGCTTCGCCAGATGGAGGATGGTACCGTCTCCGCCGAAGGTGATCAGCAGACTGGCGGTGCGCAGCTCCTGGGTCAGGGGACGCGCGGGAATGCTGCCGAACAGCTCCGTCCGCTGCTCCCGGAAGGGGGAGCAGACCACGGTCTGAAATCCCATCTCCCCCAGGATCGCCATGGCCTCCCGGGTGGACTCCATATCCCTGTCCCGGCTGGGATTGGGACAGAGAATGATCTTTTTGGGGCTCACTGTCCCTCACCTCCGTGTTCCTTCAGGTCGGCGTGGGACGCCGCCACCAGTGCCGCCAGGTCAAAGCTCCGCTCCGGCAGCTGTCCTTTCTCCAGATAGCCCAGGTACTCGATGTTTCCCTCCGGGCCCCGGATGGGGGAATAGGTCATGTCCAGCACCGTGAAGCCGGAGGACTTCGCGTGCTCCAGGAAGTGCTCCAGCACCTCCAGATGGACCGCGGGGTCCCGGACGACCCCCTTCTTCCCCACCTTTTCTTTCCCGGCCTCGAACTGGGGCTTTACCAGACAGGCCACATGGCCGCCGTCCCGGAGGATGCCGCAGACCGCGGGCAGGATCAGCTTCAGGGAGATGAAGCTGACGTCGATGGAGGCAAAGTCCAGTTCATCGGGGATCTGCTCATGGGTGAGATACCGGGCGTTGGTCCGCTCCAGACAGTTCACCCGGGGATCACTGCGGAGCTTCCAGGCCAGCTGTCCGTAGCCCACGTCCACGGCATAGACTTTCGACGCTCCGTTTTGCAGCATGCAGTCCGTAAAGCCGCCGGTAGAGGCACCGATGTCGCCGCAGACGGCGCCCTCCAAGGAGATGGGGAACGTGGCCATGGCCTTTTCCAGCTTCAGACCGCCCCGGCTGACGTACCGCAGCGTATTGCCGCGGATCTCGATCTCCGCGTCGTTTGCCACCGCCGTGCCGGGCTTGTCCACTTTCTGGCCCTTCACAAATACGATGCCGCTCATGATGTCGGCCTGGGCCCGCTGGCGGCTCTCCTCCATGCCCCGCTCCACCAGCAGAACGTCCAGCCGCGTCTTATTGCTCATGTTTCATCGCCTCCATGACGGCCACGGCAATGCCCTCGCCGTCCACTCCGGCGCTGCGGCGCAGCTGCGCCACGGTGCCGGCGGGAGCGAAGTCTCCGCCGAGGTTTTTCAGGATCAAGCGTCTGGGGGCCGCGCCGTGCTCCGCCAGAATGGCGGAGATCCGCTGGCCTGCACACCCGGCGCCGAAGCAATCCTCCGCCACCGTCAGACAATTCTTGGTTTGCCCCAGAAAGGGTTCCAGCTCCTCCCAGCTCAGGGGCGCAATGCGGTTGAGCTTCAGCACCTCCGCAGAGATGTGCTGCTCTTTCAGCAGCTCGGCCGCCTTCAGGATCTCCTCCAGCATGGTGCCGTAGGCCATCAGGGTCACGTCCGTGCCCTCCCGGAGACGCACCACAGGCTTGTCCCAGGTGTCCTCCCGGAAGGAGCCCTCTCCGCCTCTTGGATATCGCACCGCCACCGGGCCTTCACACTGGAAGATGGCCCAGCGGAGCATGCTGCGCTCCTCCGCGAAGTTGGCGGGACACAGCACTGTAAAGCCGGGGATCTCCGGCAGGAACAGCGCGTCGAAACAGCCGTGGTGGGTCTCGCCGTCGGCGCCCACCAGTCCCGCGCGGTCCACCGCCAGCACCACATGGAGCTTTTGCAGCGCCACGTCGTGAATCAGCATGTCGTAGCTCCGCTGCAAAAAGGTGGAGTACAGGGCCACCACGGGGATCATCCCCTGCTTGGCCATTCCCGCGGCCATGGCCACCGCGTGGCCCTCCGCAATGGCCACGTCAAAGAAGCGGTCCGGATACGCGCGGGCGAAGTCTGTCAGGCCGGTGCCGTCCTCCATGGCCGCCGTGATGGCGCAGACCCGATCATCCCGGGCGGCGCAGTCTATCAGCGTCTTCCCGAAGACGGCGGAGAAATCCTCCGAAGCGGGCTTTTTCGTCAGTCCCGTGACGGGATCGAAGGGCGACACGCCGTGGAACTTGTCCGGATTCCGCTCGGCATAGGAGTAGCCCTTTCCCTTGATGGTGTTCACATGGACCACCACCGGGCCATGCAGCTCCTTCGCCCACTCCAGCACGTTGCAGAGCCTGTCCACATCGTGGCCGTCAATGGGGCCCAGATAGGTGAAGCCCATGCGCTCAAACAGGGAGCTGCCGGGCCACAGCGTCTTTTTCAGAGATGTCTTCACATGATGATTGAAGCGGTACAGCCGGTTCTCCGCCGGATGGGATCCGAACAGGCTGCGATACCACTTCTTAAAATGATAATAGGCCGGCTTTGACCGCAGCCGGGACAGATGCTGGCTCACCGCTCCCACGTTGGGATTGATGGACATACCGTTGTCGTTGAGAATGACGATCAGCGGCTCACCGGAGGCTCCGGCATTGTTCAGGCCCTCGTAGGCCAGGCCGCCGGACAATGCGCCGTCGCCGATGAGGGCCAGGACGTCGTAATCCGCGTGCCGCAGCGTCCGGGCCCGGGCCATGCCCAGCGCCACGGAGACGGAGTTGGAGGCATGGCCGGCGATGAAGGCGTCGTGCTCGCTCTCGTAGGGCTTCGGGAAGCCAGACAGCCCACCGAACTGCCGGAGGGTGGAAAACAGCTCCCGCCGTCCCGTCAGGGCCTTGTGGACGTAGCACTGGTGGCCCACGTCAAAGACCAGACGGTCCTTCTCCGTGTCAAATACCCGGTGGATGGCCACCGTCAGCTCCACCGTTCCCAGATTGGAGGCCAGATGGCCTCCGGTTTTGGATATGCTTTCCACCAGAAATTTCCGCAGCTCCCGGCACAGCTGGGGCAGCTCCTCTTTCCGGAGCGCCTTCACGTCCGCCGGGGACTGAATGCTCTCTAATATCACAGAATGCTCTCCCCTCTGTCATTTTCTTCCGCGGCGGAAGAAATGCAGGAATCGTCCAGCCATGAATACCACCTTTGTGCTCTTGTCAATGGCGAAATTCTTGCCGATGGCCTTGCCGCCGATGGTCAGGCCGGAAATCAGCGCCGTGATGCCCACGGAGATCAGCACGGAATGCCAGTTCAGCGCCGTCTGGAGCCGCACCACAATGACGGCGCCGGTGGTGCCGCTGACGATGCCGCAGATATCGCCCACCACGTCGTTGCAGAAGCTGCTGACGTGGCTGGCGTTGTGCAGCAGGCTCAGGGCCTCCGTGGCCCCCTTCTCCTTGTGGGCAGCCATGGAGTGAAAGGGCTTCTCGTCCGCCGCCGTCACCGCCACGCCCACAATGTCAAACAGGATGCCCAGCAGGATGAACAGCACCAGTATCAAAAGCGCCACCGCGATCCCGGCGCCCGCCAGCATCGTTTCCGACGCCAGGCTCAGGGCCGCGGACAAAGCGATGGCGATGAGGAAGACCCGCAGCGCCCATTGATAAGGGGACAATTCCGTCTTCCTTCCCTTGTTTTTTGTGGATCTGTTTTTACTCAAGAGATCAAACCTCTGTCAAATCATAGTCACTAAGCAGGCGGCGGCAGAAAAAGTAAATCTTACGGCTTAGGTACGGGTTGGATTTCCCCGCGGCACACCCCTCGTTGCCGATGGGGGCGGTTTCCCTTTCAGCACCGCGGCGCGGCGTCGCCTTCCGCGCGACCCGACTGCCACTTAGTCCGCACTGCAATCCTTTTTCTGCCTCACAATGAACAGCCTAGGTGATTTCCACCGCAGTCTGTCCGTCTCTTAGCCTCTTTTGCAGATATGGTTTCAGAGAGCAGGGGGCCGCAGACCGCTCCGGCCGGAGCATCACGGCCTGACCTCTCATTCACCACACCCACGCAAGGCAGGCTACGTCTGCACACAGCATTTGGGGCAAAATGCCCTTCCACACCGCCTTGCAGGTTCACAATCTGCTTCGTACACAGGCCGGAAATACCACGATGGGAGTACGTCTGTGCACAAGAGCAGGTCTCCACGGAAACAGGGTCGGGTTGACCATGCCATTGGAAATCGCCCTGAGTCCGCAAGCGCAGAGATGCGCTTCCCCCCAGCACCCACCCAAAACTGGGCGTAATAAGCAGGCACCAGAGGTTTCACAGGTATGCCCTTTAGAGGATTTTTAGGCCCTCCTTCGGAGGCGGCAGTACTGACTAGAATACTGCGCCGCCGCTTAGCAGCTCTCAGTATAGCACGGTTTTAATAAATATACAACATATTCCGTATATACAAAATGTGAATTTTTCGCTCCCGGAAACAGGCTGTTTCCACGAAACGCAAAAAAACACCCTTTCAGAGTGTGTCAGAACGGCCGGAACAGATGCTGTTCCGGCCGTTTCCATTTTATTTTGTCAGCCTTTGCCCCAGAGGGTGGTTCCGTCCGGCAGCGTGAAATCCGCCTGAGTAGGCTGCACATCTGATACAGGCTGCGCCGTCATCTGGTAGATACGCTCTCCGCTCTGGAGTTTTTCTGCGCCGATGAGCAGGCCTGAGTCCACGCTGACCCAATAGCGCAGGGCGTAGCCGTACTGGTCCTCCCCGGTCTCCACATAAATGCAGTCCTCATCGGAGAACTGCCGGTAGTCGGCCACGGTGATCTGATTGGCGTCCAGCGTCAGAATGTCCTCGTAGGTTGGGATGCTCTGTTCCTGGTCCGCCGAGATGTCCCCGGCGGCGCCGGTGTAGAGGCTCCGGTCATTGTCGTACCAAATATAGGTGGTCTCGCCGTCGGTGATGGTATGACGGATATGCCCGTCCACCTCCGCGGTGTCCACCCGGGTCAGATTGCCCCGGACGATGACGTTGACACGGACAGTCCCGCTGCCGCCGCTCCAGAAGCGCTCCACCGTCATCATCCGGATGTAGGCCTCCGGCCGGTGCAGCGTCTCCACCGCCGCCTGGACCGTCTCCGGCGTCACCTCCACGCGGATGACCGCGTCCACCGCGGCCTCTCCGCTGCTGTCAGCGGGAGACAGGGACGCTGACGGCGAGGGCAGGGTGATGTGGCTGGTGCGCCGCAGCCCGTTGGCCGTCACCAGCACCACCATCAGGACGATGAGGACCAGGAACGCGCCGGCGATGCTGTTGCGGCTACCCCTGCGCTTTCCCCTTCCCATGATCCGTCCTCCCTTTCCTTATTTTCCGGTATAGTCCTCCGGACCGCTGTCCCGTCTGCCGAAGTGCCAGAGGATGGCGTCGGCGATGCGGCGGCAGGCCTGGCCGTCGCCGTAGGGATTCACGGCGTGAGCCATCCGGTGGTAGGCGTCCTTGTCCCGGATGAGACGCTCCGCCATGGTGACGATGTCGTCCTGTACCACACCGGCCAGCTTCACCGTTCCGGCGGCCACGGCCTCGGGCCGCTCCGTCTCCCGGCGCAGCACGAGCACGGGCTTTCCCAGGGCGGGCGCCTCCTCCTGCAAGCCGCCGGAGTCCGTCAGCACCAGATAGCACCGAGCCATGAGGTTGTGCATCTCGTCGGCGGGCAGCGGGTCAATGAGATGGACCCGAGGCGCACCCCGCAGGTACTTGTCCACCGCCTCCCGGACCACCGGGCTCAGGTGGACGGGATACACCAGCTCCACGTCCGGGTTTTCCTCAGCGATCTGCCGCAGGGCCAGCATGATGTTCTTCATGGGCTCGCCGTAGTTCTCCCGCCGGTGGCAGGTGACGAGAAGGATCTTCTTCTCCCCGTAGGGCAGGCGGTTCAGTTCCTCGGTGCTGAAGCGGTAATCGTCCCGGACGGTGGTCTTCAGGGCGTCGATGACCGTGTTTCCGGTGACGAACAGACCCTGGGTGATGCCCTCCTTTTCCAGATTGCGCCGGTTGTTCTCCGTGGGACAGAAATACAGGTCCGCAATGGCGGATACCAGCTTCCGGTTCATCTCCTCCGGGAAGGGTGAATACTTGTCATAGGTCCGCAGGCCCGCCTCCACATGGCCTACCGGCACCTGATGGTAGAAGGCCGACAGGGCTCCGGCGAAGGTGGTGGAGGTGTCGCCATGGACCAGGATCATGTCCGGCTTCAGGGCGTCGATGGCCTCGTCCATGCCGGTAAGGCACTTGCTGGTGATGGTGGAGAGGGTCTGACGCGGCGTCATGATGTCCAGATCCCAGTCCGGCTTCAGATCAAAGACCTCCAGCACACTGTCCAGCATCTGGCGGTGCTGGGCGGTGACGCAGCACAGGCTTTCGATCTCGGAGCGGGAGGCCAGCTCCTTTACCAGCGGGCACATCTTGATGGCCTCCGGCCGGGTGCCGAAGACGCTCATGATTCGCAGCTTTTCCATTTAAGACTCCTCTCCCTTCTCCGGTTCCTCCGGCTTGGAGGGCTTGTCCTCCTCGTGGCGGCCGTGGTCCTTCAGCTCCTCCAGTTCCTCGTGCAGTTCCTCCTTGATCTCCTTCGGGAAAGCCACCCGGGCGGCCACGACGGCCACCACGCACAAGGTCAGGAAGAACAGCATGGCCTTCAGCTCGTTGCTGGTGGTCAGCACCACAGCGGAGAGGCCCAGAATGGCGGAGATGACGTACAGCGTTGCCACCGCCTGCTTCTGGTTCAGGCCCATGTCGATGAGCCGGTGATGGATATGGCCCCGGTCGGCGTGCATGGGACTCTGGCCGTGGGCGATGCGCCGGATGAAGGCGAAGGCCGTGTCAAAGATGGGCAGACCCAGGATCAGGAACGGCACGGCGAAGGAGATCACTGCGTAGAACTTGAACAGGCCCTGGATGGACATGGTGGCCAGGATATAGCCCAGGAAGGTGGCGCCGGTGTCCCCCATGAACATCTTGGCGGGGTTCATGTTGTAGGGCATGAACCCCACGCAGGCGCCCACCAGAGCGGCCATGACCACCGCCACCTGTCCCTCGGAGACCAGGATGGCGATGACCAGCATGGTGGTGGCGGAGATGGCGGACACGCCGTTGGCCAGGCCGTCCAATCCGTCGATGAGGTTCACGGAGTTGGTGATAGCCACGATCCACAGTACCGTAAAGGGAATGGACAGCTTGCCCAGCACCCAGTACAGGTTGTCAGAGAAGATGTTGGGGTTGGAGAACGCCTGGATCACCACGCCGTTGAGGGCCGGGATCAGGGCCGCGGCGATCTGCACCACGAATTTGAACATGGCGGGCAGGGCCATGATGTCGTCCACCACGCCCAGTACCACAATGACCACGGCACCCAGCAGGATGCTCTGCATCTGAGCGTCCCGGCGGACGTCCACGAACAGCAGGATGCTGACGATGAAGCCGATGAAAATGGCCAGTCCGCCCAGCCGGGGGATGGGAACGTGGTGCATCCGCCGGGCGTCCTTGGGCACGTCGATGGCGCCCACCTTATAGGCGAAGGACTTCACCACCGGCGTCGTCAGGAAGCTGACGATGAGCGCCGCCATCAGCGCCATCATGACGCAGACGATCAGCTGATTATCAATGTTCATGCTTCCCTCCGCTCAACGATCGATGAAGCCGACCTTCTTATAGACCTTGCCCAGCGTGCGGTTGGCCACACGGGCGGCCTTCTCGGCGCCGGCGCGGTACACGCCCTGGAGATAGGCCTTGTCCGCCAGGATCCGGGCGGTCTCCTCCTGGATGGGACGGAGCAGCTCCACCACGGACTCGCCCACGGCGGCCTTGAAGTCGCCGTAGCCATGGCCGGCGAATTCCCGCTCAATCTCCTCAAAGGACTTGCCGGTGGTGACGGCGTAGATCTGCATCAGGTTGGACACGCCGGGCTTTGCCGCCGGATCGTAACGGACGCAGGCCTCGGAGTCAGTGACGGCCTTCTTGAACTTCCGCATGATGTCCTCCGGACGCTCCAGCATGTAGACGCAGCCGTTCTGGTCCTTATCGGACTTGGACATCTTGTTCTCCGGAGAGGTCAGGGACATGACCCGGGCGCCCACCTTGGGGATATAGGGCTCCGGCAGTTTAAACACGTCGCCGTAGATGCCGTTGAAGCGGGTGGCGATGTCCCGGCAGATCTCCACGTGCTGCTTCTGGTCGCCGCCCACGGGCACCAGGTCCGCCTGATACAGCAGAATGTCGGCGGCCATGAGGGCGGGATAGGTGAACAGGCCGGCGTTGATGTTGTCGGCGTTCTTGGCGGACTTGTCCTTGAACTGCGTCATTCGGGACAGTAAGCCGAACATGGTGTAACAGTCTCGCAAAAAGCACAGCTGAGCGTGGGCGGTCACGTGGGACTGGACGAACAGCACGTTCTTCTCCGGGTCCAGACCGCAGGCGATATAGGCCGCCAGCTGGGTCATGTTGCTTCGGCGCAGGTCCGCCGGCACCTGCCGGACGGTGATGGTGTGCATATCCGCCAGCATGTAATAGCAGTCATATTCGTCGGCCAGAGCCGCCCAGTTCCGGATGGCGCCCAGATAAGAACCCAGG
>Ga0129314_1001696_pt1 | contig 14303 bp, 14 predicted proteins | sample O1111metagenome_FD_94431 | JGI IMG/M metagenome (GOLD analysis project Ga0129314, IMG submission 94431) | Orangutan individual fecal microbial communities from fecal samples from Wisconsin, USA - O1111 metagenome | ecosystem: Host-associated > Mammals > Digestive system > Large intestine > Fecal...
ATTAAGGGAAGATCTTCCCCTCGCCCTGAATTTTCTCATCAGCGCAAAGTGTTTTGTCCTAAATACCCTATTTGATTTTTTTGCGGGGTAAATGCCAATTACGCTTAAGTTGTTGGCATTGATTCCCTCAAACCCTCGGATGCGCTTTCCGTTTTCGTAGATGTTGTTTGAGTATCTGACATTGTGCTTGTCGGCGTTGGATTTAAGCCAATTTATAAAAGTTTCCCGTTTCAGGGCTGTCAGACCGTTATCCTCGCACCAATCGGCGTAAACACGGTGGAGCGTAGTGGAGCTGACAGCGGAACTCTCGCTGAAAACAGCAGCTTCTTCGATGAAATCCACGATATTGCAGTTTTCCGCAACCGCCTCGGCGACGTTCTCCCTTGTTTTCTTGCTTACCGTAAAACGGAAGTTGTTCTTTTTAAGCCGCCGCAGCCCGTCCAGCATCCAGCAGAATATCTTTTCCTTTTCGACTATGAACTTATCCGCGAGGAACGGGTCGTCCCTGCGGTCGGCGGGTTTGGGTTTAGTTGTGAGGATAAGCAGGCGGCGGGCAAATCCGTCCGATTTGTCGTACAAGGCTTTCGGCGAGCCGTTCCCGAAACACAGAAAACGGCTGTAAATCTGTGCCTGCTGCGACTGCTTGCCCTTTGCTTCAACGTCAATCGGTATCTCTGCGGTTATGATATTCTTGATGTAGCCCGTGGATTTTAGAGCGGTCATCTGCATATCGTCGTCGTTCATCAGCAGCTTGTTTATGAGGTTATAACGGAAGAACTTGTCGTCCTCCACGCGCTGAAAGTTTCCGGACAGCATAGCTGAGCCAAATATCGCATTCATAGCAACGCCGATACGGCTCTTGCCCTCGCCGCCGTTTCCGATTATGAACATGGCGGTCTGCGCCCTTGTGGACGGAATAAGGCAGTAGCCGAGATACTCTTGCAGCGTAAGCACGTCTTCGCTGTCAAGCAGCTGATACAGGAACGTCTGAAAGTGTTCGGGATAGTAAACGTGCCGCCAAATTTCGGAGTCGTAGCTGACGTTGAGCCGATTTACGCAAAATCTCTTTTCGGGTATGAACGTGGGCGGACTGCCGCAGTCGCCGTCAACCTTTACAACGCCGTTCAGGACGTGAATCTCGTCCTCGCTCGGCTTGATCGGTGCGCTGTGACAGAATAGCTTCAGCGCTTCAAGCAGCGACTTTGACCGCTTGGCAATCCCCGTGGTAATGCCGTTTTCAATGAGCATTTCGGAGATTTTGGCGGCAATTTCATCTTGGCTCAAAGCGCCGTCAACCGAGTAAAATATTCCGTCCGTGCACCGCAGCTCTCGGCTCTGACAGAAGTATTCGCAGAACAGCGGCTCGTTTATCTTGTTTTCGTCCGACAGCCACTTGATTTTCGGCGGCGGTTGTGCTATAATATTCGTGTTAAGACTTTGGGAAGACTGCCTCTCATCTGCGCCAACAGATGAATTAGGGGCGGTCTTTTCGTTTTCAGCCATTGTTTCCTCCCTCTTTTATAGCGTTCACATCGAAGCCGTAATACTTCTTTTCCATATAGGCTACGGGGAGTTTGCCTGCAATGGTGATAAAACCCTGCGCTTTGAGTTCCTGATTGCAGCTGCGTATAATCTCGTAAGCCTTGCCTCGGCTTATACCCATTATCGTCTGTAATTCTTCTGCTGTTATGTACTGCTTTTGCATATATCTTACCTCTCTTTCTATTAAATACGCATTTATAATGCGTATTATCATTATAATACGTCCGATTATATTTGTCAATATGTTTTTTGAAATTATAAAAAATTATAAATATGTACTTGAAATTCATATTTGTTTGTGATATAATGTGAACGAGGTGATACAGTATGGACGATAGAGATATTCAAATCGGACAGCGCATAAGAAAATACAGAAAAGAAAAAGGCTTGAACCAAAGCGAGCTTGCCGAGAAAATCGGGAAGTCGCTCCGCACGGTTCAGAAATACGAGAAAGGTGAAATTGAGGTTGCCATTTCGGTGATAAGCGATATTGCCGAAGTGCTTGGCGTATCCTCGTCCGAAATACTTGGCTATAAATCGGGAATAGAGCATATCGGCAGCCTTTCGGATATAATGAGCTTCCTCTTTATGCTTGAGAATGTGCAGGACGTTGATTTCAAGATAAATGTGCAGAAGCCGTCGCAGGGCGGCAAGTGGGAATGCTCTATATCATTCGACGGACAGCAGAATGCGAAATACAACGCTGATTTGTGCTTGTTCTTGGAGAGGTGGGCAGAGGAACAGGATAACTTCCGCACTTATTTCTCGTCCCTTGAAAACTATTCTCGTTGGAAAGCGGAAACTCTTGCATACTATTCAAGTTCACAGGTTGAAACGAACGAGCCTGTCGAGCTTGATTTTGAAACAAGAATGAAGAAAAGAAAGGAGTATATTGAAGCAGAACTGAAAAAGAAGAAAGACGATTGATGAAAGGAGCAGCTTATGTCAGTAACAAAAGACGGTAAAACAGGGAAGTGGATGTCCCAGCTTCGAATAACGGACTGGACGGGAAACGTAATCCACAAGAAGAAACGCGGCTTTGATACCAAGCGAGAGGCTCTTGAATGGGAACACGAATTTATTATGCAGGCGAGCGGCAGCGTTGGTATGACCTTTGCGGACTTTATAAAGCTCTATTTTGAGGATATGGAGAAACGCCTGAAACCTTCAACGGTTGCAAACAAGCGTTGGCTGATTGACCTCAAAATTACGCCGTATTTTGAGAAGAAAGCTCTGAACGAGATAAAGCCTACCGATGTAAGACGGTGGCAGAATAAGCTGAAAAGCTATCGTGATGAAAAGGGCGTGCCTTATTCGGAAACCTATCTGAAGTCAATCAACAATCAGCTCACCGCTATATTCAACTATGCGGTAAAGTATTACGGACTAAAAGAAAATCCCTGCCATAAAGCAGGGAGTATGGGAAAAAAGAACGCCGAGGAAATGCTGTTCTGGACTAAGGACGAATTCAACCTGTTCATAGGCGGCAAGTATTTTGAGAATAAGCCTGCGAGCCGAACGGTGTTTATGACATTGTACTACACGGGAATGCGAGAGGGAGAGCTGCTTGCGCTTACGCCTGCCGATATCGACCTTGAGAGGAAAGAGATACGCATAAACAAAAGCTATCAAAGGCTGAACAAGGAGGACGTTATCACAGCGCCTAAAACTCCTAAGAGCGTTCGGACGATTACCATTCCCGACAAGCTATGCGTATGCCTTAAAGAGTATATGGATATGTGCTATGAGCTGAAACTAAACGACAGACTGTTTCCGTACACCAAATATTTTATCTATCACGAAATCGAAAAGGGCAGCAAGGCGGCAGGCGTAAAGAGGATACGGGCGCACGATATTCGTCATAGCCATGCCAGCCTACTTATTGAAATGGGGTTCTCCCCGCTTCTGATAGCCGAAAGGCTCGGTCACGAAAAAGTTCAGACAACTTTGGATACTTACAGTCACCTGTATCCGAACAAACAAGCAGAGGTAGCCAAAAAGCTTGACGACATCTGATAATCAAGCGTGTTGGCTACAAAAAAATCGTTCAAATGTAGCCATTTTGTAGCCAATAGCAAAATAAAACCCCGAAAATCAGCTTTGTTAAGCGATTTTCGGGGCAATTTTTATTATTCCCACTCGCTCCCGACAAACCTGTCTTAAACAAATCTGTATAGGAAATTTAGCTTATAGTATTTGTATTACTTGAATTATCCATAGATTATGGACTATCAGATTTTATGTTGCCATATTGTTGCCGAGGATTTCGGGAAACTTCTTTTCAAATGAAATTTTTCAACTCTGTTAGTATATCACACATTTTGCATAATTTCAATAGAATTATTTCATTTTTTTCTGATTATACAAAATATTTTTTGTTTTAACCGCTTGTTTTGTTGCATTGATTGAATATGCGTTTCTTGTAAACTTCTTGATTGTTTTCGGGAGAGATTTCTCCTGTTCTTGCAAATTCTAACACTTTCTAATATAGTTTGTTCAGCAAAGCAAATATTATGATACCAAAAGTGCAGCAATAAGACCTGACATCAAAATGGTCAGGTCTTACCTTATCATTACATTTAGTGATGATTGTTTAAATCTTGATACTGTAGAATTATTAGCACTGCTTGGACTCTTGTGATAATTGTATTATCAAAATTGTCCACCTTTTTTTATGTTGTTAAACATAATATTTTCAATACTATTTCGTTCTTCAACAAATGCTTTATTTGCTTCATCACGTTTTTTTTCAGCTTCACGCACTCGATCAGCGATTGCTTTTTCTTTCTCTGGCTTTAATCTTGGAATTGGGATAGTTGCAACAAAATCAGGAGTTATATGATCAACTACAGAGGCATAAATTCCCTTTTGTAAAAGAACTTTTCCAATATTATTTGTAGATAGGTATGCATACACATAATATGGATCAATTATAGTTTCATCACAAATCACACGTATTACATGTTCTGAGACCATTGAACCTGACATGCCTTCGGTAACCATAACAACTCTGCCTGTAGAGCCAGAACGAGTTATTAAAATCCAATCTTTATCTACAAAATGTTTTGAAGCAGGCTTATAATCCTTGGGCTGATATTGTAAATCAAATGGGCGAATTTGCAATATTTGAGTACCAGAGTAAAAAGGAACACTTTCGGAACTGCAATCAACATAATTGCGTTTATGACGACCTGGGTAAAAAATACCATGTTCTACCACTAAATCACCTAAACGCACTATTTCAAGCACTTCTTCACCTATGGATTCTTCTAGTTCTTTAGCAAGGTGATTTTTGTTAGGATCCCAGTACCATGCGTCAATTCTTCGAGAGGGATCTTGTTTGATTTGATTAAAGTCTACTATAAAGCAACTTGGAACATGTTCATTTTTATCAACTGATGTGGTTATTGTTCCTGATAAAGAAAACTGCTCCCATTGTGAATATATATCCGGCAAATCATTCCATATAACTTCTTTTCCGTTTTCATCGACGAGATTCATTCCAGTTGCATCTTTTTTATAAAGTGGATTGCCCCTGCGATCATGACCAACAGCTTCTGAAACAGCCATAAAAATGGGATAATTATCAGGAATATTCTTTACCTTTTTCAAAAAAACTAATGATGTTTTAGTACCAGTATGTGGTTGGAAAGCTTCTCGCGGAAGATCAATAATTGCAGTAATTTGCACTTTAGTTAAAAGCCATTTACGAAACTCAACACTGTCTTCTTGTGCGCCTGATAAATTCTGCTTTGGTAAAACAATCACCATTCTACCACCATCATCCGTATCTGTTGCATTTTTTAAATAAAATAAATCACGTTCAACGAAGAGTTTATCAGGATCCTGACCATCTAACAATATTTTTGTTGGAACACCATTCGATAATTTGTGACCTAATTCGTACTTTTCAAGAACAAAATCTCTAGTATCATCGATTTTGGTTCCGAATGGCGGGTTAGTTGTAATAATATCTACGGATCCGGGTTTAATTCTTTTCTTGAAATTAGAATTTAATTTTTCATATGGTTCTAATGAATCAAAGTTATATATATTGCTTTTACCGTCTCCAACAATAGCCATATATGACTTCGATATGCGGTATAATAAAGGATCAATATCACATCCGAAGATATATTTATCTGCATAATCCTTTAGCATGGAATTGAGCTTATCTTTTGAAAAACCTCTGTTTTTATATAATTCACCAATTTGCTTTCTTAGTTTTTCGATTGCAATAGACAAAAAACCACCTGAGCCACATGCTGTATCTAAAATAAGTTCATTATCTTTGTACGATGGATTAATCACATCCATTGCAAAACGCACTATTTCTCGTGGAGTGAAAAATTGTCCACTTTCACCTTTCAATGTTGAAGGTAACAAGATTTCATACGCATCACCTAAAGCATCGGTATTTGTGTCCTCATGCATGAGAGATATACCTTGTAATTCGCTGACTATATAAGCAATCCATTCATTATCATATTCTAAAGCTTCGCCTTTAAACATAGTACCAAAATCGGGATCTTTTAACAATTTTGAGTATAAATTTCCTATTCTTTTTCTTATAGCATTTTTTCCCTCTTCTGAGTTTAATTCAGATGGAGTTGCTCGAAACTCACATAATTCGTCAGGAGAAATTTCATCCATGATTTTACAAAATAAAAGTTTAATCACCTCGACTGCAATGTTTTCTTCTCTTTTTATTGGTCCATTTCCATATAATTTATAATACATACGGCTAAAGAGAAGTTTTAAAGCTTTAGCGGGTTTTAAATCTTGTTTTTTATATTTACCTATTGTTTCTTGTGTCTCACCATATCTTGGTAATGTAGGTATAGGCATAAAACTGGTAGGATTGTTAGCAAGATCTCGATATAAATAAAAAGGACCTTCGCTATTTTTATCGAAACCCGCGAACCAAACACAATACGGTGCTGTGGTTGCTGTTGCATAAGAAAATGCTTGTAAATCATATTTTTTCTTAGGAGTCTCTATTTCAATAATGATATACGCATTTTCCTGCTTGTGTACATCACTATTATAAACAACAATATCAACTTCTTCAGCATTCCTTTTTGCACCACGTTGAAGGATTACTTCAATGTCAATATGGGATTTTGGATATCCTAAATCATCAATTAAAATATGTTCAAAAAGCTGTCGATATGCTTCTTCGGGATTGCTTTTTACTTCTTTTCCAGTTGCATAATCATAAAATTTTGTTTCGGCCATCTTAGATACTCCCTTATTTGTTATTCCTGGTATTCCGTAAATACTTATCAATGTCTTCTTTTCTTATGCGCCAAGTTCTATTTCCAATTTTTGATGCAGTTAATTTGTTTGATTTAATCAAACGACGAACTGTCTTTTCACAAACTTGTAAGTAGTCCGCCGCTTGAGCAACAGTAAATAACTCGTCTGACATTACAACTCACCCCATTTTATACATTATAACATAGACATTTGTTTTTTTCAAGAGATTTTAATGAATTTTTGCAGATTTAAACGGTCTTAAAATGAATTAAATGGACTCTAATGGACATTTAACTCACCTATGCAGCGTATGCTTCCTCGGTTTCAAAAACTCCTGCAGTTGCTTTGTGATATTAAGCTTTTCAATGAAGTCAAGCACTTTCTGATACTTGTTCTTCCATTCGCTGATTTCCTTTTGCAGTGAAGCAATTGTCAGCTTCTCCCTGACGGATTTCAATGAGCTGTTCTCTTGCTTCAGAGCCGTGTTTTCCTTTTCGAGTTGCACATTTTTATTGACAAGTTCTTTTTTCTCGTTTTTCAGGGCTGCAATTTTGCCGTTCAGCTCCTTTTCCTTGCTCTCCACCGCAATCTGCTTTTTCGCAAGGTCAGTAAGCTTCTTGAAATCATCGGGAGCAACTGAAATATTACCTCCGAACATCGTTTTCTTAACCTGAATATCATCAATGTCCTTGATTTTGCTTGTTTTCTTCGCCACTGTTGCAAGGAGAGCTGTGTTCTCCATAAGCGTAGCTTCCTTTGTGGCAATATCCTCATCAAGCTGACCGACAGCCTCTTTTTTCTCTTGATACTCGATGTCAAGCTTGTCAATCGTGTCCTCGACCTCATTCAGCAATTCCTGACGGTGCTGTAACTGCTTGTCCGTACACTCAATTTTATTTTCCAGTATAGCAACCTCATGGCTACGCTGTTGCTTCTTGAAATCAAGCACAGATAAATGCTCATTATGCGTGCCGAGTTGTTCCCACTCGATATTTCGTAAACGCATAAGCTGTGCAAGGCATTCCTTTTCGTTGTCAATCCACAGCTTACAGGCGGTGTTGAATTTCCCCTCGCCTTTGAAGCCTTGCTGTTCCAGAGCCTTTGTCAGCGACACTCTTGTGGAAAGTCCACGTTTCTGCTCCGTTGCAAAGGGAATGAAGTCGATGTGAATATGCGGCGTTGCTTCGTCAAGATGAATGACCGCATTGAACACACGCAGATGCGGATTTCGTGTTTGAAAGTTCTCGGCAAACTCCCGAAGAAGTTCGGCTGTAATCTTGCCCATATCAGAGCCACAGGGAGTATCGTCCTGATTGCCGATTTGGAAAATTACCTCGTGATACTCTTGTTCTTGTCGGCTATGACGGATATGCTCGTGATAGTCCTTGATAATTCTGTCTTTGCGTTTTTGCTTGGCATTATATTCGGCAAGAGCATTGTCGAACAGCTCGTGATAGACCTGTCCGATGTCATCTTTGATAATGGTGATATTGTCTTTTGTTCTGGTCGGGTCAACATTTTCGCACAGGAACTCACGGTTATTGTGAGGTAGGCTGTGCTTCTTGCTGATACGACCGCTGATTGTTCTTTTTTCGATAGGGATTGCTCCTTTCATATTGAATTTTTGGGGTTGGTGTGGTATAATGATTATAATCCACATTATACACATTGATAGCGAGGTGTAAGTATGAATAGCATTATAGCTGAACGAGGAATTGTTAGCCTTTTTCATTTTACGCAAGCTGATAATTTAAAGAATATTTTAAGATATGGTTTAATGCCTAGAGGAGATATTGAAATAACTGGCATTGCTTCAGAATTTAATGACAAATATCGATATGATGACTGTCTTGATGCAGTATGTATATCTATAAGTTTTCCAAATTATAAAATGTTTTATAAACTGAGATGTGCTTCACCCGATAAAGATTGGGTAGTAATTAGATTAGACCCACAAGTTTTATGCGATTTTAATTGTGCATATTGTTGGACTAATGCTGGCGATGCTTTATCTTATAATGTACCCATAGAAGAGAGAATGGGAAAGAACGCATTTTTAAGATTATTTGAAGATAAACCGGGATTTCCTAAAAGAACTCAATTAAATATTGCTGATAAATTCCCCACAAATCCCCAAGCAGAGGTGTTAGTTTTTGATATTATACCAATAGAATACATAAAGGGGATATTTTTCGAAAACAATAAAGCTTTTAATACATATAACAATATAATTCCCGAGTGTATCACTACAAGAGTGTTGCCACAGGTTTTTAGTTATAGAAAAGACTGGGAATTTTGGAGGGTATAGAATATTTATGGCAAGCAGGCCAGTATTTATAGTGACAAACGATAATAAGTTTTGTCGTAAACTTAATGTTGAATTTGAATATTTTAATGGTTTTTCAGAAAAACAGCAACGAAGAAGTATACACAGTCTTCATAATGAATTTAATAAAATATATCCTGAGAAAAGGGTGCTTGAAATATCAAGTAAATCTGAAAATGAATTAGGTGTTCGGTTGAGTGCTTTTAATCTTTTTATCAAGACAAAAAGCGGCAAAGAGTTCTCTGTAGAGTCAGCATTTCAAGCAAGCAAAGTCTTTGAAAATGGGGGCCCATTTACAGATTTGCTATTAGTAACATCTAAACAAGCTAAAAAAGATGAACGATTAAAAAGTAGTGGTAGGGTAATTGCGTTTAAATATGGAAAGAGAGTTTTTCCGACAGAACCCAAAACGTATTTCTATAATTGGCTATATATTAACGCTTTGCATTTATATCCTCAATTAGCTATGGACATTCTTAAATACGAAGCGTTTACGGATATTGCGTTTAATCCACAAAAATCTATTAACTGTCAAGCGGAAGCCGCTGCTATTTTCGTTTCGTTATATAAACAAGGTTTATTGGAGAAAGCATTAAAAGATAAAGATTCTTTCTTAGAAATTGTTTATTCTGACAATTCCGTACATGGTAGCTCTAACAATATACAGCTAAATATGTTTGATTGATTTTTGATAAAACTATTTTTTGCCTTTGTTACTTTCTGCGAAAGTAACGCAAAGATACTTTTGACATCCGCTGTGGCTTCTATCAAAAGTATCATTGCGCCAGACGTTCCCTCTGGACTCCCTTGCGTGACGGCTGGTGACGGTTGTGACAGTTATTTACATACCGCCACCGCTATCATAAAAACCGTCACAGCTGTCACGAACTGTCACGGACAGCCGATTGAAAGTGAAGTTCAATCCTGCGTCCGTCGTGAGTGCGGCTGATCTTGTAAACAATGCCGTACTCATTCAAAAGCCGACTTGCGTTGACATTCAGCTTTTTCGTGATTGCGTTTACGGGAATATCCGTCCCGATTTTCTCGGTAAGCTCTGTTGCTGTTCCGACCCAATCAGGATTATCTGCTGTGACAAACTCCGCCACCGCTTCAAGTATCGGCTCAGGCGGTTCTTTCCATAACTCCGTTTCAATACGCTCCAGCTCCCAAGAAAGCTTCTCTGGGTTACGCACAAGGTGTAGCTTCTGGTTTTGCTGGTCACGCCCTGAAATTTCAAGCGTTGCAGAATTTTCTGTGCGCTTTTCTTTTTTCAGTAGAAAGGCTCCGTCTGCCGCACCGAGCAAACCGTTCGTTCCCGAAATCATATCAAAGGAATCGTCCGCTTTCTGCTTGCGTGTGTGATGAACAATCAACATACAGATACCTCGGCTATCAGCAAACTGTTTCAGCCTTGCAATAACCTGATAATCGTTGCCGTAACTGCATTCGTTGCTTGATTCACGGACTTTCTGCAAAGTGTCAATGATGATAAGTCTTGTGTCAGGATACCGGTAGAGAAATCCCTCCAACTGTTTTTCAAGACCGCCGTCAACGGTATTTGCCATAACGGCGAAACGAAGATTATCAATGCTTTCCGTTCCGAACATTCGGTAGGAACGTTTCTGAATTCTTTCGTAGTTATCTTCAAGAGCAAGGTACAGAACATCGTTTTTGTGAACGGTATAGTTCCAAAGTGGCTCACCCTTGCTGACGTGGTAGGCAAGCTGTGCCATAAGAAAGCTCTTGCCAAGCTTTGGTGCACCGACGAAAAGATACACGCCCGGATAGAGCAGACCGTCAATAATCGGCGGTCTACTCTGGAACACGGTTTCGTAAAGCTCGTTCATTGAAATGGTTTTCAGATAGTAAGGATTCATCATCTGCTGAAAAAAGTCATCAGGGGTATTGAAATCCTCGTTGGTTTCTGGTATAATACTTGTAGATTGATTTTGAGATGACTGCTCCGCACCTGCGCCAACAGGTGCAACGGGAGTGGTCATTTCTTCTTTTATGGTCATTCACATTCTCCTTTCAAGCCATAGAGTGTGGTGTTGATGAGCTGTATCGTTTCAAGCAGTTCAGCGTTAATTTCCGCACCGTTTTCAATGCGTTTCAGCTCTGACAGCACCATTCCGAGATTGATTTTCAGTTGCTTGTAAACCCTCGGATTGCCATGAACGACAATATCACGGTTCATACATTTGCGATAGCAGTATTCCTGCTTTGGAAGTCCCGATAAAGCAACGGCACGGTTAAGCTCCTCGAATTCTTCGGGCGATACTCTGAAACCTACGGTTATGCTTCTGAATCGGTTGTATTTGTCTACGTTTTTAGCTGACATTTTCAATGCCTCCGTTTCTGATTGTACTTAATTTGTCTGCCATTTCGGTTTGCGTGCTGGGGAAGAGGTGTGCGTAACGATAGGTGATGTCAATGCTTTCGTGCCCTACTCGGTCAGCGATTGCAACTGCTGAAAAACCCATTTCGATTAAAAGGGAAATATGGGAGTGGCGTAAATCGTGTATACGGATTTTCTTTACGCCAGCCGCTTTTGACCCACGTTCCATTTCACGTTTGAGGTAGCTTTTTGTAATCTCAAAAAGCCTGTCAGTGCCTTTAATTCCATAAAGCTGCGAGATATATTCCTGAATTTCCTCAACAAGAAAATCTGGCATTTTTATAACTCGATTGCTCTTTGATGTTTTAGGGTCTGTGATAACATCACGGCGTTCAATTCGTTGATAGGATTTCGTGATTGATACAGTGTCACGCTCAAAGTCGAAATCAGCAGGTGTTAATGCCAATAGTTCGCCCTCTCGGATACCGCACCAGTAAAGCATTTCAAAGGCATAGAATGAAACAGGTTTGTCCATCATTTCATAGGAAAATTTCTTGTATTCATCTTGCGTCCAGAACTGCATTTCCTTTGATTTTGCTTTACCCATATTACCGACCTTTGCGGCAGGATTTGAAGATAAACCATAGAACTTGACAGCGTGGTTAAAAATTGCCGATAGCTGATTGTGTAGTGTTTTCAGATACACAGGGGAGTAAGGCTTGCCGTGATTATCAAGCGAGTTTATCATTTCATTCTGCCAAGCAATAATATCTTTCGGCTGAATTTCATTGATAGGTCGGCTTGAAAAATAGGGCAGGATTTTCGTGCGGATAATATGCTCTTTAGTGTGCCAGGTATTTTCCTTGATTCTGCTTTTCATATCAGCAGAATAGGTTTCAACAAAGCTTGCGAAGTTCATATCAAGGTCGCCTGCTATTTTGTTAAGCTGCTCACGCTCCCAAGCCTGCGCTTCTCGTTTGGTCTGAAAACCACGCTTCTGCGTTTGCTTTTTCTCTCCTTTCCAGTCTGTGTAGCGGTATATTACACGCCAAGTATTTGTTTTTCCGTCCTTGTAAACTGACATTTAATCATTCCTTTCTGTGCTGTCAGGTGTACCGTAGTACACTCTTTCCATAAAATACTTCTTGTTTACACGTCCTGAAATTGTCAGGAAACCTTTTTCTTTCAGCTCATCGTTGAGCTTCTGAACGATTTTGTAAGCGTAGGATTTGGAAATTCCGAGAATCTCTGCAACTTCCTCCACTTTCATAAAAGTGTTATTGCTCATTCGCAACCCTCCTTTCTGTTATCTAAACTATTTTGTTTAAGTCCGTATCTCTATTATACTAAACATATTCGTTTATGTCAACCCCTTTTTGAAAATCTCTTAAACTTTTTTGTTTAAATTATCTTGACTATCTTAAACATATATGCTATAATGAGTGTAAAATCATTTACACCCATTTCAAGGTTCTGTCAAGTAGGAGAGGGTGGAGATTTTCGAAGAAAATACTACCCGATGCTTGACAGGTTCTTATAATGAGCATACAGTGATTGTTTTCATTATCATCTGACCATTAACATAACAGGAGTGAAAAATATGGCTATCGGCGAAAGAATTAGATTTATCCGCAATCTGCGTGGAATGACACAGAAATGGCTTGGTATGGCTGTTGGCTTTCCGGAGAAAACAGCAGACATCAGACTTGCACAGTATGAGTCGGGAACAAGAACACCAAAGGCAGAGCTGACAAAGGAAATAGCGAAAACACTGGATGTTTCTCCGGCAGCACTCGATGTTCCGAACATAGAGAGCTATATCGGGCTTATGCACACGCTCTTTGCTCTTGAGGATTTATATGGTTTCCGTATTGATACGCTCAATGATGAGGTATGTATCCGACTTGATAAGAATAGCGGTATGGAATATCCTAAAATGGTAAAGCTCTTTACAGCGTGGCAGAAAGAAGCTGATAAGTTCCGAAATGAAGAAATCACAAAAGAGGAATATGACCGCTGGCGTTATCACTATCCTGAACTTGATACTTCCGGTGAGTGGCATAAGATTGGTGTGTCGCAGGAGTTGAGTGATATCATAGTTGATGGTTTGAAAAATGATAAAAAATGAACAGAACACTTTATAAAGCAACACAATCTGGAGGTGAGATCATGTTTAGAGTTACACATAATGACGCTATAGAATTGGAACATCAGGTTCGCAGATTATACGGATGTGACCGAGCTGGTGTATCTGGCTTGGCAGATGCAGATCATTTTGAATCACGTCCTATGGATGCGGCAATTATGGTGGTATCTTATATTTACGCCAAAGGACTTCAATACAGTGAAACAGAATATGATGAGTTCTTGAGCAAATACGATACTATTTTCAGATATCCCGATGAAAATGATGCAGAGAACGAAGTAGAAAACTACATCAACGAGTTAAGCGAAATAATCGAAAAATATATCTAATAAAAAATTGCCTAAACATTATAAAGCGTTGCTTGTTCATTTTGAAATACAAAAAGAGCTATCCGATTTTCAAAATCAGATAGCTCTTAATTTTTAGAATAATTCAAATGTTGCCAAAACGTTGCCATTTTTCTGTTATGATAACAGGAAACAGCGTAGTTAAGCCGTTTATGTGGGGTCTGTTATTATTCCCACTCAATAGTTGACGGTGGCTTAGTAGTAATATCATAAACAACACGGTTAATATGCTTTACTTCATTCACAATTCTTGCAGCAGCAATTTCAAGAACCTCATATGGAATTTTAGCAAAGTCCGCAGTCATGAAATCAGTTGTAGTAACACCTCTGAGAGCAAGAGTATAA
>Ga0129314_1001698_pt1 | contig 14277 bp, 14 predicted proteins | sample O1111metagenome_FD_94431 | JGI IMG/M metagenome (GOLD analysis project Ga0129314, IMG submission 94431) | Orangutan individual fecal microbial communities from fecal samples from Wisconsin, USA - O1111 metagenome | ecosystem: Host-associated > Mammals > Digestive system > Large intestine > Fecal...
AAGCAGGATGATGGCGGAGATGATCCCGGAAGGGGCGGCAACAGTGGTACCATGATCGTGGATGCAACCTGTGCGCCTTCCAACATTCGGTACCCACAGGATGCGTCTTTGCTGAATGAGGCTCGTGAAAACACGGAAAAGCTTCTGGATGTCCTTCATGTGGATAGCTTTCGAGTGGGAATATTCAATCGTTCCCACTTACGGCTGCTCTCTGCCGACTTTACCGAGCTTCTGACGTTGAGGCCATTGTGAGCCGCGCCAGTCGGAGTATCAGTGCGGGCATTTCAGGGCGTTACTCCTTCATTCTACCCATCGGGTTACCAGTTCTCCTAATCAGAACTCAGTGTTCTTTTATTAGTGCCTGACCTTTTCAGTCAGGAACGCGTCGCACCGAAATCCCAAATAAACGAGGAAAACACCTCCTTTCAGACAATAAAAAAGCGCTGCATTTCGCTGTGCCCCCATAGGGACACAAAATGAACCCAGGGTATGTATGGAGGAGCGAACAGCGGAATGCTGTCCGCTCCTTTCGTGTATTTGTTATTTTTCTGGTTATGCCGCTGATTCGCTGCGGCTGTGTTCTGCGAGGTCATCCTCTTCCGGAGAATCAAGGATCCCCACATCCCGGTAGTAGATTTTTATTTCCTGTGCTGCTGTTCGAGAGTACTTTTCAGCCCGTTCGCCTACGACGATCTTCTCGATGAAGAGGTGTAGCAGTTCGGGAGTCAGTTCCGATATCTCTGTGTACTGCTTGGCCTTTTCCACAAAGCTCTGGGCATTGGAGAGGGAACCTTTGAGTTGCTCCAGCCGTTCTTCCAGTTTCGGGATCTCTTCCCGGAGCTTTTTCTGTTCATCAAGGTACTCGGCAGAGAGGATACGGAACTGCTCATCCGGCAGTCTGCCGAGGACATTGTCCTCATAGAGCCGTTTGAACAGTGCGGACAGTTCCACATCTCTTTTGCTCATCCTATCCAGTTCCTTTTGGATACGATTGATCTCGCGGCGTGCTTCCAGGGTATTCTTCTTGGCGATGTGGTTCACAAAGAGCGTTTCCTTCGTCTTGGCGTAGTGAGTAACTCTCCGGAGGTCATCCAGCACGATGGCTTTCAGTTGACTCTCTCGGATATAGTGTCCCGTGCAGACATCCTTGCCACGCTTCTTGTAGGTGGAGCAGGCGAAGTTGTTCTTGGCTGGGTCTATGGTGTGTCCGCGGTGAAGCACCATCGTCTGCTTGCAGTCAGCACAGTAGACCATCCCGGAGAACATATTCTGTTCCTTCATATTCGTTCTGCGGCGTTTGTTCTTGCGGATGTCCTGCACCACATCCCATACCTCTTGGGAGACCAGCGGCTCATGAGTGTTCTCAAACCGCAGCCACTCTGACTTTGGACGCTCGATGCGTTTCTTGTTTTTGTAGGATGGCGTGGTGTACTTCATGTTGATGGTGTGTCCAAGGTAGACTTCGTTTTCCAAGATATCCGCAACTGTACTATTGATCCAGTCATAAGGTCTTGTGGTATCCAGTCCTGTTAGCGCCACACCAGTTTTGCTGTAGTAGTAATTACAGGGTGTGAGAGCCTTTTCCTCCTTGAGCCGCCGTGCGATTTGACTCGGACCGAACCCTTCTACACAGAGCTGAAAAATATGCTTTACCACTGGAGCAACTTCTTCGTCGGGGACGATCCGTTTTGGATCGTCCTCGGCTTTTTTGTATCCGTAGGGTGCTCGTGTGCCGATCCGTTCGCCGCGCATCGCCTGTGATTTTTTGACCGCACGGATCTTCTTACTGGTATCCTTGGCGTAGAACTCATTGAATAGGTTTTTGAAGGGTGCGAAGTCGTTCTCTCCGTAGAGGCTGTCCACATTGTCGTTGATGGCAATGAAGCGGACGCCATAGCTCGGGAACACCAGTTCGGTCAGCTTGCCGACTTCCAGATACTCTCGCCCCAAGCGGGACAGGTCTTTTACAATAACTGTCCGCACCATGCCTTGCTCCATCAGCTGCATCACGTCATTCCATCCCGGACGGTTGAAGTTGGTTCCCGAATAGCCATCGTCGTAAATGAACTTCGGATTGGTGAAGCCTTTTTCCTTTGCGTACTCTTCCAGCATCATTCTTTGATTCTGAATGCTGTTGGAGTCGCCGTCTCGTTCATCCTCCTGGCTGAGTCTGCCATATAAAATATCATACTGTTCAAGGTTTGCCTGTTTCATAAATATTTTTGCTCTCCTTTCTTTCCGGCAAACCGATACGGTACACCAAACATACCGCATCGGCTCCCGGAAGTCTATTCCCAATGGAACTTTATTTTTTCTCCAGTTCACTGTCGATGTACTCCAGCAGACGCTCGGTGGAAGTTGCACCATCGTCCATCGGGAAGACTGAGCAGACATGAAACACTCTGCCGTCCACACACATGGAGCGTTTGATCTTATTACCCTCCAAGTCAGTCCACAACTCTGCGTCATCGAACATTGGAAGCATCTTTCCTTGAAAAGTTTTATGCATATCGATGTCTGAAAACTCGTAGCTGCCGCCGATTCCTGTCTTGATGAAATACTCTCCTTCGGTCATTCCATTTACCGTTTTCATTTCTTCTTTTTTGAGCATTGAATGCCACCTTTCTGTCTGACTTTGCACCCCATATCGGCGCAGCCTAAAAATTGTCCTATTTGCGGTGTGACCCCTATACCGACCCACGAATACTTGGCTTGAAATGGCGGTTTCTGCGCTTTTAGGAGCCTGTCCTAGCACCTAAGCTCGAAAACCGGCACCTACCGACCCACACTTTTTTCATCGTTCAAAACCCCAACAAACCGCGTAACGGTCGGCTTTGCCGGCCGATGTGGACTGAGTCGGCGCGGCTTACCGACGCCTACTCTTTCTCCTGCTTTCTTTTCGACCCTCGAATTTGGCACTGAATTCGCTGCCAAAGTGGGTTTGGGCTTCTGCCCATAGCGCTGTGCCAAGTTCGCCAAAGTCGGACAGGCACTCTGCTTGTTCTCTCTTAAAAAGATGATTTTTAGGTGGTCGCCAAACTCCCGGGATTTCGGTTTTTCTGCTTTTACTGGGGCAGGGAGGGATACCATCCCATCCGCAAAAGCCTCACACAGGGCGAATGTGCGGGGTACAGGGCGATCCTATGCCGAGAGCGAACTGCTTACAGGGTCGCAAGTGCCGCAAGGAACGAAAGATCTGGCACCGGTAATATTGGCGGTACTTGAGTCACTTGCGTCACTTTTCGAAAATGTAACCGATACTATCCTCTGACCGTTGCTTCGGCAGCTTTGAAATGTGACACAGTTCTTTTCGAGATCGTATCTCCACTTGTTCATCATCTGCTTGAGGCCTTTGGGTGAGAGGTCTATCCCCGAATGAGTTTTAAACAGTTCAGAGAGCTCACTGTTGCTTCCGCGAAAGGTTTTTATGATTTTCATAAACTCTATGAACGAAACCATTTCATTCGGCATCAGCAGAAGAGACTCTTCCATACTGTCTGCAACAAGCTCCCAGACAAAGTTTTCTTTTGAGAACCTCAGTTCAAGTTCCCGGTACTCGATATCTCTTCCGGTACAGATGAGTGTTGCGCAGGATTCGCTGCGCTTGCTCTTATCGAGGACGAACACAGCGTCCACCGCTCCGCTGATGCCTGTTGTACCGGAGAGCTTGTTGAGTGGATCGTTGTCTCCCTGCTTTCTGAGGTGGTGAACGAGTAACACAGAGATACTCAGTTCATCTGCGAGCTTTTTGAGCTCATTTATTTCTCTATAGTCCTCTGCATAGGAGTTTTCCGTTCCTCCGCTTCGCACCATTTGGAATGTGTCGATCACGACGAGCACGGTATCTTCATGCTTGAGCACGAAGCTTCTGATCTGTTCGCAGAGCCCGTCTGCAAGCGTGCTCGCTGCGGTAGCGAAGAAAGAGTTTGCAGGAACATCGTCTGTGATACCGTAAAGTCTTTCCTGCAATCTTTGCAAAGTATCTTCGAGGCAGAGATAGAGCGTAGTTCCTTTTTCTGTCGGCAGTCCCCAGATGTCTTCGCCCTTGGCAACACGGATACAGAGATCGAGCACCAGCCACGATTTACCGATTTTCGGCGCGCCGCCTAAAATCGTCACGCCCTGCGGCAGCAGTGTCTGCACACAGAATCTTGTGCGCGGCAAAGCCATATCCATCAAGGTTTCGCCGTCGATAATTTCAAGTTCTTTTTTCATTCAGTTTTTTCTCCTTTCGTTTTCCAATCTTTTTGAGGGATATTGTTTTTCCCTATACTTGTATAGGAATGAAAATCACTGCTTGCACACCCTAAAGCTATGATTTTCTCAAAAATATTTTCGTTTCAAAACGAAAACAAATTTATCCCTACACCTGTATAGGAATGAAAATCGCTATCTGCACGGATAAAGTCAAAATTATTTTTAAACACCTCTCACTTATATAGCCGTTGGCAGAGGGCTTTGAGCGAGATTTTTTTGCGTTATCAATAAATTTCAGCAGATTACCTAAAACATCCCTCACTTTCTTTGGGGTCAACTCAGCAGTTATACAACCACTTTTTCAAATTTTTCTTGAAAAACATGAAATACCCTTCACTTACTTTCCCGCTGAGAAACGACATTGATAACCAGGTTTCCAGAATTTCAGCCGACTTTCTAAAAACACCTCTCATTTACTTTCCCGTTGGCAGAAGATTTTGAACGGAAAAAATTCTGCTTTTGACTAGAATATTTTTATTTTAATGATTCTCCCCAATGCAAAAAGAGCTAACAGACACAACATCTGTTAGCTCTTCATGTATTGCGATATTAAAATAATTTTTGCAGCCTCTTCTCATATTACTGCTTAAAATCTTATTTTCAAATTTGATAAAGTTACAGCTAACTTATCATTCTTGACAGAATAGCCGTATTTCCATCTTTCTCCTCTCTTTTAGATTTTTATTTATTTTATCCCATATAGGCGTTCAAAATATAATCTGTAAAATAGGGTCTGGGGCCATAAGAACTGTGACCGCCGCTGGTGAAAACTGCTACCAAATCCAGTTTCGGTACCACATAAATAAATTGTCCCCCATAACCAAATGCAAAATAAGTGTTATATCTGGCAGATGGGTATGGGGTTATATAGGTGTCATACTGGCCCGTTGTATAGGGCTGAATCCACCATTGAAAGCCATACTGCCCGGTGCCGCCCGGTCCTGCATTCTGTACCGAGGTGGATTCTTCCACCCACTTTGCCGGAACGAGCTGCCGGTCGTTCCAAAGGCCACCCTGTAAAAAGAGTTGTCCGAATTTGGCGGCGTCTCGGGGTGAAATAACCAGACCATTTCCGCCATCACCAACTCCTTGTGGGTCGGTGATCCAGTAGGTCTCTTCGTCGATTCCTATGGGGTCAAAGAGTTTTTCACGACAGTATTCCTCTTGGGTCATACCGGTCGCCGTCTGCAAAACTGCCGACAGCAGATGGGTGTTTCCAGTGCTGTAGTTGAATACCGCGCCGGGCTGAGCCACCATATCTTGGTCCAGAATATAATCCACCCAGTTTTCCGCCGACCGAAACTCCGACCAGTTGGAATATCCACCACCCCACTCGTACCACTCGATCCCGGAGGTATGGGTGAGCAGGTGACGCAGAGTGAGATTTTGTTTTCCATCGGTCATCATGGCGACTTGTGGCAGATAGTCTGAGAGCAAATCATCCACACCACCGATATATCCTTCTTCAATGGCGATACCTATAAGGGCGCTCGTAACCGACTTGGAAGCGGAATGGATCTCAAACAGGCTGTTCTCGTCATACCCCCGTGCATAGTACTCGTCGATAATGACTCCATCCTTGACTGTTACCACCGAAAGAATATCGCTATCGGGCAGCGCACTGTGGAGGGCTTCGAACACTTGCGGATCCATATTGTGCTTTTCCGGTGTGTCAAACTGCCAGCTGTTATCAGTCTTGGGAATCGGTTTAGATGGAGGTACTGCTTCCAACCCCTCGTTTTGAGATCTATTTTCTTTTTTGAGCGTAACCGTAAAGTCATTTTCTATACCAGAAAGGATCTCTATCCCGCTCTCTATATGTCCTATGGAATACAGCTCATCAGAGTAACGGAAATCCTGATAGAAGATACAGAGGTTGCCCCAGGGGGCATAGAGGCACAGATCTCCAACGGCGGGATCATGGCCTGCTGTTGCTCCATCTGTACTTAACCCCTGGCCTTCGGGCAGATGGGCAATTTTCTCTGTGCCGTTAAAATCTTCAAAGCTGAGTTCCAAGGGCAGCATCTCATACAGTGCATTTGCCAGAGGTGTGTCGTTCAGCGTGACGAGCACTTCCTGACCGTCCACTGTCATTCGCATCGTCTTTACTTCGGACTCGGCATTAGATGTATCTTCTGCGGCTGCTTCTGCAAAGCCAATGGAATCCAGCCATTCATTAACCGTCTGCTGGGCTGTGTGAATGTCCCCGCGGTAGACACCCAGCGGCTCCAAGACCTCGGTAGAATCCGGCAACGCTTTGGTTATATCTCTGACAGAACCGGCAAGTCCACCTGTGCCGTGGGAGCAGAATGGGACAACGGTCTTCCCGGACAGATCATATTCTTCGATGAAGGAGAAGATCGCCATGGGAGCCGTGTACCACCAGTTGGGGAAGCCAAGGAAAATCACATCGTAATCCTCCATATTTTCCACATGGTTCACAAGTTCCGGTCTGGCATTATCCGCTTTTTCATCAGCGACTCTATCAAGGCAATCATCATAAATGCTGGGATACGGCTCACTTACCGTGATCGAAAACACATCACCGCCCACATACTCCTGTATCCAGTTTGCCATAGCCTCTACATTTCCCGGTTGTACAACGCTTGCAGAACTGATTGCATCTACATATTCGCCGGTATCGCCGACGGACTCATAGTGCTTCAGGACACTCTCGACAGAGGCTTCTTCATCCATCACAACGGTGTTATCCGCCCAGCTGAAATAGGCAATCAGGATTTTGGGGATGTCGGTTTGCACATCTTCCTTGGACGGTTCTGTTTCCTCAGACGCAGACGGCGCAGGAGACTCAGATTCTTCGGTAAATACCGGCGGCTCGGTTTCCACTGTTAAAACAGGCGATTTTTCTTCTTGGCTGCTGCAAGCGGTCAAACCGCAAATCAGGCAGCAGGTTATGATACAAGAAATGATTTTTTTCATTGTTCCACCTCCGATTTTCCCGGAATTCTTCTTACACGCAGAATTTTTCCGGCATAATGAAAAACAAAAATGAATGATCCCATCAGTGCCAGGTAGTCTAAGTAAAACAGGATCTTGGGCTCGCTATAATCCATGAACACAAACTCTGACTTTAAGAACATATAGGTCAAAAAATCTCTTTTGATAAATACACATACACCATAGGCTGCAATGAAAAGCCCCGCTAATAATGACACTTTTGGGTGCATGGCAAATGCCATCCTCTTTTTCACCATACCGATCACCATACTCCAATGCAGACCCAGATGTGCGCTCATAAGAAGAAAGCCCCAGTATGCGCCGAGAATGTGCAGCCGCCTTGCCAAAGACATCCCGCCCTCCACCGGCAGAAAATCAAATACATAGCGGGACATCACAATGCCGCTGTACATTTGCGCAAGCATGGAAATAAGCACGAGGGAATCGATGCAGAGCATGAGAATACGCATTGCGGTATACTTTCCCTTGAATAAGGTTTTGTACCAATTTCTGTTCAAAATATGATGAGCGATGAAGAGGAGCAGCATTCCTGCGCCCACCCATTCATGGAGAACTTCTCCCCACAAATGGTAGCCCATTAAGAAGAGCAGTGCTGCCGTCATCAAAATATCAATCAATATTTTCAGAATTGCTTTTGGCTTCATCCTAACACCCGCCTAACAAAAACAGACAGTTTCCTCACACACCGGGCTTTACGAACATCACTCTGTCCGAAAGCCCCTCCATGTGCTTGCCCCAATCCTCTTTGGGCACATCTTCAATGGATACCGACACGAATTTTTCGTCGATGTGCAGTTCTTCGGCAAGGAAGTGCTGAACCTTCAACGCAATTTCCTTTTTTGCATTGTCATCCCGTCCGGGGATCATTATAATATCAACATGAGGCATAATAAAATCCTTCTTTCTTTATTTTTTCTCATCCAGCAGCATAACACCCTGCTCCGGGTTTTTGTCAATGGCACCGACGATGGGTGCGACACATACAGTTCCTCAAGAAATGCTATGTCTTCATCCGTCAGCTTCACATCAAATGCGCCGACGGCATCGTCCAGATACTTTTCTTTTGTTGCACCGATAATCGGAGAAGTCACACCGTTTGCCCACTGCCATGCAATAGCAATTTGGGACATGGTACAGCCGTATTTTTTGGCAAGCTCTTCTACACGCTTCACGATGAGCATATCCTGCTGTTTCATTCGGTCATACTTGCCCTTTGCCACACGGTCAGTTTTTCCACGCAGGGTATCGGATTGCCAGGTGCTTCTTGCCAAATGCCCGCCTGCAAGGGGGCTGTAGGGCATCCGGGAGACATTCATCTGGCGGCAAATGGGGATCAGCTCTTTTTCATCTTCTCTGTAAAGCAGATTGTAGTGGTTCTCCATAGCGGAAAACTGGGTCCAGCCGTGTTCCTTTGCGGCGAGCTTCATATTGTGGAATTGATAACCGTACATGGCAGAAGCGCCGATGGCCCGAACCTTTCCGGCTGTTACAAGACCGTGCAGGGCCTCCATGGTTTCCTCAATGGGGGTATCGTAGTCGAACCTGTGAATGATGTACAAATCCAGATAATCCGTCCCCAACCGGGTGGGGGTTCCCTCGATCTCCCGGAGAATTGCCTTTTGGGAAAGCCGTCCCTCGTTAAAATACACCTTTGAGGCAAGCACGACCTTGTCCCTTGCGATATTCTTTTTGATGGCTCGTCCCAGGTATTCTTCACTGGTACCTGCGGAATACCCATTGGCTGTATCAAAGAAATTGATACCCAAGTCCAGTGCGTGCTTGATCATTGTTTCACTTTGTTCTTCGTTCAATGTCCAGTCGTGCATGGTTCCGGCTTTTCCGAAGCTCATGCAGCCGACGCACAGTTTTGAAATCTCTATATCTGTGTTTCCAAGCTTTACGTATTCCATAAAAGCCCCTCCTTTACCGGATTGCCACAAGCCACTCGGTTACTGCATCCGCAGGATTATCAGAGGAACCACTTCCGATATGCAGTCCGTCTGTAATAGTCGCTTCCGGTTCCAAAGCTTTGATTTCTGCCACAGTATTGGATAGTCCGCTGCCGCCGCTGGTGCAGAAAGGTGCAACAGTTTTGCCGGAAAGGTCATAGCTGTCAAAGAAGGTATACAGAATCATCGGCATATCGCCCCACCAGTTTGGGAAGCCCACATAAATCACATCGTAATCCTCGATGTTCTCAATCGAATCGGAAATCTCAGGGCGAATATTATCGCTTTGCTCCTGCTGCGCAAGATCTACAACGGCATCGTAATCATCGGTATAAGGCGTCTTAGGAATAATTTCAAAAATGTCTGCTCCGGTCTGATTTGCAATCTCGTTTGCAACATTTTCGGTATTGCCGGACCAGGAGAAGTAGACAACAAGCTCCTTGCTTTCCGTAGGTGCAGAAGTTTCTTCCTCGGATGATTCGGATGTTTCAGACGGCTCCTGTGTAGTTTCGGAAGATGGCTCCTCGGACTCCTGTGTAGTTTCGGAGGATGGCTCCTCCACCGATTCTAAAGTGGACGTTTCATTTGTCTGTTCAGCAGAAGAAGTCTCGGTTTTTGAACTGCTGCCGCAGGCTGCCAGAGAGAATACCAGCAGACAGGTGATAACAAAAGTTAAAAATCTTTTCATTGTGTTATCCTCCAACTAAATCAACTTGCCCATTTCATAGGCTTTATCCAAAGAAGCGTGACCTTTGATTGCTCCCACAGGACCTACACCGCCGCCAAACACTGTACCTGCCAGACGGGATTTGGGGAAGCAGGCGATCCAGCCCTGCAAGCCTTGGATGGTTCCGTCCATAGCAGTTTCCTCAGGCTCTGCCGCAGTTGCCAGCAGATAAACATCCCGGAACGCATAGTCGGAAGTGTAGAGAGGATTGGCACGATCCAGCATGGTTTTCATCTGACCGGACATTTCATAGTAATAAACCGGAGTAGCAAAAACCAGCACATCCGCTTTCATCATCTTCTGGGCGATGGGGTCTGCATCATCGTGGATCACACAGCGGTTTGTCTTGTTGCAGGCAAGGCAGCCCTTGCAGAAGCCGATGGTCTTGTCATACAGGCTGATCTTTTCGACCTGATTGCCGGCCTCTGCTGCACCCTTTGCGAAAGCATCTGCCAGCATTTCGGAATTGCCGCCCTTGCGAGGGCTGGTAGAAATAATAAGTACATTTTTCTTCATAGCGATTTGCTCCTTACTTTTCATTTTCATCTTCTGTCCATACATTCTTTGCCAGATTGAAGACTGCCCAGCCTTTTGGCCAGCCGACATAAAATGCCACATGGGTGATAATTGCCGCAGCTTCTTTCCTGCTCACGCCATGTGCCTTCGCATTCTGCAAATGGTAGACAAGGGAGGAATCGGTAATGCCGGATGACATCAGCGCAACCATTGTAATAATGCTTCTGGTTTTCAAATCAATATCCGGATTGTTCCAGTTTTCTCCAAACAGAATATCGTCGTTGTAGTGGGCAAACTCTGGCGCAAACTCTCCAAGCTGCGCTCTGCCCGCTGTCTGTGTGATTTTTTCGCTCATCGTAATACCTCCAAATTTCTTATTTTACGCTGTCTGCCCATGCCTTCAAATCTGCGGCAGAGCATCTGCCGTTCAGAAGTTTTCCTTCCACGATCGTGGTATCGGATGCGACAGACCCCTTCAGTTCCGCAGCGGCACATCCAAAACCGCTTCCACCCGAGGTGGCGAACAGGACGATTTTCTTGCCGGAGAAATCATAGCTTTCCAAAAACGAGTTTATAATCGTCGGTGCGACATACCACCAGATAGGGAAACCGAGAAAAATCGTATCATACTGTGTGATATTGGCGTCGTTATCCGCAAGCGCCGGTCGGCTGGATTTGTCGTTCATTTCCACGCTGCTGCGGGACTTCTTGTTTCGCCAGTCAAGGTCGGCTCCGGTATATGGTACAGCAGGTCTGATTTCATACAGATCAGCTTCGGCTGCCTGCGCCAGATTTTCGGCAGCTTTCCTTGTCGTTCCGCTGGCGCTGAAAAATGCCACTAATGTTTTGATCATTTCAAATACCTCCTGAAAATTAGACTTTCTTTTGATTTTTTCGGATCTCATGACGAAGATAATCCAGATGGTCAACCTGGCGTTCTTTCAGATGAATTTCGTCAAGAGCCTTTTTACGGTGCTCATCCAGCATTTTCAGGCGTTCTTTTTCGGTCGCACTGCCCTCCAAAAGCAGCTTCATATAGGCTTCTACTTCCGAAACGCCAAACCCCATATCGTGAAGTGCCATGATCATGCTAAGGCGCTCCAGATCTTCATCACTGTAATGCCAGTCATCCATCGCCATCCGAACAGCATCGCAAAGTCCCATATTGTGATATTCGTCCAGGATGCTGACAGGGATCAAGTAGCGCTGGCTAACTTCTTCCTTTGTCATTTATGCACCATCCTTTCTGCAAAAAAATAAAGGTGCTCCTCTTGGGAACACCTTTATTATAATTCGGCCTTTGTGATATATCAAACGCCTATATTTTATTTCAAACAATGCCTTTTGAGCATTTCTTTGTATGGGCAACAAATGCTTCAGTAGCAGGAGGAAGCGCCTGACGATCCTTCCATGCAAGCACAGAACTAAGTTCAGGACTGTTTTGCAGAGGGAGGAATTTCAAATGGTCATAATGGCAGTTCAGCTTTAGGCACAACGCAATTCCTACATTGTTCTGCACCATGACCGCACTGTTGTATAACAGATTATAAGTAGATACCGTCCGTATCTGTTTGTCATAATCCTCGAACCAGTTCCAAAGCTCGTGCTGAACAGAAGCATTTATGGGTGTGATCAGAGGATAATCCACCAGATCCTCCGGTGTAACCGCAGCTTTCTCTGCAAGCACCGAATCCTTCCGAACTAATACGCCCCATTGTTCTTTGGTGTGCAGCCTGACAAACTCGTATTTGGTCGTATCCACCGGTTCGATCAAAAGTCCCATGTCCAGTGTGCCGTTTTCTATTCGTTCTTTTATGCTCGACGCATTTCCGCTGTATATATCGAATGTAACAAGCGGGTGGCGGCTGCCAAACTCTGCAATCATACTTGAGACTTCACTCATGCTTTGCAGCTCTCCGCAGCCGATGGAGATAAGCCCCGTCAGATTTTCTTCACTTTGTGTAAACTCATTTTTTGTTTTTTCCGCAAGGTTTATCATTTCTTGCGCCCGGCGTTTCAGAAGCATTCCCTCGCCGGTGAGAACGATGCTGTGACTGCTTCGGTCAAACAGCTTCACACCCAGTTCTTCCTCCAACTGCATCAGCTGCCGGGAAAGTGTCGGCTGCGTGATATGAAGCAGCTGCGCCGCCTTTGTGATATTTTCTTCCCTAGCTACCATCAGAAAATAATTTAGTACTCGAAGTTCCATAACTTGTACACCTCCGCATGTAGTATAATTCAAACTCACTTTATTTTCAATATATCTAAGTGTAAGATATGCCTTTCCAGCATTTGCTGTTGAAGAATCTTCTTTTTTTGTTGACTTCTTTCACGATTTCTTATGTATTCCATAGTTTGCTACGAATTATTTGTCTTATAAATACTGCATAGTATAGCGGCAGAGAGTAAGTTCTTAGGAGTGCTAAAAAAGGTCATCCGAGATAATTCTCGAATGACCTTTTTCTTTTCCGTATCGGTTTGTTTTACCCCCGGTTCACAAAGTGTCCTTATTGGGTGGCGCCTTTCTGAAGCACCTGTGTCTTTTTTCTGTTTTATAGGGTCTGAGATAAGCCCTGGTCCGGTTCCAACAGTTCGTTGATCCGCTGTTCACCGTTGAGAATAAAGCGGCAGACCGCCTCTTCGTCCACCTGAATCGGGACAGCTTCGATACACTCCATCACCAGCTGTTCCGTGAGTTCCGGCAGAGGAAATTCCTCAAAAATACGCTTTGCCTCCGGCACATCATTAAGGAACTCCACAAAAAGCTGAATCAGCATATCGTTGGTACGCTCCACCTTTGGATATCCTCTGGCGATGAGGGCGATGTTGTGGTCGAAGAGTGGAGCCAAGGACAGGATCTCTCCGGTCTCCACATCCCGCAGCACTCCATAGTTTTGCGTGTGCCGGTCCATATTGAAGCAGATGGCGTCCAGCCAAACCATGCCCACATATTGCTCCGCCGCTTTTTTATTCAGCGTCCACAGTGCATGGAAGTTATCCGCATAGTCCTCGTTGTCCAGCATGATTCCGGCCGCCGGTTCAAAGTTGACCGATGAACCATTGGTGAAATCCTCGCTGCAGACATAACTGCCATCCCACTCATAGGAGGCCATTTCCAAGCCCATTCGTCTGCCGAAAACGCAGACGAACAATTCCGAGAAGTTCTCCAAATCGTTTCCGCTTTTCAGCATCTGCCAGTGGCCGTCTTTTCTGCTCCAGCACTTCTCAAAGCTGCCGGTATTGGTCAGCTCCGGTGTCCGGCTGTAGGGCTGGTTGAAGCTGTTGGGATCGCCTCGCAGTGCCAGCTTATCAAAGAGATTTTCGGAGAACCGAACCTCGTCATAACTGATATCTGAACCTTCTTCACGGAACCAATAGGTGTCAGTGATGGTGGCGGCGTGGACGCGAAGCACAGTGGCAAGGTCATCTGCCGCAGAGATTCGAAGAGCCTTTTTCAGCAGACGGGAGTTGGTTCGATGGAAGTCGATAGCACGACTCTCCAACCATCCAGTCAGGTCTCTGGTTTTCAGGAGATAGAGGGGTAGACGCTGTGCATCAAAATCGGTGATCAAACCATTCTCCACACGCGCGATTTCCCGTTCACGAGACATAATATAACCATTTAAGGACATTGTCCTCCACCTCCTTTATTTCATTATAGTATACCATTTTGGCTTTGATAAATCAATCGAAACAGGGTTGTAACCACATCGTGTTTTGTAGAAGTACAATACATGTTGGACAGATGAATAAAAAAGGATGAAGGATAGGGCCCGATCGATTAAAGTTGAAGTTGCGGACAACAACTCAACGAGAGGGGGTCATATCCTTCATGAGCAAGAGTATAAC
>Ga0129314_1001701_pt1 | contig 14256 bp, 15 predicted proteins | sample O1111metagenome_FD_94431 | JGI IMG/M metagenome (GOLD analysis project Ga0129314, IMG submission 94431) | Orangutan individual fecal microbial communities from fecal samples from Wisconsin, USA - O1111 metagenome | ecosystem: Host-associated > Mammals > Digestive system > Large intestine > Fecal...
CGTGAATCCATCCGCGACAAGCTGAAAGCCGCGCAGAAGGCGCAGCCGACAAGAACACCAACACTGCAAAAATCAAAAGGAAAGGAAATGGAACTCTGATATGCAGAAAAACAATTTCAACGTGGAAGAAACCAATCTGATGTGCTGCTTTGACCTGTCCAGCCGCCGCAGACTCATTTTCGAGATGAAGTCCCTGCCGCTGAATGAGCTGGACGATGAAATGGCGGAGCTGGTCTACAAGACCGTGCAGAAGCTCGAAAAGCTGACCGACGCAGAGTTTAAGGAACTGTCCATCATGCCGGACGGCTTGGTAGAGGACTGAAAGGAGGACGCTTATGCCCGTATTGGATGGAGATTTTGAAGCCTTTGTCACCAATCTCGGAAAGTATAACGAGGGAGAGCTGGTCGGTGAGTGGGTCAAGCTGCCCACCACCGAAGAGGAAATGAAGAAGGTCTTTGAGCGGATCGGTATCGGCTCGAAGGACGAGTTCGGTCAGCCCTATGAGGAATGGTTTATCACCGACTACGAATGCCCGATCTACGGCGTTCAGAAAATGCTCGGTGAGTATGAAAGCCTTGATAAGCTCAACTACCTTGCCGCAAGGATTGATGAGCTGTCCTCTTGGGAGCAGGAAGAGCTTGTGGCGATTATGGAAAGCGGCTGTGATGAGGTCAGCGACATTGACGATCTCATCAATCTGACCTACAATCTGGACTGCTACGAGGTGATGCCGGGAATCCGTGACGAATCGGATCTCGGTTATTACTATGTCCATGAAGCCGGTATCTACTCCGAACAGGATCTCGGACCGCTGGCAAGCTACATCGACTATGAGCGGTTCGGCTCTGACATCCGCATGGACGAGGGCGGCAGATTCACTGACAACGCCTATGTGCGAAGCACCGGCAATCGCTGGGACAGCGAGTTCAGCGGCGATCTCGATGACATTCCCGACGAGTACCGGATTACCGGCTCTGCTGAATCTCAGGAGCATGACGGAAAAATAACCGTTTTGGTGGTGGAGCCGGGGAAAGAGCCGCACATGGAGGACATTGGGCGCGATCTCAAGTCCCTGCAAGAGAAGGTGGGCGGCTATATTGAAGCCATATATCCCTTCGACGATCCGGTTGCTGTTATCGCAAATGAGGAAGGCAAACTGGAAGGTCTGCCGCTCAACCGCGCCCTTCGTGACGATGAGGGGGAAATCTACGACATCATTGCCGGTACGTTCATGGTGGTCGGTCTGACGGAGGACAGCTTCGGTTCACTCTCCGGCGATCTTGCGCTCAAGTATGCGGAGTTCTTCAAGCAGCCGGAAATGTTTGCAAAGCTGGGAGAGAAAATTATTGCTATCCCCATGATCAGCGAGGAACAGCGCAAGCACGAGGAAAAGGAGCAGAAGGACTTTGAGATGAACGCCGACACCTCTGGTCTGGCAGTCTCCGGTCACGTCGGCACATGGCACACCATTGACCAGAAGGAAGTGGACGGTCACAGCTTCTTCCTCATGGAGCATGACGCCTACGGGGACGATGCCGCCTGTATCATCGTGGACGAGCGCGGCAAACTGGTTCTCGATCAGGTCTACAACGGCTTTGACGATCACACGGTTGACCTTCTCAAGCTCGAAGTCATGGAAGTACCGGAGCTGCCCGACCCCACGCTTTCCGTGCAGGATATGAAAGACTATGGCTACGCATGGGCTGGCGTTCTCCCTGCCGGTCAGGAAGCGGCTGAAAAGGCGCTCGAAAAGGGCTGTGAGGTCTATCGTCTCTATTCCGACAACACGGAGGGGCTTTGCCTCGACAAGAAGGAGATTGCCGATCACGCCGCAAAGGGCGGTATGCTCGGCGTCAGCAAGAAAAGCTGGATGGCAGCACTTGAGAAGGAAAACTATCTCAAGGCGGCTGAGATGGCGATGGAGGATGATTACGGCATGATTGACGGGATCATCAACAACGGTCCGAAGGAAGAGAAAACTCCCGAAGCGAAAGCCCCGGAGAAGGGAGAAAAAGCCTCCATCATGGACAGGCTCAAGTCTGCCAAGGCGGAAAAGCAGAAGGAGTGCTGCGCCCCGCAGAAGCACAAGGGAGAGCTTGACCTATGAGCAAGAGTAAGAAATGGAAGCAGGAATGGGACTTCTTTCTTGACGCAGACGGACGGCGCAAATACGCCGACGTATGCCGCCGCTGCGTCCATGACTGCAAGCAGAGCTTCCGTGCTGATGTAGTCCGCTGTCCCGCCTATCAGCCCAAGCGGATGGACAGCCCGGATTTATGTCAGGATAAGGGTTGAAAATCGAGGATTTTTTGCCCTGTGAGCGACGCAAAAGGACAGCTCCGTATGTTTTCCTGTCCGGCTCGGAACGCCTCAGAATGACGGAATAAAGGTCGATTTTCCACCTTTATTTGAAGTCTGTAATTTACACAAAGAGCCTCGGTCGATGCCCGTTTGGGTTTCGGCTGAGGCTCTTTTTACATTCATCGGTGTGCGTTATCGTAGACCTTCTGAATGTCCTCCGGCAGATGGTCAGGAATAAGGTTCTGGATGCGTCCCTCGTTTCCATCCTGTATAGCTTGGTCATAATACCAGCACTTGAAACGGAGCATATCAAGGATTTTATTCATGTGAGCAATCTCTGCTTCAACGGTTGCTTTCTGCTTTTCCAGCAGTTCCTTACGCAGCGGATAAGTGGACGCTCCCTCTACGCACCAATCCATAAACTGCTTGATGTCCTTGATCTCAAGCCCAGACATCTTGAGGCATTCAATCACCCGCAGGGCTTCAAGCTCGTTCTCTCCGAACTTCCGTATGCCGGACTTGCGCTCCATTCCGGGGAAAAGCCCCTGTTTATCATAATAGCGGAGTGTGGATATGGGCAATCCAAACATCTCCGAAACCTGTCCAATCGAGTACATAAAAGCCTCCAAAAAAATTTACAAATATATTTCCCGAAATCCCTTGACCTAAAGTTAGGTTCAGGTGCTATCATGATTATAGCAGAAATGAAAGTGCAGCGCAAGAGCGTTGATCCTAATTAAATCATGATAGGAGAACTATTAAAATGACTGACGAAAAACTGGATCTGACACAGGAATGGGACAAGGTGTTCCCGAGAAGCGACAAGGTCGATCACAGAAAGGTAACATTTCACAACCGCTACGGTATTACTCTTGCCGCCGATATGTATATTTCCAAAGACTCGCATGGGAAACTTCCGGCGATTGCGGTCAGCGGTCCGTTCGGTGCGGTGAAGGAGCAGTCATCCGGTCTGTATGCCCAGAAGATGGCGGAGTACGGGTTCCTGACAATCGCTTTTGATCCGTCCTTCACCGGCGAGAGCGGCGGTCAGCCCCGATATGTGGCGTCCCCTGACATCAACACTGAGGATTTCTGCGCCGCCGTGGATTTCCTCTCCGTGCAGGAAAACGTTGACCCGGAACGCATCGGTATCATCGGTATCTGCGGCTGGGGCGGCATGGCAGTCAATGCTGCCGCACAGGACACCCGTATCAAGGCAACTGCGGCAATGACCATGTACGATATGACTCGCGTGACTTCCAACGGATATTTTGACAGCGAGAACACCGCAGACGCCCGTTATGCCAAGAAACAAGCAATGAATGCCCAGCGCACCGAGGACTACAAAACCGGAAGCTATGCCCCTGCCGGTGGTGTGGTCGATCCGCTGCCGGAGGATGCGCCGCAGTTCGTGAAGGACTACTATGCTTATTACAAGACTGAGCGCGGCTATCATCCCCGTTCCCTCAACTCCAACAACGGCTGGAACGTGACCTCCTCGCTGCCCTTCATGAATATGCCGATTTTGCAATACGCTTCGGAAATTCGTTCTGCCGTCCTGCTGGTGCATGGCGAAAAGGCGCATTCCCGCTATTTCAGCGAAGGCATATACGAAAAACTGACGGGGGACAACAAGGAACTGCTTATCATTCCCGGTGCAAACCACACCGATCTCTATGACCGGATGGATATAATTCCCTTTGATAAGCTGAACAGCTTCTTTGGGACATACTTGAAATAAAAAAATCTATCTTGAAATGTGAAAGGAAATCACTATGCAGACAATTAAATTGAGCAATGGCGTGGAAATGCCGATGGAGGGCTTCGGTGTCTTTCAGGTACCGGAAGCGGATGTATGCGAACAGGCAGTGGGCGATGCTCTGAGCGTGGGCTATCGTCTCATTGATACTGCGGCAGCTTACTTCAATGAGGAAGCGGTCGGTGCGGCGATCAAAAAGAGCGGGATTCCCCGCAAGGAGCTGTTCATCACAACAAAGCTCTGGATTCAGGACGCCGGGTATGAGAACACGAAGAAAGCTTTCCAGACTTCTCTTGACAAGCTGGGGCTGGACTACCTTGATCTGTATCTGATTCATCAGCCCATGAGCGACTACTACGGCTCTTGGCGGGCTATGGAGGAGCTGTACGAGGAAGGAAAGATTCGTGCCATTGGTGTGTGTAATTTCTACCCGGAGCGGCTGGCTGATCTTTGCGTAAACGCAAGAATCAAGCCGATGGTAGATCAGGTGGAGCTGCACCCGTTCTTCCAGCAGACAGGCGCACTGGAAAATATGAAGGAGTTCGGCGTCGTACCGGAGGCGTGGGGGCCCTTGGCTGAGGGCAAGCACGGCATTTTCAAAAATGAAGTCCTGACCTCTATTGCACAGAAATACGGAAAGACCGCTGCACAGGTCGCTCTCCGCTGGAACACCCAGCGCGGGGTGGTCATCATTCCGAAGTCCACCCACAAAGAGCGTATGGAAGAAAACCTGAACATCTGGGACTTCACTCTGAGTGACGAGGATATGGCTGCAATCTCTGACCTGGATCTGGGACACAGTGAGATTATCGATCACAGTGCCGCGGAAACGGCAAAGTGGCTGAACGGTTGGAAAATCCATGACTAAGGAATACTTGGAGGAACACATGAAGAAACCCTATATTATCTGCCACATGATGATGTCGGTGGACGGGAGAATTGATTGCGGCATGACTGTAAAAATTGCCGGTTCAAACGAATACTACGAAACGCTGAACGCATTGCAGACGCCCACATCTCTGAGCGGCAGAGTGACCGCACAGCTTGAGATGGCAGAACCCGGCAAGTTTGCGGCAAAGAATCCGGCAGATGTTGCAGGAAAAGAATGCTTCTCGAAAAAGCGGGAGGCGGGCGGCTATCAGGTGGTGGTCGATACGAGAGGATCCCTCCTTTGGAGGGATGACCGTAACAGCGATTCGCCGCTCATAGTTATTATGTCCGAGGCGGTTTCTAATGCGTATCTGTCGTATCTCGACTCTCTGGATATTTCTTGGATCGTCTGCGGTGAAAAGAATATCGATCTGCGCAGAGCCTCTGAACTCCTGTTTACCGAGTTCGGTGTTGAACGTATGGCAATCGTTGGCGGCGGAACCATCAATGCCGCTTTCCTTGATTCCGGTCTGCTGGATGGAGTCAGCATTCTTCTCGGTCCCGGAATCGACGGAAGACGCGGCATGACATCCACCTTTGACGGTTTGCCGATGGACAGAGAACCGTTCAACTTGAAGCTCACAAGCGTCCAGTCCTATGCGGACGGTGCGGTCTGGCTGCGGTACTCCTTGCACTAATTCTCAATTCACAGCATTAAGCCTCAGCCGATGCCTATTAGGGTGTCGGCTGAGGTTTTTTCTTTAATTCCGCCTCGTTCTCATTCGTTAATACATAGTATCGTGATTAGCGTTTCTGTATTGCTATATCTCTAATCCATATAATATTCATGAGCGATTTAGAAAAGGAACAGGTAAACGCCCATGATTGATAAACGAATAGGAAAGCGCGTCAAGCAGTGTCGTGAGCGTCTTGGCATTACGCAGGAGGAACTGGCTGAAAAGACCGGCTTGACTCCGAACTACATTTCAACAGTGGAACGCGGTATGTCGTTCCCGCGCTGCGAAAAGCTCATCATCCTTCTCAACGGCTTGGAAACCTCCGCAGACGCTATCTTCTGTGATGTATTGGAGCATACCGGCGAAACGAAAGCCTCCGCCCTGTCCAAAGAGCTTGCAGAACTGTCACCGGAAGCAAGGAAGCGCATTCTGCAAATGGTTGAACTGATGATCCGGCAGGAAAAAGAGAATATGAGTTGACTGAAACAGACAAACTGCGTGAGAAAATCGCGCAGTTTTCTTTTTCACTTTATAAATCGACACAATTCGTCATTTTCTCGTGCTATACTGTGTATAAGCAAATTAGAAACTGATGCTAATACATAGTTTGGAGGGGCTTTAATGAGAGAAAGAACTTGTGCGTTTACCGGACATCGCCCGCAAAAATTGCCGTTTGGCTTGAACGAAGAGGATGAGCGTTGTGTTGCTCTCAAGGAAGAGCTGCGGAAGCAAATCATCAACCTGATTGAGAAGGAAAACGTCACGCACTTCTTTTCAGGCATGGCACTCGGCGTCGATCTCATGGCAGCGGAAATTGTGCTGGACTTGAAGGAGATCTATCCCAGAATCACCTTGAAAAGTGCAATTCCCTGTGAAACTCAGGCGGTCAAGTGGACTGTCTCCCAGCGGGAACGCTACTATGATATTGCGGCGCGGTGTGACAAGGAGACTATGCTGCAAAGTCATTATACCCCTGACTGCATGGACAGGAGGAACCGTTACATGGTAGATCATGCCGACTTCATTCTTGCGGTCTGGAACGGGAAACCCAGCGGGACGGGCAGAACTGTGACCTATGCACGGGGAAAGAATCGAACGGTCATCGTGATTGATCCGGTTTCTCTTGCGGTACATCGGCTGTAAAACGGCTTGAAAATCCGACTTTCAATTCAAATGTGGTAAAAAACGTGAAGTTCTTTTCGATAATGAGAAATCAATTTCCTGTTTCGTGATTACCTGATTCGTGAGCGGTGTTCATTGTCTCGCGTGTCTTTGCACGATTGGGGAAGAAGTCACTCGATATCGGAAAGTCGAATCGTGCCTCCTGTGAACAGGGTATCGACTCAGGCAAATAAAACCGCTGGAAACGGGAGTGTCCCCGGCGCTGCGTATGATGTGCGGCGTCGGGGACTTTTTTCATGCTTTTGTAAGCTCGTCCATTAGGCTATTCCGGTAGTCCACGTCCAATACGCACCGGTGGAAATCCATCAGACGGTGTTCATCAAACAACTTTTCGCAGAGCTTGGTGATTGGATGATTCCTCATCTTTGCGGGAATCCCAGTTTCATCGAAAAACCTTGCCCATGAAAAGACTTCTTCCAAATCCTCCTGATCAAGCGTGGCGGGAATAAGTGCATTGCAAAGACGCGTAATGGGGCTGTTCTTGAAACGATCTGCAATCTCTTCCGGTGCGCACTCATAGTTTTCGGAGTCAAAGGACAGCGCAGCGTCGATTTTCAGGAAATCTTCGGGATTATTCCGTATCAGTGTCAGATTATAGTCTCCCATACCTGACGGAACGTCGATGGTTTCCATGATGTCCATCTCATAGAGGAATCCGTTAATGACTGCTTCAAGGGAAAATAACTGCGCAATCCGCGATGGAGTGTTTTCTACATTGTCTCCGCTCACAAATGACGGAGGACAGTATTCTGTCAAATTCCAGTCGATTCTGCCTCTCTTTGTTTGCTCGGCAAGCTGCTGAATATAGTAACGGTCTTCTTCGTGTAGGGATTCCTTGTTGAACATGATGCGCCTCCTTTTCACTGATTAACGGTTTTAAGTTTTCACCAAAGGGAACGAATTTTGTGTAGTCACTCGTTGACGATGGACAGCCTATCGTAGAATTTCTTTAGCTCATCCAGACTTCTTGTGCGATTCTTAATCGGCAGGGACTCCCATGCGATGTCGTGATAGCGTTCCGGCGGATTGTCTCGCAGTCTCCGGTCAATGATGCACACGATGCCGGTGTCGGAGAAATTGCGGATCAGCCGTCCGATACCCTGCTTGAGTTTGATAATCATTTCAGGGACACGGACGTCCATCAGGGCGTCCTTCGCAACAGAACACTTATATTCGATAATCGGGTCAGGAACAGGGAACGGAAGGCGAAAGATAATGACATTGGAGAGGCTTTTCCCTTCAATGCTGATGCCCTCCCAGTATGCGCCTGTTCCCAGAAGAACAGAATTAACGTTCTCCTTAAACTCTTTCAGCACCTTGTCCTGCGACGAACCCGCCTGTTGCATCAGGATTTTGAACGGGAGATTCTTTTGACTGAGAACGGCGTAGACCTCTTCCATATCGGTTTTCGCCGTAAACAGCACAAGTGCCTTTCCGTTGGAAATACTCAGAATCTCAAGAAGTCGCTCCACGCCCTGTTTGATGAATGCTTCGTGTTCTCTGGTTGGGTGAGGCAGATCATCGCAGTAGTAAATCATGGCGTGTTCGTCGTATGGATATGGAGAAGGCTTCGGCTCGGACAAGCAGCCGCGTTCACCAACCGGAAAGCCGGTATTGCTGATAAAGTAGGAATACTGTTCTTCCAGACTGCCGCTCGTGGCATTCGTCAGCGTTGCCGAGGTCAGGATCGTCCGCTCGTCTCCGTCGAAATAGAGACGGCTCACAATCTCCCTTGTATTCTTCGGGCAGTAAACGAGTTCTACGTTGTTGCCGTGCTGCTCAATCCAGATTAGCATATTATCCATCTTTTCAAGCAATTCTGTTAGGGAATCGCTGACAGCATCCAGATCGTCCGAGGCAAAGGAGGAACGGTTGCTTCTGAAATCCATGCTGGAATAAATCTGAATGCTTGTCGATAGGTTATGGATCGCCGCTTTCATCTCGGTCAGCAATTCAATCGCATCGTCGCTATGGTCGAAGAAAAAGCGGTCTGCGTAGCGCATATCCTGATCTGCCGTATCAATCTGCTTTTGGACTTGTGTTTTCAGGCATTTATAAAATGCAGAAACGGCATTCTCTGTTTCCCGCTTTTCGCCGGAAACACTGCTCTGATCGCTTGTGCGCAATTCATAAAACGCACTCTTAATCAGCCCCAAGAGCATACCCTGACCGAAACGCTCCGTTGTGGCGCTTCGCACCTTATCATCCAAGTTGTGCGCCTCATCCACGACAAGAAGGTCAGCAGCGGCGTTGATAAGCCCTTCCTGACCGCGCCGGATTTTCATGAGATGCTGTGTGAGAAAATCCTGATTGCATAGGATAACACCATCCATATATTTTAGTGTAGCGCGAATCATGTAGTATTTGCACTTTTTATCACAGGAACCGCAGTGCTTCATGCTGAACCGCTGCACATTCACCTTGTCCCAGACGCCTTGCGGCAGAGCTTCCGGGAAGTCTTTGCGTTCCTCATAGTTCTGCTTGATTCCGTCTTTGAGAGAATCCGGCACTTCTGCTTTCGGATCGGACAGGTATTCATCTGCGCGTTTATGGCAGAGGTAATGCGTCTGACCTTTTGCGAGGATAACGTCCCGTTTCACGCCAAGAAGGGGCATGACCGTGTGGACGTCTCGCCAAAGCTGCTCTTGCAGAGCAATGGTTGAGGTGGCAATGATGACCGGCTTGTTCATGCGCTTGCTGTATAGCAGCACGGGAACAAGATACCCAAAGGACTTGCCAATGCCTACGCCAGCTTCAATCGCAAAGTGCTGATCGTTTATGAGTGCGTCCACAATCTCGAAGGACATATCCTGCTGTCCTTCCCGCGTTTCAAGCCCGTACTGCGGGGCTTCATCCCAGAAAAATGTGCTGACCTTTTCGCTCATGGAGTAGAGTTCGGCTTTTCTGCGCTTTTTCCGTTCCTCCGGCGTATTGAATCCGTAATAGAGTAGTCTATTGTCCATCCACATTCCTCCTGAAACCCAAAGCTAACCGCGTTTCAATTCAATGCCGACATTACCGTCTTCGTCAATCTGCAATGTCATGTGCTTGATGTGCTTTTCATAGAACTGCCTTCGCTCTGCCGGAGACATATCAATGCGTGTATTGCGCAGGGCAGCGTCAAACATATCGTTGACGTTCAGGTGGACGGAGTTGTCGATCCAGCGGTACATTTCTTTGAAAAGAGCATTCTTCTTGATGTCCTCGCTGTTGCCGGAATAGAAGTCATCCAGATAGCAGTAGAAGATGCCGGAATCTGCGAGTGCCGCTTTCATATCCGGTCCGCACTTCTCATGTTCTATCATGACAAGGAAATGTGCGTCTGGCAGGGACGAGATCAAGCCCCAATAGTCTGAATCGCTGGACACGATGACAAAGGAATCCACATTATTCTTATAATGCTCCTGACAGGCTCGTGCGGTGAGCTTTATATCCACAAGAGATTTATTCTGCTTGATACGCTCGATCATGATATGCTCCACCGGGAGTTTGGTGTAGCTCTCAAGGATTCTCCAAGCAGTTGCGGTATGGACATCATCGAACAGGATAACGGAAGAAATTTTCTGCATGACGTCGTAATCAAGGTTTTTCAGGGTAGCGCACAGCTTGTACGGATCCGAGTTCTCACAATCCACGACAAGGACGGTCTTTTCGCTATCGTCTATAAAATCATAGATATTGTTCTTTACAAAGGCACCGGCATCCGAAACCTTGCTATACTCCGTGAATGCGTCGTTGTGCCATTGGTAGAGCAGTGTTGCAAACTTCTTATCGTTGTAGAGGACATTGCCCTCGTCCATCGGCACCCAGTTGATATACATTTGGTACGGGTAGTAGGATAGGCTTGCATAATAGACGTCCGCAGCGGCTTTTGTTCCTTCCTCCGTCAAGCCGTTCGGCATGATGAAGAGTTCTTTTATGTACGCCCAGTTTATCCATATCGGGAACAGGCTTTTACAGTTATTGATACGGTCAGAGATCAAGCGGTTGATTTCAATAATGTGGTGACAGAGTTTTGTGCTGGATTTCTTGATGAAGTTGACTCCATCCTGTGAGAGCTGCTGCATACAGATCGGCGGAATAATCTCCGGCATGGACAGCAAACCGCGATACTCCATCCGCATGATGTCATTGATTTTGCGGTAGTTTCGTTCTATGGATGTCCGTATGATACAGAGATTGCGGATGATCCGGGCGTTCTTATCTTTTTCAAGACGCTGATATATTTCAAGCTTTGGAGGTTCGTGTTCATTTTCAAATATCCGAAGCGGGACGCCAATCAAGTAAGCGACCTTGGACACAAGCTCGTATGTGCTGTCTTTGTAGGCAAGTGGTTCTCCCATGTATTCGACGCCGTTCAGCATGGCAGGGGGATTCTCCATGTGCGACTCCTTTCACGCTCAGTCAAAGAACAATGCCTCCATCTCTTCAATTTCGTCAATCCATCGCAAGTCCGCATCCTTTCCGCTGATTGAGTTCAACTCGTGAAGGTCATCAATATAGTATCGATCAGGAAACTGCTTCATTAGTTTTTCTTTCATCCTCCGTTGCTCTTTCTTTGTGGTCGGAACGAGCTTCGTTTTACCAAACAAGCCCTTGACAGGCTTTTTCCTTATATCAATAGCCGGAAGGTCTTTTCTCAGCCTACGCTTTCGCCCGAAAATCATAGCCCGCCACCGCCTTTGTTGCCGCCAAACTCGCAGCCGTGCGTATGGTCATGACCGTAATACCATCTGCCATAGCGATACCCATAGTGCGGCGGACAATGTGCGCAGTCCCCGTTGCAGCGTCCGGGATGCGACTGTTTTTTGCTATCTAAGATGCTGGCGATTCCGAGAGCCAATCCGAGCTTTGAAAAGAAGCCAAGCTTCGGTTCGTCCGGGGTCGGTTCTTCAAGATAAGCATCATCTTCTGCGGCAGTGTATTCAACCTCATCATCCTCGAACAGAGTCGAATGATTTCGCTTCGCAACAAGCTCAAGCACCTCATCATCCGCTGACCCCCATAGGTCTTCCAGTTGCTCCCGTGTGAAAGCACAGTTTGAGGCTTTCAGAAGGTCATTCATAGCTGATGTGTTACAGCAGCCGGAGAGGTCGTAAATCTCTTCCGGTGTGAACTGTACGCCATAGGCTACCGCCTTTTTAATCAGCCGGGACGCCGCCTTCTCATCCATGTATTCCTGCGCAACCTCAGCAACCTCAGAAGACGCACCGAAAGAAGTCAATGATGACATCCGGCTGATCTGCGTGCTGGTTGCCCAATCGTAGAACTTCTCATAATATGTGTTCCAGTCCACTTATAATCACACCCTTCCGATGATTTCAGGCGTTTCCTCCAAGGGCTTTGGAACTGAAAAACTCATATGGTATTCAACAGAACATATTGTTCCTCTCAGCTTACCTCCTGAGTCCGCGTCTGGCACAAAGACCGCCTCGCCCTTTTTCAATGTTCGGTCCTCAGTTCGGAAGAATCTTTTTGTGTTTATTCCGTCCAGTTTCACAAGGCAGTAAACATATACATGGAGATCATCCATTGCATAAAGATCGTGTTTTTCAATCAGGGAGTCTTCTTTTTTCGGTGCGCACTCGGAGGACGCCTCAGCTCCATCATTCGCAGAGGAGTCATCCGTGACGATCATTTCTTCGTCCTCTTCTTCATCCTCAGCAAAGTTATCGGTCTTCACTGTTTCTAATGCTTCGTTATATTCTTCCTCTGTCTCATAATCTTCCGGTGAAATCCCGTAGTCAATTCCGTCTTCACAGAAGTCACGCCATGCGTACTTTTCTTGGCGTAAAGCTTCGTTGTATTCGTCTCTGGTTTCGTAATCTTCCGGATCAATGCCGTATGCACTGCCGTCTTCGCAATTCAGTCTCCAAGCGTAGCGGTTATCACGCGGAGCCATGTATGCAGCAGTGTTGAGGGGAAGATCATCGTCTTCATCAAAGGCACCCATTGCGCCGAGCACTCCGCCAAGTTTGATGATGTCTTCTGTATCGTTGATCATGCCCAGACCCATAGCAATCCCAGTTGCTTCGTATGGATCGATTTTACTCCCGCGCTTTGAGTCGTGCTTTTGCCGACGTTTCGCTGCAAGATAATCCAACGTTGCTGCCCCGGCAAGATCGATCAGGGTATCAATTACAGGTATGCGCTCCCGCTTTTTTGAGGTTCTTTTGCGCTTTGACACAGGAAATGACCTCCTTTCCGCCCAGAGATTCAGTGTTTATTCAACGCCTAAAGCCTTATATACCGCGTCCTCCGCGCTCTGATAGAAAATCAGGTTGAAGCAGCCGATCAGGTCGGCAGGAACCGTTCCGAGGTCAGCCGCAGAAGTTATGGGAAGGAGAACCTTCTTCGCCCCGCTGTCAAGGCAGACCTGAAGGGCATTCGCCAATTCATCCACTTTCAGCATCGATCCTGCAATGCTGATTTCACCCAGAACCGCCAAACTGCTCAGAACCGGCCTTCCGAGCGCGATGGAACAAAGGGCAATGAGCGTTGGCAGAGCCAGTTTTTCAGTCATGCCGATACCCTGCAAATCCTGATAGTTGATGATATAGTCCTTCGTGGTCGTGCTGATCGCTCCGCTGATTCGGTTCCCGTTGGCTTTCAGATAACTGAACGCCGTATTTGCAGCCTCCTTGCACTTTCCGTCAGAGCCGAGTCCCGTCCGCTCGAATTTCCCGTTGCCGGGGAGCATCTGAGATTCCAGACGGAAGACGCCGATCATGCCGCTCTTTCCCTGACTGACGGTATAGACCTGACCGGGATTGCACATCCCTTCGGGAATCAGCTTTCCGCCGCCCTGTTCCGGGACGGACACATAGTGTTCCTCAAAGGTGTCGTTGTCGATATACGAGAAATTGACGTCATAGAACTCCATGCCGCCCAGCTTCTTGAGCTGTTCCTTGACGCGGCGGCGCATTTCAAGGGCAAACTTGAGGATAGCTTCAAGCTGCTCTTTCGTGTATTCGCCGTCCGGGTACAGGAGCTTGATCATGCCACCCACCATTTTGCGGACGGCAATGGTATCGCGCTGGTTGAGGTTCTTGCCGAGCCGGAAATACTTGTCCAGCGCGTCTCCGTACTGCTCCTTGCGCAGTTCACGGATGAACTCTGCCAGATAGTCGGTGATGAAGCCGTAGTCATCGGTGAAATGCTCCGGTCTGAATTTTGGGATCTCCCATCCGGGAATATAGCAGTGCATACGGTCGAGGAAGGCGGTATCTGTTCCCATCTCAGGCGGGAATGGATCAAAGAGGCTGGATGTTTTCAGAAGGACGTCCACGCTCTGATTGATGTTGCCGACGAAGACCATAGAAGCGGTTGCGGCTTTTTCTTCCTTGCCACGGGCAAAGGAGCCGGACGCCATATAGTCCTTCATGATCTGGATGCCGTCTTTGTCC
>Ga0129314_1001706_pt1 | contig 14216 bp, 10 predicted proteins | sample O1111metagenome_FD_94431 | JGI IMG/M metagenome (GOLD analysis project Ga0129314, IMG submission 94431) | Orangutan individual fecal microbial communities from fecal samples from Wisconsin, USA - O1111 metagenome | ecosystem: Host-associated > Mammals > Digestive system > Large intestine > Fecal...
GATTTTACCATATCTGTAAGTTGAATTGTAGAAGGAGGAAATACCGATGGCAAGAGTTAAAGGCGGTTTAAATGCAAAGAAGAAACACAATAGAGTCTTAAAGATGGCAAAGGGCTACAGAGGTGCCCGTTCCAAACAGTATAGAGTAGCAAAACAGTCCGTTATGCGCGCACTGACCAGTTCCTACGCTGGCAGGAAAGAGAGGAAGAGACAGTTCAGACAGCTCTGGATTGCACGTATCAACGCTGCAGCACGTATCAATGGCCTGTCCTACAGCAAGTTCATGTACGGCTTAAAGTTAGCTGAGGTGGATTTAAACCGTAAGGTCCTGTCCGATATGGCTATCAATGACGCTGAGGGATTTGCAAAGTTAGCTGAGCTGGCTAAATCCAAGATTGCTTAATTATCTGCATAATTGAATCTGTAATCATTAAAGGTGCTGTAAACCGATGGCGGGTAACCGCGTGGAGGGTTGCAGCACCTTTGTTTGTTACCGGGCCTGTGATAAGGTGGACAGGACGGCCTGGATATCCGGTTCACCGGCCGGGTCTGAGACAGCGGCAAGGACGGCGTAATACTCCCCTATGTTCCGTACATACAGGTAACCGGACAGGGGATTGGACTGGGTGGGAGGAAAGTAAAAGCGCAGGAACTCAAGGCTGCCTGCCTGGACTGCTTCAATCCTTCCGCCTTCATCCAATGTGTGGGAGCCGCCCTGGAACATGTTCAGGAAAGCCATGGCCTGGTCAGCGGCATTCCCCTCTTTGTTGGAGGTGTAGAGAAGCATCACGGCGCAGTTTTCATTTTTCATGGACAGCATGTCCAGGAACGTGTCCGGACCTTGGGACTGTGACAGGGCAGAGGAATCATAATTAATAAATCCCTGGGGCACGGTAAGGCGGATATTGGACCATTCATTGATAAAGGTGGGACCATCAAAGCGGCCCATCAAAGGAGGCCCCGCGGTCTGGGCAGCCATGGCGCCGCTGCTGTCAAAGGTGTAGGAGACATTGTCAATGGTCATGGCGGTATTTGATACCATGGCTCCGTCTGTGCCGAGATAGTACCAGACCCCCTCCCTCTGCTGCCATCCTGTGAGCATGTAGCCGTCCTGGTCAAACAGATACCATGTCCCGCCGATCTGTTCCCAAGTGTCCGCCGGATAGGACCTGTCCTCCCTTTCATACCAGTAGCCGGTACTGTCAAGCTGCCATCCTGCTGCAAGGGAAGGCATGGCTGCCAGGACGGAAAGGGCAATGGCGCCTGCCAGGGCAGTGATGCATCTGCGTATCCTCATTTTACTCCTCCTTCTTGTTTATGATATCCATTATATGAAGGGGAATGGGGAAATACAACCTGTACTTATCATATGCGCCATATCATAGGTATGGAAGGGAATCAAATGATTACGGATGGAAGGGGATAAATATGAAGAAAGCCTTATTTTACGGAATACTGGCGTCGTTTTTCTTTGCTTTTACATTTATATTGAACCGGAGCATGAACCTGGCCGGGGGATACTGGCTGTGGTCTGCCTGCCTGCGGTACCTGTTCACCCTGCCCATGATGGTGCTTATGCTTGCCAGGGAAAAGGGGGCGGCGGCAGAAGTGCTTGGGGAAATCAGACGCAGGCCGGGAAGCTGGTTTTTGTGGAGCACGGTCGGGTTCGGGCTGTTTTACGCCCCGCTTACCTTTGGCTCCGTGTTCGGTGAGTCCTGGCTGGCCGCTGCTACCTGGCAGCTGACCATTGTGGCCGGGGTGGTCCTGACCCCGCTTTTTGGAAAAAAAATCCCGTTTAAAAACCTGGCCTGGTCCATGTTCATCCTGGCGGGGATATTCCTCATGCAGGTGCCGCACATGGAGCAGACGGACGGGAGGACGGTGTTCCTTACCCTGGCTCCCATACTGGCGGCCGCATTTTCCTATCCCCTGGGAAACCGGAAGATGATGGAGCTCTGCCCGGCTTCCATGACAACCATTGGGAGGGTGTATGGTATGACAATCTGCAGCATGCCATTCTGGCTGCTGCTGTCCGTGTTTGCCGCAGTGCGCACAGGAATGCCGGAAAGGGGCCAGGTCCTTCAGTCTGTCTGCGTGGCCTTGTTCTCCGGCGTCATTGCCACGGTCCTGTTCTTTAAGGCAACCGATATGGTGAAGCATAATCCGGGACACCTGGCCGTGATTGAGGCAACCCAGTGCGGGGAGGTGGTCTTTACATTGCTTGGAGGCATTTTCCTGCTGCATGACAGGGTGCCGGATGCAGTGGGACTGGCCGGGATTGCCGTGATCGTGGCAGGCATGATCGGCAACAGCTTGGCGGCCGGAGGGGAGGCGTAGATTAGGATTCCGTTAAGAAATGCGTAATAATTATTATTTTGCATTAAGCCCCGATCTATGATACACTGATTTATGAAGTTACAAATTTAACAATTATCAGGAGTGGTTTAAGACAATGCTGGAATTATCGGGTATATGCAAATCCTATCACAGACAGAACATCCTTGACGGGGTGGAACTTACGGTCAGGCCGGGGGAGTGTGTGGGGATTGTGGGATATAACGGCTGCGGGAAAACCACTCTTTTGTCTATTATTGCAGGAGCGCTGAAAGCTGACAAGGGAAGCATCCTGTTTAACGGCAGGCAGGCCGTGGGGCATCCCCGCGTGTTTGCGGAAGAAGCAGCCTATGTCCCCCAGGAGAATCCGCTGATGGAGGAACTGACGGTAAGGGACAACCTGCTGCTGTGGTACAGGGGAAGCAGGACCGGGATGGAAGAAGACCTAAGGAGCGGCGCAGCCGCCATGCTGGGCGTGGATAAGATGCTGGACCGCACGGCCGGCAGGCTTTCCGGCGGCATGAAGAAGCGTGTCAGCATTGCATGTGCCCTGTCCAATCACGCGCCTGTGCTGATCATGGACGAGCCGGGGGCTGCCCTGGATCTGGAGTGCAAGGAACTGATACGGAATTACCTGCAGGAGTATATGGCAGGGGGCGGAGCCGTGGTGCTGACATCCCATGAACTGGCGGAACTGGCCATGTGCACGGACATGTACGCGCTGAAGCAATGCCGATTGACAAAAATCGTTAATGGTTCGTCAGCAGAAGAGCTGATCCGCCAGTTTCGATAGAAATACGAGGGAACATGCCCTTTGGCATGGACCTGATGCAAGGGAGGAAAATAAAAATGAAATGCAGGAAATGTGGAGCTGAGTACGGGGAGGACGTAAAGTTCTGTACCAAGTGCGGCGCTTCTATGGAAGATGAAGGCCAGGATTCCCAGGCATGGACCAGCGCAGGGACAGAGCCTGCAAAGGACGCCGGGACAGATGAGGCGTCCGGAGCCGGACAGGATGACGCAGGGACAGCGGCAGAAGGACAGACTGAGACGGCAGCCGATGGAGCGGCGGAGGCTGATAAAACAGCAGGGCAGCCGTCAGTGACAGAGGCAGGGCAGCAGGCAGAAGAGGCAGGCGCCGCTGTCAAGGAAGAAGAGCCAAAGGCGGCTGGCCCCATGTCGGTACCGGCAGCAGGCGAACCGGAGCCAAACAAGAAGTTCATGAAGATCCTGTTCGCGGTCATCGCTGCATTGGCAGTGATTGCCGTTGCGGCAGTGGCATATGTGAAGATGAATGCAAAAGACCCCAAGCAGGTGGTAATCGATGCATTTGAGAAGGTTTATACCGAGGACCAGGTGTTCCCGTCCGAGGAACTGTTTGGATTCAAGGATTTCTCAGAGGCAGCGCTGAAGGCTGACATGGAAAGCGGGCTTACCCTTAAGATGGACAGCTGTTCCGACCCCACGGTAAACCAGTTTGCGGGAAGCGGGCTGCGCCTTGAGGGCAAAAGCGATAAGACAAATGACAGGTCATCCTTTAACATGGGTGTGATTTATAACGGAATGGACCTGGCAAACCTGGACGCCTATTACGGTGATGACAACCTGATGATGGCGGTTCCCGAACTGAGCAGCAAGGTGTTTACCCTGGACCTTGGAGATGGACTTGGGGAGCGCATTAAGAATTCACCTACAGTAGGCCCGTTGCTGGCAGAGAACGGCGTGGATGTAGATGGACTGGCCGGATACTTTACAGACCTGATTGACGAGGCCGAGAAGGCTGAGGAAGAGGGCAAGGCCCCATTTGATATCGAAGCCCTGCTTACCCGCTACAGGGAAGGCAGCAGCGCTCAGGAGAATTTTAAGGCGGCCATGACCGTTGAGAAGGCTGACAAAGGCACCTACACCATGAATGGGGCTCAGGTCAGCTGCCAGGGATATGATGTGCTGATCAGCAAGGATTCCATGATTGAATTCCTGCGCACCTCTTCTGATTTCTTCCTTCAGGATGAGACCTTGAAGGCAGATTACCTGAAACAGCTGGAGGCCACGGTCAGGATGAGCGAACTGATGGGCAGCGCCATGACAGGCATGGGTTCCATGTCTGCCGAGCAGATGCAGGAACAGGCGTATGATGAAGTAAAAGACGCTGTGGATGAGATGATTACATATCTGGACAAGACCCTGACCGATATTCAGATGACGGTTTATGTTGATAAGGACGGAAACCTTGCGGCCTTAGAGGGAACCACGAACCTGTATGTGGATGAGGAGGTTGCAGAAGAAGAAGGATATGTGGCAGTGACATTTAACCTTACACTGGAAGGCGGGGCATACCTGACACAGAACGTTAAGGGCAACATAACGCTGCAGGATGCAGATGACACGGTTAAGCTTGACCTGTTAAAGCAGGGAACTTATGACGGCAAGAAGCTGACCTGCGATCTGTCGGTGGATGTGACTGCGCCGGATGCATCGGTTTATAACTTCATGTACACAGGCACCTATGATTCCAATGACGGCAGCTACCATGCGGCAGTGGAGCTTGGAGGCGAGGGTTCCCAGCTCTTTAAGATGTCTGCAGCCGGTATTGTGGACCAGATGGAAAAGGGCAAGGCGTACCATATGGATATCGATGCCCTGGAGATTGCAGCCATGGATAATTCCATGAACATGGTGCTCAGCGGCGAGCTTTACAGCCGTCCGTTAAGCAGCGGGGTAACACCGCTTGAGGGCGAGACCATGGATGTGCTGTCGGCCACCGAGGAGGATTGGAACAATGTCCTTATGGAGATGGTATTCGGCATCATCGGACTGTCAGGGCAGCTTGGCGCTCCCATGGGCTGATGATAAAACCGGCCCGACAGGAATAAAACAGGGGCTTTGGTTCATTTCCGTCAGGAGATGGACCGGGGCCGGATCATAACAAAGAAGGAATGGGGAAATATGTCTGCACGTCTGGTTTATCTCAAGCTGGAGTTAAAACGAGCATGTAAAAAGCTTCCCCACATCATTGCAGGGGCAATCGTGCTGTTACTATTAGCGGTTACGGTTGCCTTTTTGGCAAGCAGGATGTTGTATGGGGATCAGGCGGCAGGAAGGATTACCGTTGGGGTAGTGCTTCCTGAGGGTGATGCCGTGGCACAAAAGGCAGTGGCCATGGTCAGCTCCCTGGAAAGCGTAAAAAGTATCTGTGATTTTGAATATATGGACAAGGAAGAGGGCGTAAGGAAACTGAAAGACGGGCAGCTTTACGCTGTGATGGAAGTACCTGAGGGATTTGTGCAGGATATCATGAATGGAACCAATACGCCTGTGCGGATCATACTGCCCAGGGGCGCGGGTCTGGAAAGCAGGATATTCAAGGAACTGACAGATGCCGGCGCCAAGACGCTGGGGGCCAGTCAGGCGGGAATCTATGCAGGGGATGAGCTCTGCGTCCTGGAAGGCATGACGGACTCCATCCCTGTCCTGGAAGCGGACCTGAACCGGATTTTCATGGGATACAGCCTGCCAAGGATGGATTATTTCAGGAATATGAAGGTAACTGCCACCGGGGATGTGGATACCCTGCATTTCTATGGCGTCAGTGCGGCCGTTCTGTTTCTGCTTCTGTGCGCCATTCCCGTATCGGCATACCTGTCGCCGGCCAGGCCTGTGATGAAACAGAAGCTTAAGATACTTGGGATTGGCAATGTGACGGTCCTGGGGGTCAGGATACTGGGCCTGGGCCTGCTTCTGGCAGCGGTGGCCCTTCCGGCGGCAGCGGCGGCAGGAAGCCTGGGCTTCATTTCATGGGGGGTTAGGACCGTGCTGGCGGTAACAGCCGTATGCCTGTCCGCTGCTTCCATGATTGTGTTCCTGTATCAGGCTGCGGGTAGCCTGATGGGAGGCGTCATGCTGCTGTTCCTGACCGTGACGGCCATGCATTTCATGGCGGGCGGGTTCCTTCCGCTGGTGTTCCTTCCGGTATCCATCCGGGCAGCGGCCCCGTTCCTGCCGTCCTATATCTTTATGGAGGGTATGAAGATGACGGTGACGTCTGTCATGGATCCCGGCGTATTTGTCAGGCTGGCGGCTGTTATGGCGGTCTGTTTTCTGCTCAGCCTGTGGGTGGAGGAGGGAAGACGATGAAAAAGGTGATGATTTGGTTCCTTCTGTCCTGTAAACGGTATGTGAGGAAGCCCTCCTTCCTGGTCATCCTGCTTCTGCTTCCCCTTGGAATCCTGGCGGCGGACAAGAGCCAGGGCCATAAGGATCCGGAGATTAAGATTGCGGTCAGCGTCCAGGGAGGCGATGAAAATGAACTGGGCGCCAGGCTGGCGCAAAGCCTTGTGGAGCGCAGGCTGGGCGAGGATGCGGGTATGTTCCGCTTCTATGAATGCAGGGACGAGGAACAGGTAAAGGATGAGGTGGCTTCCAGACGGGCGGAATGCGGTTATGTGATAACGCAGGGGCTCAGGGAAAAACTGGATTCCGGCCAATACAGACGCAGTATCCTTGTCTATTCCGCCCCCTCCACCGTCACCGCGTCCCTTTCCACCGAGACTGTGTTTGCAGCGCTGATGGAAATCTATGACCGGGAGTTACTGACAGGATACGTGGCAAAGGAAAGCCTGTTTGCTTCCCTGGGAGCACCGGGAAGCCAGGCCAGGGAAGAATCAGCCATGGAGGCCGGCGCGCTTTATGACAAATGGCTTGGCAATGGAAGCACCTTCCGGTTTGAATACAGCTTCCAGGGACAGGACGGTGCCGCGGCCCTGGCTGGTACGGAGCCTCAGGAGACCGTATTTCCGGTAAGGGGCATTGTGGCTGTCTATGTGTTCGTGACAAGCCTCTACGGGGCCGTGGTGTTGTGCGGGGATGAGGAGAGGGGGCTGTTCCTGCCCCTTTCCTACGGTTACAGGACGCCCTGCCGCATCGCGTCCATGGCAGCGCCCGTGGCCATGGCGGCCATATCCGGACTGATGGCATTGTGGGCCAGCAAAAGCCTTACGGACCCTGTAAAGGAAATCGTGGCCATGGCGGGGTACTGTATGGCTGTTACGGCTGTTTCCTGGCTTTTAAAGGTCATCTGCCGCAGGCCCCAGGTGCTGTGCTGCGTCATTCCCTTTTTTGTCATCGGCAGCCTTCTGTTCTGCCCTGTGTTCATTGATGCGGGACGGTACCTGGATGTCTTTGACCAGATTGGGAAAATGTTCCCGCCCTGGTATTACCTCAGGGGATTCCGATAATAATCATTGCGTTTTTGTGTAAATGCCGGTATAATAGGATCACGGTAACTATAATGGTAATGAAAAGGAGTTGATTCTGTCCGGCGCACTTGATGCTGCACAATCAGCAGCATAAGTGGAACGTGGAAAACCAAGATAATCCTAACTGCATAAGGGACAGCGCCTGTATTTACAGGTTTTGTTGTCATGCCAGCAAGATTATCAAGAATTCCGCGTTAATACGATTAACCATATTAACTGTGGAATTCTTCCACAGTTTTTTTAATTCCCACAATTACCATAGGTTACCGTAACCCAAATGGAAAGGATAAGATATCATGAAGGATTTATTAAAAATATTAAAAGAAAAACCGGCTTTATATGAACCCTCCCCCAGGAATATGTGGGATAATCCCCACATATCAAAGCAGATGCTGGCCGCGCATCTGGATGAAGGCTTTGATTCGGCAACACGGAAGATGGGGTTTGTAAAAGAATCCGTGGGGTGGATTGCCTGCACACTGCCGCCGGCCCGGTACAAAAGGCTTCTGGACCTGGGCTGCGGGCCGGGAATCTACGCTGAATTATTTTGCCGCAATGGGTATGAGGTAACCGGCGTGGATATATCGGAGCGTTCCATCAGGTTCGCCCGTGAGTCTGCCAGGCAGAAGAATCTGGCAATTGAATATTGCCGGAAGGATTACACGGCCTCCGGCCTTGGGGGCAGCTATGACCTGATTACCTTGATATACTGTGATTTTGGCGTGCTGGCCCGGGACACGCGGGTAAAGCTGCTGGCCCGTATTTACGAGTCCCTGCTTCCCCATGGCGCATTGCTGTTCGATGTGTTCAAGCCGGTAAAATACAAGGGGATGAAAGAGGCCAGGGACTGGGAGGCGGAAGAAAATGGTTTTTGGCATGAGAAGCCTTACCTGCTGCTTCATTCCTTCTGGCGGTACGATGAGGATAACATATTCCTGAACCAGTATGTGGTTGGGACAGAGGATGGGACTGACTATTACAATATCTGGGAGCATACCTTTACATTTGAAGAGCTGGAACAGGATCTGAGGAAGGCCGGATTTGGCCGGATTCAGTTCTACGGCAATGTTGCCGGCAAAAGATGTGAAGATACAGATGATACAATCTGCGTCCTGGCAATGAAGGGACTGTAAAACAAAACCCCGGATTCCAATCATGGAATCCGGGGTTTTCCTGCAAGTGCAGAAGAAGGGAGTCGAACCCTCAAGGTATTACTACCACACGGACCTGAACCGTGCGCGTCTGCCAATTCCGCCACTTCTGCGTTTTGCACTGAACTGTTTTGTCTCAGGCAACGAAAATTATTATAAGATAGGTTGGCCTTTTTGTCAACACTATTTTAAAAAAAATTTCCTGAGATTACCAGATAAAAAAAATTAGAAAAAATTTCAAAAAATAGTTGCCAATTTAAAAACTCTGTGATATACTATCATTCGTGTTGCGGGAGTGCTGGAATTGGCAGACAGGCAAGACTAAGGATCTTGTGGGTGTATGCTCGTGTGGGTTCAAGTCCCATCTCCCGCACTGTTATTTAGAAGAGGAATCTTTGTTGGATTACAAAGGTTCTTTTTTTGTGCGCCCATGGGCCTTACGCGCCCTTTGGGACAGGGCCGGGATTTTACAAAATACAGGTGTAATTTACAATGGGATATGCTAAAATGAAAGCATGTGTATAAGAATATAGGACCTGAAAAAGATAAATCAGATAACAGGTATTAAAAAACAGGTATAAAAACGGCGTTGGTGTGGGAAATGCCCATGTCCGGTTCCGGTAGAAGGAGGCATTATGGAGTTAAATACAATACTTACACTTCAGGAGGCTGGAGTGGACACAGAGGGTGCGGTGAGGCGGTTCAGCGGCAATTCAGGGCTTTATGAGAGGTTCCTTAATAAGTTTTTGTCCGACCCCACCTTTGGGATGGTGACGGATGCATTTAAGGCTGGGGATGCGCAGCTGGCCCTGACAGCTACCCATACCTTTAAGGGATTGACGGCTAATCTGGGTCTTACAAAGCTTTATAATATTTCATCGGAGATGGTGAGTCTCATAAGGGACGGCGATTATGGGGCGGCAGCCGGAACATTCCCTGACCTGAAAGCCGCATATGATGAAATCTGCGGAATCCTGAAAAAAGGATTACTTTAAAAATACTCCATGGAACGGAAGTGCGGATTCAGGGGAATCCGTAGAGAGGAAGAATTGACATGGGTCAGCGAGATACGATTCTGATAGTAGATGATATGGAGGTCAATCGGGTCATACTGAGCGGTCTGTTCCAGGAAGAGTATCATCTGTTGGAAGCTGAGAACGGAGAACAGGCCCTTCTGCTCCTGAAGCAGTATCACGGCAATATAGCAATCATGCTGCTGGATGTGGTAATGCCTGTTATGGATGGATATCAGGTAATGAAGGAGATGGGGGGCAGCGGACTCCTGGATGAGGTGCCGGTGGTGGTCATTACGGCAGATAATTCCCTGGAAGGGGAACTGCGTTCCTTTGACCTGGGCGCCTCGGACATCATTGTAAAGCCATTTGAACCTCATGTGGTGAAGCGGCGCGTACATAATATCATTGAGCTTTACCTGCATAAGCATAACCTGGAGGACATGGTGGACCAGCAGGCCCATAAGCTGAAGGAGTCCAATGACGTGCTGGTGGACGCCCTGTCCTCTGTCATTGAGTACAGGAGCCTGGAATCCGGGCAGCACATCAAGCGGATCCGTCTCCTTACCAGGGTCCTCCTTCAGGAATTGGCCCAAAACTGTCCGGAATACGGATTGGACCAGCATAAGATTGAGGTGATTGCATCTGCCTCAGCCCTCCATGACATCGGCAAGATTGCCATTGAGGACCGTATCCTCAACAAGCCCGGGCGCCTGACGCCGGAAGAGTTTGAAATCATGAAGACCCATACCACCAAGGGGTGCCAGATCCTGGAGAGCCTGGGGCGGATGAGTGATAAGGAATATCTGCAGTATGCCTATAATATCTGCCGCTATCATCACGAACGGTGGGATGGAAAGGGATACCCGGAGGGGCTCTGTGGGGACGCCATCCCAATCTGCGCCCAGGCAGTGTCGGTGGTGGATGCATTTGACGCCCTGACCTCGGATCGGGTGTACAAGAAGGCAATCCCTTACCAGCAGGCGGCCAACATGATCCTCAATGGGGAATGCGGCATATACTCCCCCAGGCTGATGGAATGCTTTAAGCTGGTGCTGCCGGTGCTTTCTGCCCTGTGCCAGAAGTATGCTGACGGCAACGTGCCCTCAGGGAACCCGCTTCACATGCAGAATAAGGAGCAGGCCGCGGCTGAGAGCCGTGTCAGCGCGCTGCAGTTGGAGCAGCTGAAGTACCTGGCCATGCTGCGTTACGAGAATACGATGGTGGCTGAGGTGGATTTTTCTACGGGAAGCTATCATCTGGTATATGCGCCCAATCTCCGGATTAAGCGCGCCTTCCAGGGCGAGCGCCTGGAGGATGCGGCTGCTCGGTATATTTCTGAGATGGTCAGACCGGAAGACCAGGAGTACATGCAGATTGCATGGAAGGAAGGAATGCCTGAGTTTTTTGCGGAGGGGCTGTTAAAGCAGTCCTGGAAGCACCGTGTCCGGGAAGGACTGGAATGGCGCTGGTATGAACTGACCATACTCAGGATTGATACGGAGCATCCCCGCCAGAGAAAGGCCCTGCTTTTGTGGAAAGCCCTGGAGGATCCGGACGGGAGCGGAGAATCAGCCCCCTCCCGTCATGCGGATGAAAGCCAGATCCTCCATCAGATATTAAAGGGTATATCCCGTTACCGCAATGACCAGTGGCTTACCATCCTTGATATGGATGACGGATTCATGGGATATGATAGGGAGGTTGTCCGCAGTAAGTTTAATGACCGCTATCTGGAAATCATCCATCCGGAGGACCGGGGACGTGTCAGGAAGGAGCTGCTGGACCAGCTGAACCGGGGAAGTGAATTTGAACTGGAGCACAGGGTGGTTGACGCATATGGATGCATCAGCTGGGTGCTGACCAAGGGCTGCCTGATGACTGACCGGCAGGGACAGGAGTACCTTTACAGCGTGGTCATTGATATCAACCAGACAAAACATGCCCAGGAGGAACTGCGCCTTGGCCTGGAACGGTATAAGATTGTCATGGAGCAGACTAACGATATCTTTTTTGAGTGGGATGTGGAAACAGATACGGTTGCCTATTCCTCCAACTGGAAATCAAAGTTCGGATATGACCCTATTTCCACCAGGGCATCGGAGCGGATACCCAAGATATCCCATCTCCATCCCGAGGACATGGCTCCTTTTGGGGTATTTATCAATGAGATGCGTTCCGGCAGGCGTTATGGGGAACTGGAGTTCAAGGTATCGGATTCCAGGGGCCGTTACCAATGGTGCAAGCTTAGGGCAACCATGCAGTTCGATGACCAGGGAAGGCCGTGTAAGGCAGTCGGGATCGTGATAGATATCAATGATGAGAAAACAGCGGCCCAGGAACTGAAGGCCAGGGCTGAACGGGATACCCTCACCAAGCTGTACAATAAGGCATCCGCCCGTCAGAAGATTGAATACATGCTGGCGAACCGGGAAGAGGGGGAGGGACTGGCCCTGTTCATCATTGACATTGATAACTTTAAGATGGTCAATGATAGGTACGGCCATATGTTCGGCGATGCCGTGCTTACAAAGATTGCGGACCAGCTTTCACATCTGTTCAGAAGCAGCGATATTGTATCGCGTATCGGCGGGGATGAGTTCATGGCCATGCTTCAGGGAGCGCTGGGTGAGGGCCAGGTCATGGCGGTTGCGGACCGTATCCTGGAATGCTTTGACCGGGTCCTGGAGGAACTGCCCAAGGACTGCAGCATCACATGCAGCACGGGGATTGCGGTGTGCCCGGAAGATGGGGAGGATTTCCAGACCCTGTTCCAAAAAGCGGATGTGGCCCTGTACCATGCAAAGGCCTGCGGCAAAAAACAATACCAGATTTACGAACAGTCCATGGAGAACAAGGCCTACGGCCAGAATGCCCCAAGGCAGACAGCTGCCAACACCACCATAGAATCAGAGGAAGGCAGCGGGGTGGTGTTAAATGACCTTCTTCCACGGGCCTTTAATATCTTCAGCAAGGCGGTGCAGCTGGACCGGGCGGTTGAGAATGTGCTGGAACTGTTGGGGGAGCGCCTTCAGGTAAGCCGGGCATATATATTTGAGAATTCAGAGGACGGCCGGTCCTACAGCAATACATTTGAGTGGTGCAGGGAAGGGATTGAATCCCAGAAGGATATGCTGCAGGATATGTCCTACGATGATATGAGCGCGGACTACAAAAGCTTTTTCAATGAGAGGGGGGTCCTTTACTGTGATGATATAAGCAGGTTCCCGGAGGACATAAGGGAAATGCTGGCCAGGCAGGGGATTCAGTCCATGCTTCAGTGCGCAATCAAGGATAACGGTGAATTTAAGGGCTGGGTAGGCTTTGACGACTGCACGTCCAAATGCATGTGGACCATCAGCCAGATAGAAATCCTGTCATTCATCTCCGAACTGCTGTCCCTGTTCCTTCTTAAGCGCAGGGCCCAGGACAATGCCATGGAACTGGCGGAGGACCTGTGCACGGTGCTGGACCACCAGGATTCATGGATATATGTGGTGGATGCAAAGACAAAGGAGCTTCTGTACATCAATGAGAAGACCCACAGGCTTGCGCCGGATTCCAGGGTGGGGATGCGGTGCCATGAAGCGTTTTTCTGCAAAGATGAGCCCTGCAGCAAATGCCCGATGAAGGATATTGACCAGAAAATCAACTGTACGCTGGAGGTATATAACCCTATCCTTAAGGTGTGGTCGCTGGCAGATGCTTCCCTGATCCGCTGGAGGAAGAAGGAAGCCTGCCTCCTGGCATGCCATGACATCACCAAGTATAAGGAAGGCATGGAAAAATAAGAAAGAATCATGTTTTTCAGGGGCATAATGGAAGAAACGGAATATCCTGGTTATAAAGAAACAGGTGCTGCCGGAAAGCAATTTTCAAACACAGCCCAGGCAGCCCAAAGAGGAGTTACCATATGAAACGTTGTGTACCACTGGAGGCAGAAGCGGAAGCTGTCTGTGAGGCCAATTCCAAACCACCCCTTATTTTTGAACTTCCTCCTGCCCAGGGACGGATGGTGCTGGAAAAGGCGCAGGACAGTCCGGTGTACAAATATCCAGCCAAGGTCAGCCGGGTCAGTGTCAATACAGGAAGATGGGGGACGATACCGGTTTACCTGGTGGATCTGGGCAATACGCCGGCGCTGGCTGATGTGATTTTTTTCATCCACGGCGCCGGCTGGGTGTTCGGCAGCTATCATACCCATGAGAAGCTGGTGCGTGAACTGGCTGCCAGGACCGGTTCCCTGCTCATCTTCCCGGAATACAGCCGTTCCCCGGAAGCGCGTTATCCTGTGGCCATTGAGCAGTGCTACAGCGTGATGTGCATGGTGCCGGAACTGGTGCGGTCCATGGGCTTTACCGCCAATCCGGGCACACTGACCGTGGCCGGGGACAGCGTGGGAGGCAATATGGCCACGGTGATGACAATCATGGCAAAGTACAGGAAAGGGCCGCTCATCCAGA
>Ga0129314_1001708_pt1 | contig 14186 bp, 16 predicted proteins | sample O1111metagenome_FD_94431 | JGI IMG/M metagenome (GOLD analysis project Ga0129314, IMG submission 94431) | Orangutan individual fecal microbial communities from fecal samples from Wisconsin, USA - O1111 metagenome | ecosystem: Host-associated > Mammals > Digestive system > Large intestine > Fecal...
ACGGCGGAGGAGGTCTTGTTGACATGCTGCCCGCCGGCGCCGGAGGAACGGAACACCTGCATCTCGATATCCGCCGGATTCAGCTCCACGTCCACTTCCTCCGCCTCCGGCAGCACCGCCACCGTGGCGGCGGAGGTGTGAATGCGGCCGCCGGACTCCGTCTCCGGCACCCGCTGCACCCGATGGACGCCGCTCTCAAACTTCAGCCGGGAGAAGACGTCCGTGCCCTCAACCAGCAAGGAACATTCCTTTACACCGCCCAGCTCCGTTTCACTGAGGCTGACGATATCCAATCCCCAGCCTTTGGACTGGGCGTACATGGTGTACATCCGCAGAAGGGCGGCGGCAAACAGCGCGCCCTCCTCGCCGCCGACGCCGGCCCGGATCTCCATGACCACGTTCCGGCGGTCGTTGGGATCCCGGGGCAGCAGCAGGATCCGCATCCGGTCCTCCAGCTCCTCCAGACGGCGCTGGGCCTCCGCAAACTCCTCTTTGGCCAGCTCCCCCATCTCCGGGTCGCCCAGCAGGGACCGGGCGGATTCCCGGGCAGCGGAAGCCTCCTCATATTGATGGTACGCCTCCGCCAGCGGCTCCAGCTCCCGCAGCTCCTGATTCAGCTCCCGCAGCTTGTCCGGATTTCCGTAGACGGCGGGATCCGTCAGCTCCTCGCTGCGCAGATCATATTTTTGGGCCAGCTCTCTCAGTTTGTCCAGCATTTTGATTCTCCTTCCTGATCATCAAAATCAGAAAGGGACGCTATTCCGCCGCCAGCAGCTCCTGCACCTGCCGGAGGAAATCCTCCTCCCAGAACACATATCCCACGGAGCCGCTGCGCAGAGAGACTGCCGCCTGATGGGGACGGGCGGTATAGCCGTCCATCTGACGGTAGACGTCCTCGCACTTTTCCTCGCTGCTGCGGGTGACCACATAGGCCACGTTCTTCAGCTTCCTGCCGTAGGCCTTCAGAAAGGCTCGCATGACGGAACTGCACCGTCCGGCCCACACCGGTGTGCCCAGGATCACCAGCCGGTATTCCTCCAGCGGCTTGCAGGTCTCAAAGGAGTTCAGAGGGGCGGTGTTCTTCTTCACGGCGTCCAATCCGCAGCGGATCCAGCCCCGCCAGCCGCCCCGGGCCACGTTGTCGGTGATGCCCACCACCTCGGCGTCCAGGGCCTCGCCGATCTCCTCCATGGCCTTTCCGGTGTGGCCTGTCCGGGAATAGTAAATACACAATACGTCGCTCATATCGGCCTCCAAATGCGCCAGGGGGCGCCGAAAATCAGTCAAATATCACGGTTTTCACAACCGCAAATGCTTCCCGCAGATAGTAGTTCGCGCTGAGGTGCTTCCACGGCAGCTTCGCCGGGATGCCCAGCGTGGCACCATAGCCCGCCTTCTGTGCCGCCAACCGGGCGCGGGCCACGTGGAAGTCGTTGGTCACCACGGCCACGGAGTCCTCCGCCGTGTCAATCCCCCGCGCCTCCAGCAGCGAACTGGAATAGGCGAAATTCTCCGCCGTGTTGGTGGCCTGTTCCTCCAGGATCAGACGATCGCCGTCCACGCCGTGGGCGGTGAGCCAGTCGTACATGCACTGGGCCTCGGTGATGTCCTCGCCGTAGCCCTGACCGCCGGTGAGCACCGCCGGAATGTCCGGGTGCTGCTCCAGATAGTCCAGCGCCGCGTCCAGGCGGGTCCGCAGGGCCATGGAGGGCGTGGTGCCGTTGACGCCGGCCCCCAGGACCACCACCGCGTCCGTGGGCAGGGCGGACCAGCTCCGCATTCCCTCCTGAATGACGAACATCTCAATGGAGATCAGCACCGCCAGCGCAAGGGTCAGAACACCGTAAAATACCCGCCGGACGATCTGCCAGCACCGCTCGCCCCCGGCCTGCCGGTCCAGAAAGACGGAGAGCGCCAGCAGCGCCGCCGTGCCCAGCAGGAGGAATCCGGAGAACCGCATCCCCCAGCCGCGCACCAATATCAGAACCAGACCAACAAGGACCAGCACCACCGCCAGAACCAGACGGATCTGCCCCGTCTCCCGGCGCTTTCCGCGGTAATTTGCAACTTTAACCCTCTGCCGCCTCACTCAAACTCTCCCACTTCTCGTACAGGGCGTCCAGCTCTGTCTGGGCGTCCTCTTTCTCTTTCAGCAACGCGTTCAGCTTCTCGTAATCGCAGGCCGCGGCCTCCATGTCGGCGTCCAGCTTTTCCAGCCGCTCCTCCGCTTTGGCGATGTCCCGCTCGCAGATGGTCAGCTGCCGCCGGGCCGCCTGCTGGGCCTTGTTCCCACGGGGCTTTTCTGTGATGGTCTTCTCCTTTACAGCAACCGGTTCCGCTTTCTTTTCCGCCGCTTCCTGTGCCTTCACCGCCCGGTACTGGGTGAAGCCCATGGGATAGTCGGTGATGGTGCCGTCCGCCAGCTCCCAGATGCGGGTGGCGAAGCGGTTGATGAAGTAGCGGTCGTGGCTGACGAACAGCAGCGTCCCGTCGTAGGCCTCCACCGCCTCCTCGATCCACTCCCGGGAGTCGATGTCCAGATGGTTGGTGGGCTCGTCCAGGATCAGCAGATTGATCTCATCGTCCATCAGCATACACAGCCGCAGGCGGCTCTGCTCACCGCCGGACAGGACGGACACCGGCTTCAGCACATCCTCACCCCGGAAGTCATAGGCCGCCAGACGGTTCCGGGCTGACTGGCCTGACAGGCCTTTTTTGGCGGCCATCATGTTCTCCACCAGATTCCAGTCCGGATGGTCGAAATGGATGATCTGGGGCAGATACGCCGCCTTCACCTGGGGACCAATGCGGATGCGGCCGTCGTCGGGGTACTCCTCGTCCATGATCATCTTGATGAGGGTGGACTTGCCGGTGCCGTTGTCGCCGATGAGGGCAATGCGCTCGCCGCCCTCGATCTTCAGGCTGATGTGGTCGAACAGATGCTTGTCCCCGAAGGATTTGGCCAGATTCCGGAGGGACAGAACCTCGTCTCCGTGGAACTCCGCCGCGTTGAACCGGGCATCCATCTTCCGGGCCTTGGTGGGCTTGGAGGTGGTGCGCATCCGCTCGATGCGCTTTTCCATGGAGATGGCCCGGCGGTAAGTCTTGTCCATGCCCTGAAATGCCCACAGCCGTAGCTGTTCCGCTGATTTTTCCAACTGCTCGATCTTGGCCTGTTCCTTTTCGTACTGCTTCATCCGCTCCTGATAGCGGCGCTCCTTCTCCACAGCGTAAAAGCTGTAGTTGCCGCTGTAGAACTCCGCCTTGCCGCCGTTGATCTCAATGACCCGGGTGACGATGCGGTCCAGGAAATAGCGGTCGTGGGAGATCACCAGCACCGTGCCCCGGAAGCCCCGGATATACTCCTCCAGCCACTCCGTGGCGTGAAGGTCCAGGTGGTTGGTGGGCTCGTCCAGCAGCAGGATATCCGTGTCCATCTCCGAGGCCATGCGGCAGCAGGAGTTCGCCAGTCTCTCCGGCGGCGAGAAGACCCGGGTCAACCTGGGCCGTCTCATTCTGGAGGACAGGCCGTTGGCCACCTTGTTGACGGCCACGTCCGTGTCGTATCCGCCAAAGGCCTCGAATTTTTCATTCAGAGCACCGTACCGCCGCAGAATGGCCGGGTCGGTCTCCCCCGCCGCCATTCTGGCGGCCAGTTCCTCCATCTCCGCGGCCAGATTGTGGAGTCGGGAGAAGGCGGTGCGCAGCACATCCTCCACCGTATAGCCCTCGGGGTACACGGGGATCTGGGAGATCAGCCCCAGACGGCGGCCCTTTCCCACCATCACGGTGCCCTCGTCCCAGTCCAGCTCCCCAGTCAGGATCTTGAACAGGGTGGTCTTGCCCGCGCCGTTCCGGCCCAGAAGTCCCACCCGCTCGCCCTGGTCGATCTGAAAGGTCAGTCCGTCCAGGATATTCTTTCCGATTTCAAAGGACTTTACCAGCCCTTCGATCTGTATCTCGATCATACTTTCCTACTCAACTGATAAATATTTGTCAGCGGCTGAGCTGCTCCACCAGCCAGCCGAAGTGCATGGCGTGGGATGCCTTGATGAGCATCACCGTATTGTCTCCGAAGCTGTCCCGGATGGAGGCCAGCGCCTCCTCCTTGGTGGCAAAATGCCAGACCTGGCCGCCGCTGTTCTCTGTGCCCTCGGCGATCTTGGCGGCCTTGGCGCCCACGGCGAACACCTGATCGATGCCCAGCATGGCCGCCAGCGCGCCGATGTTGTAATGGGCCTGATCCGTCAGCGCCCCCAGCTCGCCCATGTCGCCCAGCACGGCGATCTTACAGTCGCACTCCGTCTTCGCCAGAATCTCCAACGCCGCGGTCACGGACTGGGGATTGGCGTTGTAGCAGTCGTCCAGAATGGTCCGGTTCCCCGGCAGGTTCACCAGCCGCATCCGGGAGCCGGTGGGCTCGTAACCGGCCACACCCCGTATGATCTCCTCCGGTGTCAGCCCCAGCCGTTCGCCCACGGCCACCGCCATGGAGGCGGAATACACCATGTGTTCGCCGGGGGCGGGGATCTCCAGACGGTAGGTGTTGTTCTCCGTCTCCACGTCGCAGGTGATGCCGCCCACGCCGTGGTCCTGAGTGTCCGTCACCCGGACGGAGCAATGGGCGGACCGGCCGCACCGGACGGTCTGGAAGGGCAGCTCCAGCGTATCCAGCAGCGCGTCGTCGCCGTTGAGGACCGCGAGACCGCCGGGCTTCAGATTCTCGAAGATCTCGCTCTTGGCCTGGAGAATGCCATCCCGGCTGCCCAGATACTCGATGTGGGCGTCGCCGATGTTGGTAATGACGGCGATGTCCGGCTGGACCATCTCCCCCAGATAGCGGATCTCGCCGAAGTGGTTCATGCCCGTCTCGATGACCGCCGCCTGATGCTCCGGTGTCAGCTGGAACAGCGTCAGGGGCGTGCCGATGTCGTTGTTGAAGTTCTCCGGCGTTTTCAGCGTCCGATACCGGGCAGACAGCACCGCCGCGATCATCTCCTTGGTGGTGGTCTTCCCCACGCTGCCGGTGATCTGGACGAAGGGGATGTCGAACCGCTCCCGGTACGCCTTCGCCAGGGCCTTCAGAGCCAGACGGGTGTCCTCCACCTGAATGTAGAATTTGTCCGGGCGCAGCGTCTCCGGAAGTCTGGCGCACAGACAGCCCGCCGCGCCGGCGTCCAGCGCCATGTCGATGAAGCGGTGTCCGTCGAAATTCTCGCCCGCCAGCGGGATGAACAGGCATCCCTGCCGGATCTTCCGGCTGTCAGTGGACACCTCCGTCACAGCGGGAAGCCCCTCCTGCGGATTCTGCCACACACCGCCCACCGCGGTCTCGATCTCTTTTACTGTAAACGGCTGCATATTGCCCTCCACACGCCACGCAGGCGCTGAAATGAAATCATCCCGGTCATGCTTATCCTCTCCGCCGGATATGGGCGGACAGCTCCAGGATCTCCTGGCAGACGTCGGCGTAGCTCATGCCGACAGCGGCGGCCTCCTTGGGGACGAAGCTGGTGGGCGTCATCCCCGGCAGGGAGTTGGCCTCCAGGCACCAGAACCGTCCCTCCTGATCCAGGATCATGTCCGTCCGGGAGTAGACCTCCAGTCCCAGACAGCGGTGGACCCGCAGGGCAAGCTCTCCCGCCGCGGCCATCTGCTCCGGCGTCAGATCCGCCGGGCAGGTCTCCAGCGCGGCGCCCGCCTGATATTTGGCAGTGTAGTCGAATTCCTTCCCGGCAGGCACGGTCTCCACCGCAGGCAGCCACCGGTCGCCCAGCACGGCCACCGTCAGCTCCCGGCCGTAGATGCGCTCCTCCACCAGCGCCTTGCTGCCGTAGCGCAGGACCTCCAGAAGCGCCGCTTTCAGCGCCGCCCGGTCCTCCGGCAGATAGACGCCCAGAGACGAGCCGCCGCCGGGAGTCTTCACCACACAGGGCATGGGCAGCTCCTCCGCCAGACGGTCCACGTCCTCGGCATAATCGGCAAGCAGCCGCCACTTGGGGGTGGGAATGCCCGCCGCGTCCATCAGCTGCTTGGAGACCGTCTTATCCATGGCCACGGCGGAGGCCAGATGGCCGGAACCGGTATAGGGCACGCCCAGCAGGTCCAGCGCCGCCTGAATGCGGCCGTCCTCGCCGTCCTCGCCGTGGAGGCCCAGGAACACCATGTCCGCCGCCGCGCAGACGTCCAGCACGTGGGGCCCCAGATGGCTGGGGCCCTGGTCCGGACGGCTCCGGCGCACGGCCTCCAGGTCCGGCGCCTCCGTTCGGATGGCCGCGTCGGGGCACAGTCCGTCCGGCGCGTCAAACAGCGTCTCCAGATCCGCGGGGACCGTGTTCAGTCCCAGGAACATATCCACCAAAATGGCCCGGTGGCCCTTCTCCCGCAGCGCCCGGCAGATGCCGGTGCCTGATACCAGGGAGACCTCCCGCTCTGTGGAGATGCCGCCGGCCAATACAACGATCTTCATGCGATTCCTCTTTTCTCACACTCTGTGCAGTCTCTATCCAAGGCTATGTCAGTCTCACACAGTTTAGCACAGCTATCCCCGAAATACAACCAAAAACGGCTGAAATGTGCGTATTACATGGCAATGTAGGGCAGGACCATGGACGCCAGCAGGGCGAATATCATGACCGCCACCAGGATCAGGGCCATGATCCGGGTCTTCTTGTTCATCGATTCGGTTCCTCCTCCCGTGTCAGAATCTTGCGGATGCTCTTCTCCGCTTTGCTGCGGGGAAGCATCAGCTCATGGCCGCAGCCCAGGCAGCGGAGCTTGATATCCATGCCCACCCGCAGGATCTCCCATTGGGTGCTGCCACAGGGATGGGGCTTTTTCAGTTCCACATGGTCGTGAAGATGCAGGTCCATGGTCGTTCCTCCTGTCAAACTGCCGCGCTGCGGCGCATAAGATGGTCTGTAACCGCGCCGGACGCGAACTGTGATCACTTGATCAATGATGGATCATAAAAGGTGTGTGATGAAATAATGCCGGAAAACAACATCTATCTCCCGGAGGGGCTGCGGCCCCAGACGGCTCTGACGCTCCCGGCTCTGCGGGAGGCCATGGCGGAGCGGACAATCCTGGAGGGACCGGTGGTCCGCTGTGACAGCCGCCGGGACCTGTATATCGATCTGGGCGGCATCCGGGGGCTCCTGCCCCGGGAGGAGGCCGTGGCCCCGTGGATCAGCGGCTCCGGACGGGACATTGCCCTTCTGAGCCGGGTGGGAAAGCCCGTTTGCTTCTTTGTGACGGACATCAGCGCCGACGAAAAGGGCGCCCCTGTGGTCCGGCTCTCCCGCCGGGCCGTACAGGAACAGGCGAAGGAATGGTTCCTCTCCGCCCTGGGGCCCGGTTCGGTGGTCTCCGCCGTGGTGACGCATCTGGAGTCCTTCGGCGCTTTCCTGGACATCGGCTGCGGCATCGTCGCCATGCTGCCCATTGAGAACATCTCCGTCTCCCGCATCCCACATCCCGCCGTCCGGTTCCGGACAGGGCAGCGGATTTTGGCGGCGGTGGCCGACTTGGAACCCGCCCTTCCCCGGTTCACCATGACCCATAAGGAGCTGCTTGGAACCTGGATGGAGAATGCCAGCCGCTTCCATCCCGGTGACACCGTTCCGGGGGTGGTCCGGTCCGTCAAGGACTACGGCTGCTTTGTGGAGCTGACGCCCAATCTCTCCGGTCTGGCGGACCGGAAGGCCGGCGTGCGGGAGGACGACCGGGTCTCCGTCTATATCAAGAGCATCCGGCCGGAGCGGATGAAGATCAAGCTACACATCATCGAGACGCTGCCGCCGGAGACGGCCATCCCGCCTCTGCGCTATCAGATCACCGACGGCCAGCTGGAGCGGTGGGTCTACTCCCCGCCGGGCTATGAAAAGGAACCTGTGGAGACGGTGTTTACTGATCCGTCCCCTTGATCTTCTCCCAGTAGGCCCTGGCGGCCTGCTCGTTCTTGTTGGGGCCGTACTCATAGTACCGCGCGTTCCGGATGGCGTCCGGAAGATACTGCTGGCGGACCCAGTGGTTGGGATAGTCGTGGGGATAGAGATAGTGCTGCTTATTGTCAAAGCCCGTGGTGTCGGCGTGGACGTTCTGGAGCTGTCGGGGAATGTCCCCGGTGCGCCCCGCCCGGACGTCCGCCATGGCGCGGTCGATGCCCGCCTCCACGCTGTTGGACTTGGGGGCCGTGGCCAGCAGAATGGCCGCCTGGGCCAGCGGCAGCCGCGCCTCCGGAAGGCCCAGCTGCATGGCCGTGTCCACGCAGGCCTTCACGATGGAGACGGCCTGGGGATAGGCCATGCCCACGTCCTCACTGGCGGAGCACAGCAGACGGCGGCAGGGCGTCACCAGATCGCCCGCCTCCAGGAACCGGGCCAGATAGTGCAGCGCCGCGTCCGGGTCGCTGCCCCGCAGGGACTTCATCAGGGCGGAGGCGATGTCGTACATGGCGTCGCCGCCCTTGTCGTACCGCATGGCGCTCCGCTGGGCCACCTGCTCCGCGTCCGCCATGGTCAGGGTCAGCGTTCCGTTCTCCGGCGGCGCCGCCCGGCACAGCAGCTCCACGGCGTTGATGGCCTTCCGCACGTCTCCGCCGCAGGCCGTGGCGATCTGGAGCGGGACTTTCTCCTCCCACTTCAGGGGCAGGGGCGACCGCTCCTGCTCGATGCGCAGCGCCCGCTCCACGGCGGGCAGCGCCTCCTCCGGCGTCACCTGCTTGAACTCAAACACCGTGCTGCGGGACAGCAGAGCGCTGTATACGTAGAAATAGGGGTTCTCCGTGGTGGAGGCGATGAGCGTCAGGGAGCCGTTCTCCATGAACTCCAACAGGCTCTGCTGCTGCTTCTTGTTGAAATACTGGATCTCGTCCAGATACAGCAGAATGCCGCCGGGGGCCAGCAGGGTCCCCACGTCGGCGATGATGTCCTTGATGTCCTGCAAGGACGCCGTGGTGGCGTTGAGCCGGTGGAGGGTCTTGTTGGTCTGTCGGGCGATGATATTGGCAATGGTGGTCTTCCCGGTGCCGGAGGGGCCGTAAAACACCATATTGGCGTCAGCGCCGCTCTCAATGAGCCGGCGCAGTACCGCGCCGGGGGCCAGCAGGTGCCGCTGTCCCACCACCTCGTCCAAAGTCTTGGGACGGATTTCATCCGCCAGGGGACGCTGCATGGCGTGCCCTCCTTTCCTGTTCTCCCGGCAATACTTACCGAGGGTAATCATATATTATAGCACAACCGTTCTGTGGATTCTACAGAAAAATCAAAGGTTTTTCCATATCCCGCTGCCTTTTGGTTTTGCTGCATTTTCCTCTCGCAAACTGTCGGATTTTGTGGTATCCTGTCCCTTGAGGTGACCGCCATGAAATCGAAAGCCGCGCTGAACCGTATTATTGAAACGCTGAAAGAACGCTATCCCGACAGTCTCTGCTCCCTGCAATACGAAAAGGACTACGAGCTGCTGTTCGCCGTCCGTCTGGCCGCACAGTGTACCGACGAGCGGGTGAACAAAGTGACGCCCGCCCTGTACGCCCGGTTCCCCTCCCTGGAGAGCTTTGCGGAAGCCGATCCCAAGGAGGTGGGCGAGTACATCCACTCCTGCGGCTTTTTCAACGGCAAGGCCCGGGACATCGTGGCCTGCTCCAAAATGCTGCTGGAGCAGTTCGGCGGCAAGGTCCCCGGCACCATGGAGGAGCTGACGTCCCTCCCCGGTGTGGGCCGCAAGACCGCCAACCTGATCCTGGGCGACGTATACGGCCAGCCCGCCTACGTCTGCGACACCCACTGCATCCGCATCACCGGCCGTCTGGGCATCACCGACGGCTCCAAAGACCCCGTCCAGGTGGAGCGGCAGCTGCGGGAGGTCCTTCCGCCCAAGGAGTCCAACAACTTCTGCCACCGCATGGTGCTGTTCGGCCGGGATACCTGCACCGCCCGCAGCCCCAAATGCGAGGGCTGTCCGCTGGCAAAGGACTGCGACACCCGGAAAGCGGCAAAAAAAGCATAGGGGATCGGAAACGTGCCTGCGTGCGGCCCACGCAGGCACGTTTTTTGCGCCCGGCACATATACTGCAATGAAGCGCCGGCGGGGCGGACGATGTCTGCCGGCGCGGGGGATGCTAACATTTCTGCTGGCGCATGGAGGCTTCATATGGACGAAAAGACGAAACAGCTCATTGAGACACTGAAAAACAATCCGGGCACCGTTCAGGCGCTGTTCCGCACCCAGGACGGACAGAATCTGATGCGGATGCTGACCCAGGAGGATCACGGCGCGGCCCTCCAGCGGGCGGCCCAGAGCGCCGCCCGGGGCGACACCTCCGAGATGGCCCGGATGGTGTCCCAGATCATGCGCAGCCCCGAGGGGGCGGCGCTGGTCCAGCGCATCAACAAGGCGGTCCAGAAATAACCGGAAGGAGGGACGGCGGCGTGTCGGAATTTGATGAGAAACTGAATGCGCTGCTGTCCAATCCCGACAGCATGGCGCAGATCATGCAGCTGGCCCAGTCCCTGTCCGGACAGGGCGGCGGGCCCGCGCCCCAGCAGCAGGCGGCGCCCCCTCCCCCGCCGCCTCCGCCGCAGACACCGCCGTCGCCGCCTTCCGGCGGAAACGGGGATATCCTGTCCGCGCTCTCCGGCGGACTGGACCCGCAGATGCTGACCCGTCTGATCCCGGTGCTCCAGGAATTGGGCCGCAGCGACGACAGCAGCGCCAGACAGCTGCTGGGCGCCCTGCGCCCCTATCTGCGCCAGGACCGTCAGGAGAAGATCGAGCGGGCGCTCCAGCTGGCCCGCATCATCCATATCGGAAAGAAATTCTTATCCAGCTGGGAGGGATGACAGGTGTATAACCGCTATATCCGCAACGACCAGGGGTCTTACACCCGCGTCCCGGAGGAGCCTGAGCGCCCACAGAAGCCGCCGAAAAACGGTCCGGGCACTCCCCCGCCGCCTCCGCCGCCGAAAGCGGACCCGTCCCGCGGCGGGCATCCCCATCCGGAGGGGAACGGCGGCCCCTCCGGCGGACCGCCGCCCGGCAGCTTCGAGCCGGGTGGTCCGGGGGCATGGGACACCGGCGGTCCATCCTCCCAGCGGGACACCGGCGACATCATCAGCCGGCTTCTGCGGCATCTGCTGGACCGATTCCATCTGGAAAGCGTGGATACCGGGGACCTTCTGCTGCTGATCCTGCTGTTTCTCCTGTACGAGGAGAAGGCGGATGAGGAGGTCCTGTTCGCCCTGGGATTGCTGCTGATCCTGTAAAATGGACTGTTCATACGAAAACACCGGACCCCTTCTTCCGGCGCGGCGCGCCGCGTTGGGAAGGGAGTCCGGTGTTTGATTGTTCTATAGGCTTATTTCCGGCGCTCCGCCAGCACATCCGCCAGCGTGCGGAGAAACTCCGTATCACCCTGCCAGTTCCCCTGGTCCAGGGCGGCTTTGGCCTTTTCCGTATAGTCCAGCACCCGGCGCTCGCACTCCTCCGTGCCCAACAGCGTCACATAGGTGGTCTTCTCGTTGGAGGCGTCGGAGCCGATTGGCTTGCCGAACTCCGCGGCGTCGCCGATCACGTCCAGGATGTCGTCCCGGATCTGGAAGGCCAATCCCAGGTTGGTGGCGTAGTCCCTGGCGGCATTGAAGCAGGACTCGTCCACCGCCCGACGGCCCATGGAGGCCGCAACGCCCATGAGACAGGCCGCCCGCAGCAGTGCGCCGGTCTTCTTATCGTTGATGGCCGTCAGCTCCGCCTCCGTGTGGGACTGCCCGTCCCCCAGGGTGTCCTCATACTGACCGCCGCACATGCCCTGCTCTCCGGCGGCCTCCGCCAGAACGCGGGCCGCCAAGGCTTTGGACATGGCCCCGCCGCCGTGCCGCCAGGTCCCGTCGGCGGACAGCACCGTCTGAAAGGCCGCCGCCTGTAAGGCGTCGCCCGCCAGCGTAGCCACGCACTCGCCGTAGACCTTATGATTGGTGGGCCGTCCGCGGCGCAGATCGTCGTTGTCCATACAGGGCAGGTCGTCGTGGATGAGAGAATAGGTGTGAAGCATTTCTACTCCACAGCCAAAGTCCAGAGCCTCCTCCGGCGTTCCGCCCGCCGCTTCACAGAACTTCATGGCCAGCACGGGCCGGATGCGCTTGCCGCCGGCCAGCAAACTGTACCGCATGGCCTCCTGCAATCCGCCGCCGGGAAAGAACTCCGCCAGACGGCGCTCCACCATCTGCCGCGCCTCATCCATCTGCCGCTGAAATTCCAGCTGTTCCATAGTAACCACCTGTTCCGCCGCTGTGCGCGGCATCCTTCGAAATCAAAATTTTCCCCGAAACGGGAACACTTCTTTATCCAATCCGGCCCGGAGACTGCTCAGCCCTCGCTGTCAAAGGGCAGCTCCACCGGCGCGCCGTCGGGGCCCTTCATCAGCTTGACCACCTTCTGCTCCGCCTGATCCAATTCTTTCGAGCAGGACGCGATGAGCTTCGTCCCCTCCTCAAACAGGGTCAGAGAATCCGCCAGCTGGGCGTCCCCCGCCTCCAGCAGAGAGACGATCTCCTCCAGACGGGCGATCTGTTCCTCAAAGGTCTTTTTCTTCTGTGCGCTCATGGCTTGTCCTCCGTCTCTTATTTCCGCTGTCCGCAAAGGCGCGGTCCACCGTGCAGGACAGTCCGCCCTCGCCCAGAACCACAGTCACCGGCGTGCCGGAGGGCGCGTCCCGCCAGCTCCGGACCAATGCACCGTCCTCCTTCTGCACCATGGCGTAGCCCCGTCCCAGAACCTTCAGGGGGCTCATGGCGTCCAGGGACGCCGCCAGGGCAGAAAACTTCTGCCGCCGCAGGGACAGCGTGTGGTTTTCCAGATCCCCCAGCCGCTGCTGCAAATGGGTCAGCAGCATCCGCTTGTCCTGGACATAGGCCAGCTGGTCCCGCATCACCCGGCGGGAGGACAGGGTTTCCACCCGCTCCCGCAGGGCTTTCAGACGCTTTGTCTCCGCCTGCTCCATCCGTTCGCCGGCACCGTGGAGCCACCGCAGCAGCTCCGCCTGATCCGGCACGGCAATCTCCGCCGCGTTGGAGGGCGTGGACGCTCTGGCGTCCGCCACAAAGTCCGCGATGGTCACGTCCGGCTCATGGCCTACGGCGGAGATAACGGGAATCTCCGATTCATAGATGGCCCGGGCCACCCGCTCGTCGTTGAAGGCCCATAGATCCTCCATGGAGCCGCCGCCCCGTCCGGTGATGAGGACGTCCCCCACCTTCCAGCGGTTGGCGTAGCGGATGGCCCCCACGATCTCCGGCGGGGCCTCCGCGCCCTGTACCCGCACCGGCAGCAGGACCACCTTGGCCAGGGGGTACCGACGCCCCAGGATGCGGATCATGTCGTGGACCGCTGCTCCGGCGGAGGACGTGACCACGGCGATCCGTTCCGGATAGGCGGGCAGCGGCTTCTTGTGGGCCGGGTCGAACAGCCCCTCGGCATACAGCTTCTGCTTCAGCTGCTCAAAGGCCAGGGCCAGATCCCCCACGCCCTCCGGCGAGAGGGAATTGCAGTACAGCTGATAGGCGCCGTCCCGCGGGAACACCGTGATGCGGCCCTGGGCGATGACCTTCATGCCGTTCTCCGGCCGGAACCGCAGCCGGGACGCCTGTCCCCGGAACATGACGCATCGAAGGGCGCCGCCAGTGTCCTTCAGTGTGAAGTAGTGGTGTCCCGAGGGGTATATTTTGTAGTTGGACAGCTCTCCCCGGACGTAGATGTCCTGTAAGGCGGGTACGCCGTCCAGCAGGGACTTGACGAACTCGTTGACCTGGGAGACGTCATAGATGGTCTGTTCCAAAAAGGTCCTCCTTCCTGCGCCCGGCGCGGGAGACGCTTATGCCAGCCGCTCGATCAACGCCACGGCCTGGGCGGACATGCCGGAGCCGTTGCCGGTGAAGCCCAGATGCTCCTCGGTGGTAGCCTTCACGTTCACCTGCTCCTCCGGGATGCCCAGACACTCCGCCATGTTCCGGGCCATCTGCGCCTTGTAGGGCGCGATCTTCGGGGCTTGGGCCACCAGCGTGGCGTCGATGTTCACCACGGCCCAGTCCTGCTCCCGGAGGCGCTCCCCTACCCGGCGCAGCAGCTTCAGACTGGAGATGCCCGTATAGCGGTCGTCGGTGTCCGGAAACAGCTTGCCGATGTCCCCCAGC
>Ga0129314_1001710_pt1 | contig 14181 bp, 10 predicted proteins | sample O1111metagenome_FD_94431 | JGI IMG/M metagenome (GOLD analysis project Ga0129314, IMG submission 94431) | Orangutan individual fecal microbial communities from fecal samples from Wisconsin, USA - O1111 metagenome | ecosystem: Host-associated > Mammals > Digestive system > Large intestine > Fecal...
GCGCAGCAGTACTCCGCGTCGAAGGCCTTGGCCCGGACGGTGAAGAACGTGGCGTAGAAGGCCAGGGGCTTGTGGACCTTGAACCAGGCGATACGGTAGGCCATGGTGACGTAGGCCACGGCGTGGGCCTTGGGGAACAGATAGCCGATCTTGCTGAGGGACTCGATGTACCAGTCCGGCACATCGTGCTCCTTCATGGTATCCACCCAGCCGTCCTGGAAACCGCCCTTCTTCACCTTGCCTTTTCGCACCGCCTCCATGATCTTGAAGGAGGTCTTGGCGTCCACGCCCTGGGAGATGAGGTACAGCATGATGTCGTCGCGGCAGCCCACCGTCTCCAGAACGGAGGCGGTGCCGCTGACGATCAACTCCCGGGCGTTGCCCAGCCACACATCGGTGCCGTGGGAGAAGCCGGACAGACGCACCAGCGTGTTGAAGTCCTTGGGCTGGGTGTCCATCAGCATCTGCCGGGTGAACCGGGTGTTGAACTCCGGAATGGCCACGGCGCCGGTGGGGCCCAGGATCTCGTCATTCTCGTAGCCCAGGACCTTGCTGGAGGTGAAGATGGACATGGTGTCCGGATCGTCCAGAGCGATGTCCCGCCGGGCGTTGACGCCGGTGAGATCCTCCATCATGCGGACCATTGTGGGATCATCGTGTCCCAGCATGTCCAGCTTCAGGAGGTTGTCCTCCATGCAGTGGTATTCAAAATGGGTGGTGATGGTGTCGGAGCCGTCGTCATCCGCCGGGTGCTGGACGGCGCAGAAATCCTCCACGTCCAGGTCGTCGGGCACCACCACCAGGCCGCCGGGATGCTGGCCCGTGGTACGGCGGACGCCCACGCAGCCCTGGGTGAGGCGGTTCTCCTCCGCGCGTCCGGCCACGATGCCGTTCTCCTCCAGATACTTCTTCACGAAGCCGAAGGCGGTCTTCTCCGCCAGGGTGCCGATGGTGCCCGCCCGGAACACCTGGGTCTGGCCGAACATCTCAATGGCGTGGCGGTGGGCCTTGGCCTGGTACTCGCCGGAGAAGTTCAGGTCGATATCCGGCACCTTGTCGCCGCCGAAGCCCAGGAACGTCTCAAAGGGGATGTCGAAGCCCTCTTTGGCGTATTTTGTGCCGCAGACGGGGCAGTTTTTGTCCGGCATGTCCACGCCGCAGCCGTAGGAGCCGTCCAGAATGAACTCCGTGTGGCGGCAGTTGGGGCAGCGGTAGTGGGGCGCCAGAGCGTTGACCTCCGTGATGCCGGCCATGTAGGCCACCAGCGAGGAGCCCACGGAACCTCGGGAGCCCACCAGATAGCCGTTCTCCAGGCTGCGCTGCACCAGCTTCTGGGCGCTCATGTAGATGACGTCGTAGCCCCGGCCCAGGATGCCGTTCAGCTCCGTCTCCAGACGCTTCTGCACCAGTTCCGGCAGGTCGTCGCCGTACAGCTCATGGGCCTTGCCCCAGACCATGTTGTACAGGTCCTCGTGGGAGTTCTCCAGCCGGGGCGGGAACAGGTGGCCCTTGGGCAGCAGCTCGATGGTCTCCACCGTGTCGGCGATGGCCCGGGGGTTCTTCACCACCACTTCGTAGGCCTTCTCCTTCCCCAGGTACTGGAACTCCTCCAGCATCTCGTCGGTGGTGCGGAAGTAGATGGGCAGGGACTCGTTGGCGTCGGGGAACTTCTTGGAGGCCAGCAGAATGTGGCGGTAGACCTCGTCCTCCGGCTCCTGGAAGTGGACGTCGCCGGTGGCGCAGACGGGCTTGCCCAGTTCCTCGCCCAGTTTGACGATGGTGCGGTTGAACTCCTTCAGCTCCTCCACAGAGCGGACGGTGCCGTCCCGCAGCATGAACATGTTGTTGCACAGGGGCTGGATCTCCAGATAGTCGTAGAAGGAGGCGATGCGCTTCAGCTCGTCCCAGTCCTTGTGGTCCACCACCGCCCGGAACAGCTCGCCCGCCTCGCAGGCCGCGCCCACGATGAGGCCCTCCCGGTGCTGCTTCAGGGCGCTCTTGGGAATGATGGGCACCCGCTTGAAGTATTTCAGGTTGGACAGGGAGATCAGCTGGTACAGGTTCTTCAGGCCCATCTTGTTCCGGGCCAGCAGGATGATGTGCCGGGGATGGCGGTTCACCTTGTTGCCCAGAGGGCGCAGCTTCTCCATCTCCCGGTTGATCTCCTGGAGGCGGTTGACGCCCCGCTCCCGGAGCATCTTCCAGAAGGGGATCAGCATATAGCCCACGGTGGCGCCGTCGTCCGACGCCCGGTGGTGGTTGAAGGCGGGCAGGTCCAACGCCTCCGCCACCACGTCCAGTTTGTACTTGCCCAGTCCCGGCAGCAGGTTCTGGGCCAGGATCAGGGAGTCGATATAGGTGGGGTGGAACTCCAGCCCCGTCTTCCGGCAGCCCTCCCGGATGAAGCTGATGTCGAACTCCGCGTTGTGGGCCGCCAGGGGCCGTCCGCCCACGAAGTTCAGGAAGTTGGTCAGGGCCTCCTTCAGCTGGGGCGCGCCCCGCAGCATGTCGTCGGTGATGCCCGTCAGGCCGATGATCTCCGGCGTCAGCTTCCGGTTGGGATTCACGAAGGTCTGGAAGCAGTCCTTCACCTCGCCGTGGCTCAGGATGACCGCGCCGATCTCGGTAATGGCCTCCCGGTTCACCTTCAGGCCGGTGGTCTCGATGTCGAAGCAGACGATCTCATCGTCCAGGTCGCAGTCCTGGTCGCCGTGGACGGCGATGCGGTCGTCCAGATTGTTGACGAAGTAGCCTTCCATTCCGTAGAGGATCTTGATCTTTCCCCCCGACGCCTTGGCGGCGTCCGGGAAGGACTGGACCACGCCGTGGTCCGTGATGGCGATGGCGGGGTGGCCCCATTTGATGGCCTGCTTCACCACGGAGCCGGTGTCCGTCAAAGCGTCCATGTTGCTCATGCGGGTGTGGAGATGCAGCTCCACCCGCTTCTCCTCCGCCTTGTCCTCCCGGCCCTTGTGTTCGATGACGTTGACGTGATAGGGGTTCAGCTGGATGTCTTTGCCGTCCCAGGTGGGCTCCATCTTGCCCTGGACCATCAGCCACATTCCCGGCTGGACGGCGTTCCCGAAGCTCTCCGCCTCCTTGGCGCTGAGGTTCTTCTGGACGGTGACGGAGTTGGTGTAGTCCGTCATGTCGAAGCTGAGCCGCCACATGCCGGGCCGCCGGGTCTCCCGGCACTCCGCGGCGAAGACCTTTCCCGCCACAGTGGCGTTGCCCATTTTCAGGTTCAGCTCCTTCATGGGCACCGGCTTTCCCTTGATGGGATTGCCGAACAGGACGGAGGACACCTTCCGCTCCTCCTTCTTGCCGCCGTTGCCGGTGCTCTGTCCGCCGCCGGCGTCCGCCCGGAAGGAATCCGGCAGCGGCTGGTTCAGGCACTTGGCCCGGACACCCACCCGGGTAAAGCCGTATGTCACCCGGATCATCTCCTGAAGGTCCCGGACATCCTGGTCCGGCAGCGGCTGCCGGGTGGTGACATCCACATCCATGGTGCCGGCCTTCTGGTCGATGACCGCGCCGGTGATAAAGGCCCCCGCCAGCCGAAGCTTCAGTTCCGGCGGCGGCAGCAGATCCGCGAACAGATTGAAAAATGGTATCTTCTGTGCCATCGAATTCTCTCCGTAATCTCAAAAACGTCCAAATAAGGAAAACACAGGAACGCGGCGCGGGAACCCGCGCCGCCATTCTGAATGTCCTTACAGCTTTTCGATCTCCGCCATCAGCGCGTCCACAAGGCGCTCTTGCGGGACTTTGTAAAGAATCTCTCCTTTGCGGAACAGCAGACCCTCACCCTTACCGCCGGCAATGCCGATGTCGGCGGCGGAGGCCTCGCCGGGGCCGTTGACGGCGCAGCCCATCACCGCCACGGTGATGTTCTTATCGCAGTTCTGAAGCCGCCGCTCCACCTCCTCCGCGATGGGGATCAGGTCGATGCGGGTGCGGCCGCAGGTGGGGCAGGCAATGAGGTTCACGCCGGTCTTCCGCAGTCCCGCCGCCCGCAGGATCTTCTGTCCCGCGTAAACCTCCTCCACCGGGTCCGCCGTCAGCGTCACCCGGATGGTGTCGCCGATGCCCAGGCACAGCAGTCCGCCGATGCCCATGGCGGATTTGATGATCCCCATGGAGGGCGTTCCCGCCTCGGTGACGCCCAGGTGCAGCGGATAATCCGTCCGCTCATGGAGCAGCCGGTAGGCCGCCATGGTCAGGGGCACGTCAGAGCATTTGACGGAGATGCAGATGTCGTCAAAGTCGAACTTATTCAGCAGGTGGACGTGGCCCATGGCGCTCTCCACCAGCGCCTCCGCTGTGACGCCGCCGTATTTGGCCCGCAGCTCCTTTTCCAGGGAACCGCCGTTGACGCCGATGCGGATAGGGATGCTCCGGCTGCGGCAGGCGTCCGCCACGGCCTTCACGTTCTCCTCCGCACCGATGTTGCCGGGGTTGATGCGGATGGCGTCGATGCCCCGCTCCGCACACATCAGGGCGTATTTGTAGTTGAAATGGATGTCGGCGATGAGGGGGATGTGGATCTGCTCCTTGATTTTGTCCACCGCCTTCGCCGCCGCCTCATCCGGAATGGCCACCCGGATGATCTCGCATCCGGCGTGCTCCAGCTTTCTGATCTGGGCCACGGTGGCGGCCACATCGTCGGTCTTTGTATTGCACATGGACTGGATGGACACCGGGGCGCCGCCGCCCACGGGCACCTGGCCCACGAAGATTCGCTTTGTCATGGGAAAATGCCTCCCTTGTTCTCCTGTCTATTGAAAGAGTTTGAATACGTCATGGAACGTCACCAGCAGCATGAAGCCCATCAGCAGGGCGAAGCAGGCGCTGTTCAGGGCGTTCTCATACCGGTCGGGGATCTTCCGCCGGAACAGCCGGATGGCCAGAGTGTCCAGAATCAGGAAAAAGATATGGCCGCCGTCCAGCGCCGGGATGGGCAGCAGGTTCATCACCGCCAGGTTCACGGCGATGAGGGCCGCGAAATACAGGATGTTGTCCAGTGCCTGCCGGGCGGTCTCCGACTGCTGGCCCACCTCCGTGATGGTGGAGACGATGCCCACCGGTCCGCTGACGTCGTTCAGCCCCGCCTCGCCGGTGACCAGCATCCGCAGGCTCAGCCAGACAATGCGGGCAAAGTCCACGGTGTTCCGCCAGCTGTACGTCAGCTTGTTCAGCACCGTGGCCGGTTCCGTCCGGGCATTGCGGTAAATGCCGTAGCCGGTGTAGGTTTCCCCGTCCATGGCGGTAAACGTATCCCACGCCAGATCGCTGTACGTGATCTTCTCACCGTCCCGCAGGACCACCAGGTCCAGCGGCGCGCCCTGGTTGAGGCCCAGCAGCAGGCTGACGTCGCTGTAGACGTAGACCCGCTGGCCGTTGATGGCGTAGAACTCGTCGCCCTCCTGGAGCGTGACGCCGTTTTTCTCCTGAAACTCCGGGGCCACCCCCGCGACCTGGGCCACCAGAAACTGCTGGGCGCCGCTGTACAGGATCAGGACGATGACAAAGCCGGTGAGGAAATTCATAAACGCCCCGGCGGCAAAGATGACGAACTTCTTCCAGAAGCCCTGATTGTTCAGCGCCCGGGGGTTGTCGGACTGCTCCTCCTCCCCCTCCATGGCACAGAAGCCGCCGATAGGCAGCAGACGCAGGGAGTACTGGGTCTCTCCCCTTTTCCGGTCGTACAGGCAGGGGCCCATGCCGATGGAAAACTCGTTGACCTGCACGCCGCAGGCCTTCGCCGCCAGAAAATGGCCCAGCTCATGCACCGCGATCAGCAGGCCGAACATCAGGATGGCCGCCAGGATATAAACGATGGTCATACGCAGAAAAACTCCTTATAAATTGCCCTCCAGCACGATCTCGCGGGCCTGCCGGTCCGCCTCCAGGATTGCCTCCAGATCCCCGGCCTGCCGGACAGGCACCGCCTCCCGCGCAGATGCCACCAGTCCGGGGATGTCGTTGAAGCCAATTTGGTCCCGCAGGAACAGGCCCACCGCCGCCTCGTTGGCGCCGTTCAGCACGGCGCAGGCGGTGCCGCCCTCCGTGACGGCCTCCATGGCCAGCCGCAGGCAGGGAAACGCTTCCAGATCCGGCGCGGCGAAGGTCAGCGGCGGACAGGACAGCAAATCCAGGGGTTCCAGCGGACTGTCCGCCCGGTACGGATAGGTCAGAGCGTACCGGATGGGCAGACGCATATCCGGCGTGCCCAGCTGGGCCATCACCGCGCCGTCCCGGAACTCCACCATAGAGTGGACGATGCTCTGGCGATGGATCACCACGGAGACCTGTTCCAGCGGCAGACGGTACAGCCGCATGGCTTCGATGACCTCCAGGCCCTTGTTCATCAGCGTGGCACAGTCCACGGTGATCTTGGGACCCATCTTCCAGTTGGGATGCTTCAGGGCGTCCGCCCTGGTCATGGCCGCCAGCTCCTCAAATTTCATGCCGTAGAACGGCCCGCCGGAGCAGGTCAGCAGGATGCGCCGCACCTCGCTCCGGTCCCGGCTGCCCTGTAAGCACTGGAAAATGGCGGAGTGTTCCGAGTCCACCGGAATGATCTCTGCGCCGCAGCGGGCAGCCTCGGCCATCACCAGCTCTCCGGCGCAGACCAGCGTCTCCTTGTTGGCCAGGGCGATGCGCTTTCCCGCCTGAATGGCGGCCAGCGTGGGCCGCAGGCCGATCATGCCCACCACGGCGGTGACCACGGTGTCCGCCTCCGGCAGCGACGCGGCCTCCAGCAGGCCCTCCATGCCGGAGGATACCCGGATATCCGTGTCCGACAGGCGGCTTTTCAGTTCCTTCGCCGCCGCCGGATCGTACATCACCGCCAAAGCGGGATGGAACTTCCGGGCCTGCTCCTCCGCGCGGTCCACGTTGGAGTTGGCGGTGATGGCCGCCACCCGGGTTCCCAGCTGCTCCGCCACGTCCAGGGTCTGACGGCCGATGGAGCCGGTGGAGCCCAGTATCGAAATCACTTTACTCATAGCAGATCATATCCTCACAGGAACGGAAGTATGCTGATCGTCAGCCACACGAAGGGCGCGACGAAGGTCACGCTGTCAAACCGGTCCAGAATGCCGCCGTGGCCCGGCAGCAGCTTGCCGTAGTCCTTGACGCCGAACTCCCGCTTGATGACGGAGAAGCTCAGATCGCCGATCTGGCTGACAAAGCTGCCGATGATGCCGAACAGCAGGATATGCACCGGCCCCATGAAAGCGTCACGGATGATATGGGTGACGATCACGGTCAGCAGCAGCGCGCCGAACACGCCGCCCACCAGACCGCCGATGGCGCCCTCCACCGTTTTTTTGGGGCTGACATGGGGGGCCAGCTTGTGCTTGCCGAACAGCATCCCGGCAAACAGGGCAAAGGTATCGCTGCCAAAGGCGATGCACAGGGGCAGGAACACCAGCGCCTTGCCGATGACGCCCCCTGTCAACCGCAGCCGCAGCAGGCAGCTGAGCATCAGCGGGAACACCAGTCCTCCAAAGATGGCGGCGGTGACGTCCGCGAAGGGGATGGCAGTCTCCTTGCCGTAGTGCAGGATGGCACAGACAAACAGCAGAAACACGAACACCATGGCCAGCGCCGCCGTCACCGGCAGCACCGGCATGGCCGTCAGTTTCGCGTTCCGCACGCTCTCCTCCAGATAGACGCACACAGGCACCAGCGCCGCCGCAGCCGCCGTCAGGGGAATGAGACGCCTACCTTTCTCTCCGGCAGCGGCGTGCATCAGCTCATGGGAGCCGATGGCGCACATGGCCGCTACCAAGGCCATGGTAGCCCAGTCCGGCGCCCAGATCAGCACCAGCAGCAAAAACGGAATGCCCACCACGGCAACCATCACACGTTTGAACATAACACCAGTCCTCTTGTCAAATGGCTTAGAATCTGTATTCACAGCTGGGGGATGATGGGCAGGCGTGAATTTTTCTTGCCAGACAAGGAAATTTTCCGCAGCCATCCTGACGGATCGCAAGGAAAATTGACGCGGTATGGCGGGAAAAAGATCGCCTACGCAGCGTTCAGCGGCTGTGAATACAGGTTCTTATTTCTTTACACCGCCGAATCGCCGGTCTCTGGCCTGATAGGCCGCGATGGCCCGGTCCAGCTCCGCCTCGTCGAAGTCCGGCCACAGCACATCCGTGAAATAGAGCTCCGAATAGGCGCACTGCCACAGCAGGAAGTTGCTGAGCCGCAGCTCCCCGCTGGGGCGGATGATCAGCTCCGGGTCCGGGATGCCCCGGGAGTCCAGATAGGAGGAGAACAGGGCGTCGTCCAGCTCCTCCGGCTTCCGCTCCCCCGCCGTGCAGTCCGCGGCGAACTGCCGCACCGCCCGTAGGATCTCGTCCCGGCCGCCGTAGTTCAGGCACACGTTGGCCTGGAAGGCGTCCTTGGACAGATGCTCCGTGATCTCGTCGGTCTCATGGGCCAGGGCCCGCAGCTCCGGGGAGATGGGCGTCATGTCCCCGAAAAAGTGGAGCCGGATATTGTCCCGCTCCATGGTATCCACCGCTTCCAGCAGATACCGCTTCAGCAGCGCCATGATGGCGCTGACCTCATCGGCGGAACGCTTCCAGTTCTCCGTGGAGAAGGCATACACGGTGAGATACTGGACGCCGATGTTCTTGCAGTAGGTGGCAATGCGGCGGAAGGTCTCCGCCCCGGCCTTGTGGCCGGCGGTGCGGGGCAGTCCCCGGCGGGTGGCCCAGCGCCCGTTGCCATCCATAATAATCGCAATATGGCGAGGCAGGCGTGTCTGATCCACCTGCCCCGCCGTATCGTTTCGTTGGACGGCGGCCATCAGACTGCCATCAGTTCCTTTTCTTTTTTTGCCAGAAGTTCGTCCAGCTTCTTGCAGCTGTCGTCAGTCATCTTCTGGAGGTCCTTCTCAGCCTGCTTCCGGTCGTCCTCGGTGATCTCGGAGGCCTTCTCCTGCTTCTTGAAGGCTTCCATGGCGTCCCGGCGGATGTTCCGGATGGCCACCTTGCCGTTCTCGGCGTACTTGTGGATCTGCTTCACCAGCTCCTTGCGGCGCTCCTCCGTCAGCTGGGGGAAGGCCAGCCGCAGGCAGCGGCCGTCGTCCTGGGGATTGATGCCCAGATCGGAGGTCTCAATGGCCTTCTTGATGAGCTTTACGGCTTTGGTGTCCCAGGGCTGGATCACCAGCGTCCGGGGATCCGGAGAGCTGATGGAGGCGATCTGCTGGATGGGGGTGGGGACGCCGTAATAGTCCACCATGATGCGGTCCAGCACGGCTGCGTTGGCACGGCCCGCGCGGACGGAGGCAAAATCCGCAGCCACGGAGTCGATGCTCTTGTTCATTTTCTGTTCGTAGACCTTGTAGGCTTCCTTCAACATGACGATTACTCCTTTACGATCGTTCCGATTTTCTCGCCCCGCAGTACGCGGAGGATGTTCTCAGGGTCTTTCAGGGCAAACAGCAGTACGGGGATGTGATTGTCCATGGACAGAGACGTGGCGGTGGAGTCCATGACCATCAGGTGCTGCGCCAGCACCTCGTCGTAGGTGATGGTGTCGTATTTCACGGCGGTGGGGTCCTTCACGGGGTCGGCGGAGTAGACGCCGTCCACATTCTTGGCCAGCAGAATCACGTCGGCGTTGATCTCCGCGGCCCGCAGCACGGCGGCGGTATCCGTGGAGAAATAGGGGTTGCCGGTGCCGGCGCCGAAGATGACGACCCGGCCCTTCTCCAGATGCCGGATGGCCTTGGAGCGGATGTAGGGCTCCGCCACGGCCCGCATCTCCACGGCGGTCTGGACCCGGACGTCGATGCCCTTCTGCTCCATCACATCCGCCACGGCCAGGCAGTTCATGACGGTGGCCAGCATGCCCATGTGGTCGGCCCGGGTGCGCTCCATCTTGCCGCCGCTGTTCTTGGCCCCCCGCCAGAAGTTGCCGCCGCCAATGACGATGCCCACCTGGACACCCATGGCCTGGCACTCCTTGATGACGTCGCAGACCCTGCCGATGACGTCGAAATCCAGGCCGGTGTGCTTGTCTCCCGCCAAGGCCTCGCCGCTGATCTTCAGCAGGACCCGCTTGTAAACCGCTTTGTCCATTGGATATTCCCCTCCAGATGAATAGTTTCTCTCTCACCGCTCCTCCGCCGCTTCAGCAGCTCAGAGGGACGGCCATGTTCTTCCTGGTTATTGTACCGTATTTTCCCCTTTTTGCATAGGGGGGAATTGAAAACTTTTTTCCGAAAACAAGGGAGACGTCCGAAAACGCCTCCCTCATCTCGCTTATGAACAGGCCGCCAGCAGCGCCCGGATCAACTCCTCCCGGCCGGTGCCCTTTTCCGCGGAAAAGGGGATCAGCAGGGCGTCCTCCGGTAGCTCCAGCGTCTCCCGGATCAGGGCCAGCGCCGGTTCCACCTGACTCTTCTTCAGCTTGTCCAGCTTGTTGGCCACCACCACGGAGGGGCAGCCGCTGTCCCGGAACCAGCTGTACATGGTGACGTCATCGGCGGTGGGCTTGTGGCGGATGTCCACGATCTGCACGCCCAGGGTGATGAGTCCGCCCTCGTCCTGGAAATAGGACTCCATCAGCCGGCCCCACCGCTCCTTCTCCGCCTTGGAGACCTTGGCGTAGCCGTAGCCCGGCAGGTCCACCAGATAGGCGCCGCCGTCCACCCGGAAGTAGTTGATCTGGGTGGTCTTTCCCGGTGACGCCCCTACATAGGCCAGGTTCTTCCGGTTCACGATCCGGTTGATGACGGAGGACTTCCCCACGTTGGAGCGGCCCGCAAAAGCCAGCTGGGGCAGGCCGTCCCGCAGGAAATCCGACTGCCGGGCGGCAGCCCGGACGAATTCCGTTTTGTTAAAATTCAGAGCCATGGACTCCCTCTTTCTGTCTGATTACTGCCGCAGGACGGCGTCGCCGCCGCTCTGGGCCGCCGGGATGGGGGCGAAGGCCGCGGCGGTCTCCGGCGTCTCCTCCCGCAGGACGGTCTGCTTCGCCGCCTGGGGCACCAGTGCCTCGGAGAGCACCTCGTCCACCGTCTTCACCGGCACAAACCGCAGGGCGGAGCGCACCGTCTGATCGATCTCGTCCAGGTCCCGGACGTTGTCCCTGGGAATGATGACCGTCCGGACGCCGTTGCGCAGGGCGGCCATGGTCTTCTCTTTCAGACCGCCGATGGGCAGCACCCTGCCCCGCAGGGTGATCTCGCCCGTCATGGCCAGATGGGCGTTGATCTTCCGGTCCATCAGGGCGGAGGTCAGGGCCGTGGCAATGGCGATGCCGGCGGAGGGACCGTCCTTGGGCACCGCGCCCTCCGGGAAGTGGACGTGGATGTCCTTCTTCTTGTAGAACTCCGGGTCGATGCCCAGCTGAACCGCCCGGCTCCGCAGGCAGCTGAGGGCCGCCTGGACGGACTCCTTCATCACGTCGCCCAGATTGCCGGTGAGCTCCAGCTTTCCGGTGCCGTCCATGACGTTGACCTCCACCTCCAGGATCTCGCCGCCGGCCTCGGTCCACGCCAGACCGTTGACCACGCCCACTTCCTCTGTCTCCGTGTGGAGGGCGGGAGGATAGGGGGCGGCGCCCAAGGCGTCGTGCAGGTCCTTTTCCGTCACGGTGATTCGCTTTACATCGCCGGTCAGCAGGCGCATATCCGCCTTCCGGCACACCTTGGCCAGCTGGCGCTCCAGCTGGCGGACGCCGGACTACCGGGTGTAGTCCCGGATGATGGCCCGGATGGCCTCATCCCCCAGCCGGAGCTGGGTCTTTTTCAGACCGTTCTCCTTCAGCTGTTTGGGCAGCAGATGCTGCTTTGCGATCTGAAGCTTCTCCTCGTCGGTGTAGCTGCCCAGCTCAATGACCTCCATCCGGTCCAGCAGGGGCCGGGGAATAGTGGAGGTGGTGTTGGCGGTAGTGATGAACATGACGCGGCTCAGATCCACCGGGATCTCCAGGAAGTGGTCCCGGAAGGAGCTGTTCTGCTCGCTGTCCAGCACTTCCAGCAGCGCCGAGGCAGGATCGCCCCGGTAGTCATTGCCCAGCTTGTCGATCTCGTCCAGCAGCATCAGGGGATTCATAGACCCGCAGCGGCTGATGGCCTCGATGACGCGGCCGGGCATGGAGCCTATGTACGTCTTCCGGTGGCCCCGGATGTCCGCCTCGTCCCGGACGCCGCCCAGGGACAGCCGGGCCAGCTTCCGGTTCAGGGCTTTGGCGATGGAGATGGCGATGGAGGTCTTGACCACGCCGGGAGGGCCCGCCAGACAGATGATGGGCGCCCGGCCCTCCGGGTTCATCTGCCGCACCGCCAGCGTCTCCAGGATGCGCTCCTTCACCTTTTCCAGGCCGAAGTGATCCTTGTCCAGGGCCTTCCGCACCGCCTCCACGCTGAGCCGCTCCTTCGTCTCCGTGTTCCAGGGCATCTCCAGGCACACGTCCAGATAGTTCCGGATCACCGCGCCCTCGGCGCTGCCGAAGGGCTGCTTGGACAGCTTCGTGACCTCCTTCAGCAGGTGCTTTTCCGTGTCCTCCGACAGCTTCAGCTCCAGGATGCGGCTGCGGTAGTCCTCCAGCTCGTCGTCATCGTCGCCGGAGTCTCCCAGCTCGTTCTGCATGACCTTGATCTGGGTGCGGAGGATCTGCTCCCGCTGGGACTGCTCCAGATGGGCACGGACCTTTCCCTCCATCTCCCGCTCAAAGCTCAACACGTCGTTTTCGTGGGCCAGAATCCGGTTCAGCCGCTTCAGGCGCAGGTAGGGATTCAGCTCCTCCAGGATCTCCTGTTTGTCCTCCGCCCGGAGATTGATGTTCTGGGCGATGTAATCCGCCAGATAGCCCAGGTCCCGGCTGTCCAGGACCGTGGTCTGGACCTCCTCCGGCACGCCCCCCGCCTGCTGGGCGTACTCGCCGAACAGGTTGATGGTCTGGCGCAGCAGCGCCTCCGTCCGGGGGCTGCGGGTGAAGGACGGAGACTCTTCCTCCTCTGGAATGGCCTCCACGTTGGCCTGGAGATAGGGCGTGGTCTGCCACAGGCGCTTCAGCCGCGCCCGGGTCTCGCCCTCCGCCATGACCCGGACGGAGGTGGGGGAGGTCCGCAGGATCTGGGTAATGCGGGAGACCGTGCCGATCTCGTAGAGATCCTGCTCCTGGGGCGCGGACACGCCGATCTCCCGCTGGGTCACCAGAAAAACCTTCTGGTCCGTCTCCATGGCGTGCTCCAGCGCGCGGATGGAGATGAGCCGCTCCACCTCAAAGCTCAGGTTCATATGTGGGAAAACCGTCAGGCCCCGGAGGGCCAGAACGGGAATATTCAGGGTTATCGATTCCATGGTGCTCCTTTCCGCGGTGTCCGGCAGGGATGCGCTTGCGCTCCGGACACCCGCCGTATGGCAAAGGAGGGACGCCGCAGGGCGTCCCTCCTGTCATGCACTGGGGAAATTTAAGACGCCGAAGCGGGGGTGGAGGACTGCTTGGAGGCCTCTCCCTTGCCGGTGTTCAGCTTTACCGCGTAGTTGATCTTGTTGGGATTGCGGGTCAGTTCGGGTTCTCCCGTGCCCTCCACGCACTCCTTGGTGATGACTGCCTTCTCCACTGTGGGGTCGGAGGGGATGTCATACATGATCTGGGTCAGCAGGCCCTCCATGACGGCCCGGAGGCCTCGGGCGCCGATGTTCCGGGCGATGGCCTTGTCTGCGATGGCCTCCAGCGCCTCGGGCTGGAACTCCAGATCCACATCGTCGTATTCCAGCAGCTTCTGATACTGCTTCACCAGGGCGTTCTTCGGCTCTGTCAGGATGCGGACCAGGTCCTCCCTGCTGAGGCTGTTCAGGGACGCCACCACAGGCAGACGGCCCACCAGCTCGGGGATGATGCCGAACTTCAGCAGATCGTGGGGCTGGACCTGCTTGAACAGCTGGCCCACGTCCTTGTTCTTCTTGCTGGCGATGGGGGCGTCGAAGCCGATGCTCTTCTCCTCCACCCGGCGCTCGATGATCTTGTCCAGACCGTCGAAGGCGCCGCCGCAGATGAACAGAATGTTCTTCGTGTTCACCTGAATAAACTCCTGATGGGGGTGCTTCCGGCCACCCTGGGGCGGCACGTTGGCCACAGTCCCCTCCACGATCTTCAGCAGCGCCTGCTGCACGCCCTCGCCGGACACGTCCCGGGTGA
>Ga0129314_1001714_pt1 | contig 14157 bp, 12 predicted proteins | sample O1111metagenome_FD_94431 | JGI IMG/M metagenome (GOLD analysis project Ga0129314, IMG submission 94431) | Orangutan individual fecal microbial communities from fecal samples from Wisconsin, USA - O1111 metagenome | ecosystem: Host-associated > Mammals > Digestive system > Large intestine > Fecal...
AGGCGCGATCGACCCACTGGGGGCAGTCGGCGAGCTCGTAGTCCTCGGTCTCGCCGGTGCAGGCGTTGACGAGCACGACACGCGAGATGGTCGTGCCCTCGAAGAGGCCCACGGTCTTCTTCTGCACGGGGAAGACCCACCAAGGGGTGCCGTCCTCGTCGAGCTCGAAAGACTTCTCGTCGAACATGTAGGTGGGGTACTTGAGCTGCACGTAACGGTCGATGTTACGGGCAAGCGGCTCGCTCTCGCTATAGAGAATGGGCTGCTCGAGCTTGACGACCTGGGCCTCCTGCGTGGTCATGTCGACGAGCACGTAGGCGGGGATGCCCTGCGAGCGGTTGATGAACCACTTGAAGAGGTCGGCGTACACCAGCGGGCTCACGCGCACGGGATGGCCCTGGTAGTTGATCTGGCTGTAGATGCCGGAGATCTCAAACTGGCTCACGTACTCAGGAATGGAGCCCATGGCACGGTTGCCGAGCAACTCGGCGGAGTCCTTGTCGATGACAGGGATGGAAGAGTAGTCGGCCTCCGCGATATCCTCGGCGAAGTTGCCGTCCTGCACATCGAGCACGCTGGCATAGCGAGCGGCGTTGCCCGGGATGATGGACCAGCCGGCGACGATGCCGATGAAGAAAATGGCGATGACCGCGATGGGCAAAGCCGTCAGGCGATGGAAGAGCTTGGCACGGTCCTTGTGCTTGATGGCAGCCACAAGCAGGGCAACGATGGCGACGATCGCCACGAGGATGATCCAGAACCAGACTTCCTCGCGATGGATGTTGATGGAGGGGTGGAACCACCAGTAGCAGCCCGCAAGAGCGACGAGCGCGACGACGGCAAGAATGATAAGGGCGCGCTTGCTCCACGAGGCGATGGTCTGGAGCGTGTCGTTGAGCTCTTCCTTGAAGCTCTTGTGCGGGCCGAAATCAGGCATGCCCTGATCGGGTGCGCCCTGACCTTCCTGGCCATCCTGGCCAGACTGACCGGCTTGGCCGTTACCCCCCATAGGAATTCCGAACATGGCGCCAAAAATGCTGTTTGGGTCAAACGGTGACTGACTCATAGGCCTCCCCCAGGTTGACTGCTAAGTGGGCAATCACTATACCGCAACGCGGCGGCTTTCGGGGGGCAGGTTCTACCCCAAGAGGCCATATAGTCGGGGCAAAACCCAATGGCAAGACTTACAGGTAGCTCGGCCAGTCGCTCATGAGGGGACCTCCGCCATCGACAAGGTCCTCGAGCGTCTTGTCGTCCAAGAAGGAGTTGATCAGGTGGTCGAGCTCCTCCCACATGGTGAGCGTCTTGCACGAGTCGCGCTGCATGCAGCGGCTGTTGCATTCCTCCAGGCACGTCACGGGCTGGATGCGACCCTCCACAAGACGGACAATCTCGCCCAGGGAGTAGTCGGCGGGCTCGCGCGTGAGCTTGTAACCGCCGCCCTTGCCGCGCTGGCCGGAGATGAAACCCGCCTTGGAGAGCGCCGAGACGATGCTCTCCAGATATTTCTCAGAGATGCCCTGCCTGCGTGCGATATCTGCAAGGGGCACAAGCCCCGCGTCCTTGTTCTGCGCAAGATCGACCATTGCGCGCAACGCATAGCGCCCCTTGGTAGAAATCAATGCCGCCATATGTCGTCCGCCGCCTTCCCCTGTACGACTGGTTCGTGTGCTTGAAAGCACATTTTCCCGCACATCCTACTAAATTAGAGGGATTACCGCGACAGATGCGCGAAAAGAGCAAGCGTGCGACGTGCGGAACCCCTGGCCGGCAATCTCCCGACCGAGACCGCACGCCGCACGCTGTACGCCCAGCCCCTATGCCAGGCGAGCGATCTTTGCCATGAAGAAGCCCTCGAACAGCTCGGTGGGGCACACACATACGGCGCCCTCCAAGCTCGTGGGCAGCAGCGGCAGCTCGGGTGCGCCTTCAAAAGCGCGAATAGGACGCAGCTCGAAGGAGCCCGTCTTGTTTGCCTGGGACAGGGCCTGGCGCACGACGGCCTCGTTTTCCCCAGCCAGTACGCTGCATGTGGAGTAGACGAGGGTGCCGCCGGGCTTGAGCAGGCCGAGCGCCTTCTTGAGCAGGGCCTTCTGGCTTGACTGCGACTTGCTCACGAGCTGCTGGGTGAAGCGGCGCTCCAGCTTGGGGTCGGCCACATCGAGCGTACCCGAACCCGAGCAGGGTGCATCGAGCAAGATCTGGTCGAACCGGAAGAAGTCATCGAGGCGACGCGCGTCGACCTGCATGACGTTGACGCATCCCGCACCCTGGCGATCCAGGTTGAAGCGCAGCTTCTCAGCGCGGGGCATGTGCATCTCGCAGGCGGTGATGTGGGCGCGCCCGCCCGAAAGCGCCGCCATCTGCGTCGTCTTGCCACCGGGCGCGGCGCACATGTCGAGCACGTCGAGACCCGGTTCGGGGCCCAAGGCGAGCGGCGGCAACATGGAGGAAAGGCTCTGCAGGTAGAGCGCCCCCTGCTCGTAGAGAGGCAGCGCCCAAACGTCGCGCAGCTGTGTGTCGGCGGCAAGCACAAAGGCGTCGGGATACCAATCGACGCGCTCGTAGCCGATGGCCGCCTCGTCCAGGCAGGCCGCGACGTCTTCAGGCGTGGCCTTGAGGGCGTTGGCGCGCAGCGTCGTGCGGCGCGCACGGCAGCCCTCCACGATGCGCTCGGCTAGCTCGGGACCATACTGCTCGCACAGAAGCGGCTCAAAAAACGCGGGAAGGGGCATCTCTACTCCTTGAAACAGGGCGGGACTTCTTCGTCGGGCAGGTCGTTGAACAGGAACTTGTCCTCAAACTCGGGAGGCATCTTGCAGATGTGACGGTCGACGTCCTGACCGTCTGCCTCGCCCACGTAATCGAGGAAGCGGCAGCCCGTGCACTCTTCCTCCTCGACAAAGGGCCAGAAGTTCTTGTCGAACTCGATGCCGTCCTTATAGATGGTCGCCATGCGTCATCCTCCCCTGCTGCGGCAGCCCTATGGCTAGCCGCAGGCTCACTCCTGCGCCGAGGGCATCCCCTCGACTTGTATGTCGAGAATCATATCGAATGGGACGCGCTCCTTCACGACCCAAATCGCACGCTCCACCTCGTCGATACGACTCACCATGCCCTTGCGCCGCACATAGGCGTCGCGGTCGTAGTAGCAGATCTCGATCATCGTGCCTTTTTTGACCCACGCCATCTTGCGGGACAGGGCCTCGGCCTCGTCCTCGGTGAGCTCGTGGAAGGGCTGCGGGGTGCGCTGGCGCGCCTGAATGAGGTCGAAGTACCCGGTAAGTGCCGCAAACGGCATGAACTGGCGGGCGCGGTCGACATGGGCCTTGCCCAGGCGCAACACGCGGCCATCGCGCGCGACGTACGTCTGTCCCTGCCTGCCCTGCTGCGCGCCGCCATTAACCACGATGGCCTCCCACAAGCCCGTTTCGCTCCTTGCCGGTGGCACCCGGGCGAAAATTTGTGCCCTTGAGCAGGGCGTTCTTGCCAAACTTCTCTTTCACCGCAAGCACGGCGCGCTGAAGGTCGCGCTCCTTCTTTTCCTGCTCGACGTCGGTGAAGAGGTCGACGGTGGCAAACTCCTCGCCAATCACCGGGCTTGCCGCAACGCTCATACGACGAATCTGCGCGTCAGGGTCGATCGTCTCGGCCCACAGCTCCTCAAACGCAGCGACGAGCTTCTTGGCTGAAGACGTGTAGCCGCCAAGCTTGCGGGAGCCCCCTGCACGTGGGATAGCCTTCCAGTAGGCCCGGCCGTGCTCGCCCTGAAACGCCGAAGCGGCCGCCATGCGCGCCTCACGAGGTATCTCATAGCCCACGACAAGCGAGATGCCGCCAGCTACCAGGCGCTTATCGACAAGGTCGAGCACAAGGGCGTCCACCATCTCGCGCATCACCGTGTGGGCGCGGTCGTGGTCGTAGGGACACTGGAGCACTTGCCCCTGCTGCAGGGAGGAACCTTGAGGCACGTAGGCCTGAATCTGGGCGATGGTGCAGGGCTCCACGCCGTGCGCGTGGTCGATGAGGTACTCGGCGTTGACCCCGAACTCGCGATAGAGCACCTCGGGGTCAAGCCAGCACACACCGAGCAGGTCGTACACGCCGTACTTCTCAAGACGTGCCGCAATACCTGGGCCGATGTTCCAGATGTCGGTGATGGGGCGGTGCGTCCAGATCTTCTCCTTGAACGACACCTCGTCGAGAATGCCGATGCCGTCGGGCGCGTGCTTGGCCGTAATGTCGAGCGCGACCTTGGCAAGGAACAGGTTGGGTCCGATGCCGGCAGTGGCGCAGATGTGCTTCTCAGTGCGCACGGCGTCTATGAGCATCTCCGCAAAGCCCTTCGCGTCGACCCCATAGAGAGAAAGATAGGGCGTGACGTCGATGAAGCACTCGTCGATGGAGTAGGGATAGATGTCTTCCGGGGCGACATAGCGCAGGTAGATGCTATAGATGTCGGCAGAGACCTCCATGTAGAGCCTCATGCGCGGAGGTGCCATGATGTAGTCGACCGACTTGGGAATCTCAAAGACGCGACAGCGGTTGCGGATGCCGAGCGCCTTCATGGCAGGCGTGATGGCCAGGCAGATGGTCTTCTCGGTGCGCTCGGGGTCGGCCACGACGAGGTTCGTCGTGAACGGGTCGAGCCCGCGGGCGGCGCACTCGACGCTGGCATAGAACGTCTTGAGGTCGATACATATATAGATGTGCCCCGTCTCGACCGTGCTTTCCATCTCGCACCTCCCCATCCGTCGCCGCGTTTTGCGTGTTCACGCCATTATGGCCTAATCCGGTGACAAAAATTGCCTACACTGCTTCGGTCACATCGCCCCCAAGGCCTTCGCGGCCCGTACCATAGACAAGGTGGCCAGCTTCATGGACCCGATCTTCATCTTCCTCATCGTGTGCCCGCTTGTGTTCGTGGCAGGCTTCATCGACGCCATCGCCGGCGGCGGCGGCCTCATCTCGCTGCCCGCCTACCTTATCACCGGCCTTCCCGTGCACACCTGCCTGGGCACGAACAAGCTGAGCAGCTGCATGGGCACGGCCGTGGCCACCCTGCGCTATGCCCTGCAGGGCTTTGTCGAGGTCAAGCGCTGCGCCGTGTGCGTGGTCTTCGCCCTTGCCGGTTCGGCCCTGGGCGCGAACATCGCCCTCATGATCGACGATGCGGTGTTCCGCGTGATCATGCTCGTGGTGGTGCCCATCACGGCCACCTACATCATGTTCCACAAGGACTTCAAGGAGAAGGAGCCCATCGCCCCCGCCAAGTCGCTCGCGCTGTGCGCGGCCATCTCCGCCGTGGTGGGCGTCTACGACGGCGTGTACGGCCCGGGCACGGGAACCTTCCTCACGCTGCTCTTCATGGGGGTGGGCCACCTCAAGCTCACCCAGGCCACCGGCACCTGCAAGGTCGTGAACCTCGCCACCAACGTGGCGGCGCTCACCGTCTTCATCTCGAGCGGTGTGGTGTGGCTTCCCCTGGGCCTCGTGGCCGGCTGCTTCAACATGCTGGGTGCCTACATCGGCACGCGCTGCTTCATCGGCAAGGGCGTGCGCATCGCCCGTCCTGTGATGCTCACGGTGCTCGTCATCTTCTTCGTAAAGCTCCTCCTCGAGGTCACCGGGGTCATTTCCTAACCCTGGTTGCGGGTTTGTTAATAATCCCTCTAAATCTATAGGTAAATAGGAATTCTCTCTTGACAGGGAAGTTGGACGGGTGTCTAATACCACCAACCTACAAACGAAGTAGGTTTACCTGAAAAACACCAACACGCCCCCACCCAAGAAGGAGAGACCCCCATGTCGAACATCTACACCAGCATCGATCAGACCATCGGCCACACCCCCCTGCTCGAGCTCACCAACATCGAGAAGAAGCTTGGCCTGAAGGCCCGCGTGCTTGTGAAGCTCGAGTACTTCAATCCCGGCGGCTCGGTCAAGGACCGCGTGGCCAAGGCTATGATCGACGCCGCGGAGGCCTCCGGCGAGCTGCAGCCCGGCGGCACCATCATCGAGCCCACCTCGGGCAACACCGGCATCGGCCTGGCCAGCATCGCCGCCGCCCGTGGCTACCGCATCATCATCACGATGCCCGAGACCATGAGCATCGAGCGCCGCAAGCTCATGCGCGGCTACGGCGCAGAGCTCGTGCTCACCGACGGCGCAGCCGGCATGAAGGGTGCCATCGCCAAGGCCGAGGAGCTCAAGGCCCAGATTCCCGGATCTGTCATCGCCGGCCAATTCGTGAACCCGGCCAACCCCGCCGTGCACAAGGCCACGACCGGCCCCGAAATCTGGCAGGACACCGACGGCGAGGTCGACGTGTTCGTGGCCGGTGTGGGCACGGGCGGCACCGTGACGGGCGTGGGCACCTACCTCAAGGAGCAGAAGCCCGCTGTGAAGGTCGTGGCCGTGGAGCCCGCAAGCTCACCGGTCCTTTCGAAGGGCACCTCGGGCGCCCACAAGATCCAGGGCATCGGCGCGGGCTTCGTGCCCGACGTGCTCGACACCACAATCTATGACGAGATCATCCCCGTGGAAAACGAGGACGCCTTCACCACCGCGCAGCTCGTGGGCCACTCCGAGGGCGTGCTCGTAGGCATCTCCTCGGGCGCTGCGACCTGGGCAGCCATCGAGCTGGCCAAGAGGCCCGAGAACGAGGGCAAGACGATCGTGGCCCTTCTCGCCGACACGGGCGAGCGCTACCTGTCCACGGCCCTGTTCCCGCAGGAATAGCAGGCACACGAGGGGGGACTGAACTCTCCTCCACGCGCTTATGCTCGTACCGAAGGCAGCGGAATACCGGGGCGGAAGCGCTTCGCGCTGCGCCCCATTCCTTGCCTTCACTGCGCAGGCGCGCTACAGAGAATTCAGCCCCCTGGGCGACGCCCGCTTTGCATTTGCATTTGGATTATTTCAGCCCTAAAGAACCTCCTCTCACATTGCATGGTTTGCCTCCCTCTCCCCTGCCGCCCTGTGGTGCGATTTTGCGCTGCGGGGCGGCTTGTGGTTTGTGGGCAGGCTTGGGCGCTACAATGCGGGGCTATTGACGACGCGACGGAAAGGGTTGGCATGATCTATCTCGACAATGCTGCTACCACCTACGTGCACCCGGCGGTGCTTGAGGCGATGCTGCCGTATCTGAGCGACGCGTGCGCCAACCCCGGCGCCCAGCACAGCGCCGGCCGCGCAGCGCGCTATGCCGTGGACGAGGCGCGCGAAGACGTGGCAGGCGAGCTTGGTTGCAAGCCCGGCGAGGTCGTGTTCACCTCGGGAGGCAGCGAGGCCGACAACCAGGCGCTGCGCACCGCCGCCGCATGGGGTCAGGCACACGGCCGCACGCGCATCGTATCGTCGCAGATAGAGCACCCCGCCATTCTCAACACGCTCTCCGAGCTCATGATCGAGGGCTTCAGCGTGACGTTGCTGGCGCCCAGCGCCGAGGGCGTCGTGTCGGTGGAAGACATCGCTCAGGCCATGGGACCTGATGTGTGCGCCTTGAGCCTCATGGCAGTAAACAACGAGGTAGGAACCGTGCAGCCCTTCCAAGAGGCGGCACAGCTTGCCCATGAGGCGGGCGCGCTTTTCCACACCGACGCCGTGCAGGGCGCGGGACACGTCGCCATCGATATCGAGGCAATGGGCATCGACATGCTGAGCGTCTCGGCTCACAAGTTCCACGGCCCCAAGGGCGTCGGCCTACTCGCATGCCGCAACCAAGCCTTCGGTGAGCCGCTTGCACCCGTGAGCCTCATTCTGGGCGGCGGGCAGGAGCGCGGCCGTCGTGCGGGTACCGAGAACGTTCCCGGCATCGTGGGCCTTGCTGCCGCACTCAAGGAGGCAAACCGCGATTTGCCCCGCTACCAGGAGGAAGTCAGTGCCTTGCGCGACACGCTGCAACGCGAGCTGAGTGGCATCGAGGGCGCGTACGTCCTTGGCGAGCACGCCCCGCGCATTGCTGGCACGCTTGGCATGTGCTTTGAGGGAGTGGACCGCCAGGCCCTCGTGGCCGCGCTCGACCGCAAGGGTGTGTGCGCGGCAGGAGGATCGGCCTGCGAGTCGGGCGCGATGCATCCCTCCCCCGTGCTCACCGCCATGGGCATCGCCCCCGAGCTTGCACGCGGCCAGCTGCGCATGTCGCTCAGCATCGACACGACTGCCGAAGACATCGCACTGGCTGCACAGACGATCAAGGACACGGTCGCGCACCTGCGCAACCTGGCATAGGGGGACTACATGGCAAGCGTGCTTGTCGCCATGAGCGGCGGCGTGGATTCGAGCGTGACCGCGTACCTGCTCACCCAGCAGGGCCACGACTGCGTGGGAGCCACCATGCGCCTGTGGAACGATCCCGAAGCGGCGGCAAAGCAGGGAAAGACCTGCTGCAGCATCGACGACGTCGAGGACGCCCGCAGCGTGTGCCGGCGACTCGGCATCCCCCACTACGCCTTCGACATGACCGAGGAGTTCGAGGAGCGTGTCGTGGGGCGCTTTGCGCGTGCCTACGAGAGCGGCCTCACACCCAACCCCTGCATCGACTGCAACCGCTTCATGAAGTTCGACCTGCTTCTGAGGCGCGCCCGTGAGCTGGGATGCGACTACATCGCCACGGGGCATTACGTGCAGGTGGGCCGCGACGAGGCGGGACGCTGCACGCTCAGCAAGGCGGCCGACCCCGCGAAGGACCAGAGCTACGTGCTTTACGCACTCACGCAAGACCAGCTCGCGCGCACGATGTTCCCCCTGGGCGGGCTCACGAAGCCGGAAGTTCGCGCCATCGCCGAGGAGCAGGGCTTCCGCAACGCCCACAAGGCCGAGAGCCAGGACATCTGCTTCGTGCCCGACGGCGACTACCTGGCGTTCCTCGAGCGCAGGCGGGGTTGCCCGTATGAGGCGGGCGCCATCCTCACACCCGACGGCACGCGCGTGGGCACGCACAAGGGCGCAGCCGGCTACACGATCGGTCAGCGCAAGGGCTTGGGCGTAGCGCTGCGCGAGCCCATGTACGTCTGCGCCAAAAATATGGCGGCCAACACTGTGACGCTTGGCCCCCAGGAGATGCTCATGGCTTCCAGCTGCACCGTTGCCGATTGGAACTGGGTCTGGCCGCAGCGCTGCCCGCAAGACGAGCCCCTTGCCTGCGCTGTGAAGACGCATTACCGCCAGCGCGAACAGCCCGCTCGCCTCACGGCCCTGCCCGACGGGCGCGTGCGTGTGGACTTCGACGAACCCCAACGCGCCATGACGCCTGGTCAGGCAGCCGTTGCCTATGTGGGCGACCAGGTCGTGGGCGGCGGCACCATCGAGAGCACGGGCGTGTAGGGCGATGGAAGAGACAAGCGCGCGCCAACAGGAGACGGCCACATTGGAGCATAGAGGTGCCGTGAGCGTCCCTCAGCTCGGCCGGCCCCTGGGGTTGAGTTCTCATCAAGGCAGCGCCGCAACGTTGGGGCGGGAAAAGTCCGAGGGACAGCCTCAGCGCACAGAACACAATGCCACCGAGACTCTCCCTCTCCCCCAAACGCTTGCCCGCGAAATATTCGGCGACAGCTTCGCACTGGCCGATATGCACTGCCACCTGGACTTTTCTTCCGATATGGCGGCCTTGGCCCGCCTTGCGCAGGCGCATGGCGTGGCGGCGCTCTCCAACACGGTGACGCCAGAAGGCTACCTTGCAGCAAGCGAGGCCCTCGCGGGATTCCCCAACGTGCGCACAGGCGTAGGCCTGCACCCCTGGTGGGTGGCAGATGGACGCTGTGGCGCCGAGCAGGTCGAACTTGCGTGCCGGCTCATTCAAGAGACGCGCTTCGTGGGTGAGGTGGGCCTCGACTTCGCGCCTCGGCGCGAGGGCACGTTTGAGACGCAGCTTGACACCTTCGAGCGCATCGTCGACGCATGCTGCGCCCAAGGCGGTAAGGTGATTTCCATCCATGCCGTGCGCTCGGCAACCGCCGTGCTCGACGTGCTCGAACGCCACCGCGCCACGCACGGCAACGCCTGCATCCTGCACTGGTTCTCGGGTTCCTCCCAGGAGCTTGCCCGTGCCCGTGAGCTGGGGTGTCACTTCTCGGTGAACCCCAACATGCTCGCCACCAAGCGCGGCCGCGCCTACGCGCGGCAGATTCCCCCCAAGCGGCTTCTCCTCGAAACCGATCTGCCCGATGAGGGAACGGACGCCGCCCAAGCAGGACCCGCATGGATTGCCCAGCTAAAACGCGCAGCCCAAATGCTCGGTGAAATTTTAAATTGAGCAGTATCCGACTTTCCCTTTTGCACCCATCAATGCCAAGCTCAGCTCCGCTCCCCAAGTTTGACAATGACACAACGGAGCGGATGCAGCGTGTCGTTCCCCGATGTCACATTGGACGAGCGGCCAAGCAGAACATGGCCCCCCGCTAACCGACTTGTTCATGCCTTCCGGCCTTTCTCGATAAAGCATCTTGCGAACGCCCCCCCCCGATCTAATCTGAACTATGTCTGAAACATTGGGACCTGCCGGCAAGTCCCTAAGACAATTGGAGGTAGATACGGGTATGGAATCGTCGGGAAAACTTCTCTTCGCAAAAGCAGTCGCCACCTCACCTCAAAGCAAGGCCTTTGCACTGGCACTTCTCCTCGCCGTGAGCACGGCAGCCGCCACAACCTCGGCATACGCCGAAAGCGTAGGCGGCACCAACCAAACCGCCATAAGCGAAACCGCGCAAACACTCGATGACGAACAAGGTGCCGGCGCCGATGCGACCATACCCCCTGATAACGCAGATAAACCTGCCATCGACAGCGATGCGTCCAACGACAGCACAGGGGTGCCCCAACCACCGTCCGAACCTGATGATGGGAATAATCCATCCGGAAGCACGACCGGCGGAGAGGGTGTCCCTGGGGATGGGAACAGTAAGCAACCGGACGCCGAAACGCCCGCAGACCCAAATGGAGACCCCGATAAAACCCCGAGCGACGATTCGCAGAAGCCGGACGATACAACCACCGGCACAGAGCCAGAAGGGCCCGCAGGCAGTGATGCAGAGCCATCCGACAAGGCCGATGACAACACCATAAAAGACCCTGCGGCAACAGGCGAGATTACGCCAGATGAACAAGCATCAGCGGAGGATGCCGACGAAGCGGGGATCGAGATCTACGCCATAAGCGGCACCACCTTCACCGACGTGCCTTCAAGTGCCTGGTACGCCCCCTATGTGCGTTGGGCGAGCAACCAGGGACTCGTCAGCGGTTATAAGGATTCCAACGGGAACCTCACTGGGCTTTTCGGGCCCGAGGACAGCCTCACGCGCGCCGAACTCGCCGCAATGCTGTGGCGCAACGTCGGGTGCCCGAGCGCCCCTTCGGCCGGATTCTCGGACACAAGCAAGCATTGGGCAAAGAAAGCAATTGACTGGTGCGCCTCGCAAGGCATCGTCACCGGCTACGATGGCACCAACTCGTTTGGCCCCGATGACTGCATCACCCGCGAGCAACTATGCACCATGCTGTGGCGCAACGCTGGGTATCCAAGCGGCGGAGTCAGCCCGAGCCGTTGGCATGATGGCTACAGCGTGGACGACTATGCGTGGAACGCCGTCTCGTGGGCTGCAGGAGCGGGCATCATGGCAGGCACTGCCAGCGCGCCTGTCTCACTCAACCCCCAGTCAAACGCAACGCGAGCAGAGGCCGCGAAAATGCTTGCCGTAGCACTCGGCGGATACGAGGGAACCAGCCCAGAACATCAATTCCTGCTGAGTTTGACCGGGTGGTGGGGTGAGCCCAACTCAATGCCAGAATATTATTACATCCATGATGGAAAAATCGACCATTACAGGCCTATCAGAAACAGCACCTCTGCAGTTATTGGCCATCGATTCCAAAGCAGCACGACACTCACCGAAAATGACATCGCTTGGTATCCAAAAGGTCATTTCAATAATGGGCGCTCTTATGCATGCTATGCATTCCTATACTCTGGAAATTGGCGACTTTACAATGACGATAGATTGTCCTGTTGGTGGGGAACTCCAAATTATGGAGCATCGGTGAACCGCTATAGCATGACCGGTAGTTGGTTCCGGACCGGCGCTCCAAACATCCTCTAAACCAGTGGTCAGTAGGAGGTTTCCATGCATGGCATAACAAGGCGTTCGGCCCTCAAGTTGACCATGGCGACGGCCGCTACTCTTGGCGGCATTGCCGGAATCGGCTTTGAGCAGCACGCGATGGCAGAAGAGGCCGAGCAGATCAACGTCTCCGACCATCAACATCCTTCGTTTGGCTCACTTTCGGCGTACATATATCCCAGCTTCAACGACGAGCAATATGGGAACGGCACAAACGGCCAGACCTATGACGCCTTCTACCTCGGAGACGATTTCTTCGCCGTGACGGCCCACTACGAAACCAACGGAACGGCAAACATAGCAAGCGAAGGCGAGCTCGAAGATGCCGTCAACGCATACATACTCAACGACACCTTCGTCCTCAATACTCCCATCGAGCAGGGTGGCTCATACGGTTTCCAGCGCATCGAGGATATCGGCGACGACGGGGGCCCTTTCGTCGCATACCAAGCTGGCCCCTACACCTCCCCCACCGTCACAGCCTACGGTGACACCATATATCTCATGTGCTACGCCTTCTGCGGACAGGACGGCGGCCTTCTCGTAGTGACGGAAAGCAGCCCCTGGGATCCCGAATCTCTTCCCAACCCAAAAACCTACTGCGTCACCGGCAGCGTGGACTGCGTGACAGGCGAACCATCGTCACTACAAGCTGCTGGCAGCAACGAGGCACAAGCTCAATCCAGTTTTGAAAACGCCATCTGCACCCAGTGGATTGAAACTGAAGAAGGGCCACGTTCGTATGCCTGTCAGTGGGACACGGAGTGCACCTTCCTAACAGTCGACGGCGGGGTGCGCACAGTTAAACATCTCTTCCTTGAAACCATCGACCATGCACCGACGGCTGCTGACATGGGGAGATATGTCCAGGGTTTCCTCATCACCAGCGGCAACCACCGCATCCACTGGGCAGGCAACGTGACGGCCGCAAATCTCATTTCTATCAGCGCCTTCTGGTATTGGCCAGGCGTCGTTAAGTACCCTGTCGTTGCCACCTCGTACGACATCGACGGCTTCCATTGGTTCGGATTTGACCCAATTGAAGGAGATTTCCGGCTCAGCTAAGCAAGCTAAGCAGCGGCACGGAATCTGCCGCTTTTTCTTAATACCCCATGACAGGAATCCTCGTCATGGGGTACCATAATAGGCAGACGGAAGCCCGGGGATGAAACGGGCGACGCCGTTATACGGTTAAGCCGCTAGTAAGGGATGCAGCCCGCTAGCGGCTTCTTTTGTGCGCCTTTCCGCTGCGCTTGGGAGCGAGATGGCGAGGGCGATACTCATACATACCTCGTCTTCGCTCCCAGAGCATCTCCATAACAACCCTCGCCAGGCCAAAGAGCGACCGGATGAGGTCAAACAGCCATGTGATGTCCATAGGCAACCACCTCCCGCCATTTTGGGAGGCGCCGCCCGCGCGCCCGGGCAACCGTCCGAAAAGCATGATAGCAAAGGCGGCTACAAGGCGCTGAGTCTGGTGCATCTAGAGGGGGCAGAAAGCGGCGGGAAGCGCCTAAAGGGAAATTCGCACTCACCATCTCTCCATTTTGCACGGAAGACCAGCTACAACCCGAATGTTGTCTGCAACCCATAGAACACCACATTTTCCAACGCACAAAGCCATAAACTCCCCGATGGTTTATCATGGGGGAGTTTGCTGACTGATGCCGGGGCGGCGCCGCGGCGCTTACGGGAGGACCACCATGGCCTACGACTTTGAAAGCAAGATCGTTTCCATCCCCGACTACCCCACCCCCGGCGTCATCTTCAAGGATGTCACCACGCTGTTCAAGGACGCCGAGGCCTTCGGCGCACTGGTCGACGAGATCGCCGAGGCTTTTGAGGGCAAGGGCATCACGAAGGTTGTAGGCGCCGAGGCGCGCGGCTTCATGCTGGGCGCACCCGTGGCCTACCGCCTGAAGGCAGGCTTCGTGCCAGCCCGCAAGCCCGGTAAGCTTCCCCGCGCCACCATCAGCGAGGACTACGCGCTGGAATACGGCACCGCCACGCTCGAGCTGCACGAGGACGCCCTCGACAAGGA
>Ga0129314_1001716_pt1 | contig 14148 bp, 19 predicted proteins | sample O1111metagenome_FD_94431 | JGI IMG/M metagenome (GOLD analysis project Ga0129314, IMG submission 94431) | Orangutan individual fecal microbial communities from fecal samples from Wisconsin, USA - O1111 metagenome | ecosystem: Host-associated > Mammals > Digestive system > Large intestine > Fecal...
CAACCTCGGGGTCATAGACATAGCCGCAGGGGCAGACATATTTACTCATGGTTTCGCCGTTTCCTTTCTCTTAGCCGAAGTAGCGCTTCAGCAGGCCCTCGAAGGCCTGGCCGTGACGGGCCTCGTCGCGGGCCATCTCATGGACGGTGTCGTGGATGGCGTCCAGACCCAGCTCCTTGGCCTTCTTGGCCAGCTCGAATTTGCCGGCGGTGGCGCCGTTCTCGGCCTCGATGCGCAGCTCCAGGTAGCCAAACGGCTGCGCCGTTCGGCGCCGGGAACTCTCTCACTCACACAAAACCAGTTGCACATGTGCAACTTTTCACATGCTGGAATACACCAGAACTTGCACCCCAAATTGCACACTTTGGGAGGCAAGAACTATGGGAACTGAAAACAGCGCAAGTGTATTCCAGCTTGGAAGCGGCATGTGGGCATTTCGCTATACCTACACGCAAAGCGGCAAGAGAGTATCGAAACAGGTAAGCAAGGACGAAAACGGCAATCCATTCAAAAGTCGGCGGGCGGCGACCAGGGCGCGGCAAGTCGCCATTGACAACGCCCAGAATTCCCGCAAGCCCAAACCCACGGTGCGGAAAACCATTCAGGAGGTCTATCAGGAATATTGTGCCACGGGCCGTAGTGATCGGGCCTATAACACCATTCGCAAGCAGGACAGCTTGTGGAAAAACCACCTTGCCGCTCGGTTTGGCAGCCGCTTCGTGGATGAAGTCAGCGCGGCGGAGGTTGTGGACTATCTGACGGAGCTTTATTGCGGGCGGGGCCTCTCCTATCGCTATGTGGAGAGCTTTCTAAAGCAGTTCTATTTGCTCTTTGGTCAGGCGTATTCCCGGAACTACCTGGATGTGGATTCCTACAACAAGCTCTGTATCAACAAGGATACCAAAATCCACATGCCCAAACTGAAAACGGACGATGATCTGGATATTGTGGCGTTCAGCAAGGAAGAGCTTGCCGTGTTGGATGATTACTTCCACGGAACTAATGCGGAAACGGCGTACTTGCTGGGGCGGTATTGCGGTCTGCGTATCAATGAGTGTTACGGCCTCAAATGGTCGAATGTCGATGTAGTCAACGGAACGATCTTGATTGACCGGCAAATGCAATACCAGAACGGTCTTATCAAGCTGGTACCGCTGAAAACCCGCAACGCCAAACGCGCCATTTACATGTGCGATAAATTGAAAGTGTATTTTCAAGCGCTGGCGGCGCGTCGGGAACAGGATATGCTCCAATACGCCGCCCTGCGTGAACAGAACCAGCGTATCATAGAGGACTTGGGCGGCAAGAAGATTTCTTCCACGGAGCTTGTGAACTGTCTGCCCGGCGGAAAAATTCAGACGGTTAACTCCATGAAATACCCTTCGCGGGAACTCAAAAACAAGTATCACATCATGTTCAAATACCACTACTTGCGGCATACTTACGGAACCATGATGGCGGAAATGAATACCCCAACCCACCTTCTCTGTAATCAGATGGGCCACGGGAATATCCAGGTCACGCAGCGGTATTATATTGCTCTATCCAGAACAGGCATTGATATTCTGCGAGACAATCTAAATCGGCTATAATCAACAACTTTTGAAAAGAACAGAGGCAGAAGTAACAACTTCTGCCTCTGTTTGATTAAGTTAAAAGTTATTTTATCATCTTTGAGTTATTCAGTTCCTTGATTAGAGCATATCGGTTTATAATTTGCACTCGATAAGAAGTAATTACTGATATATAGCTAAAACTTCTATATTTCGGTACTCCTCATCCAAAAAAAGCTCCTTTAAACCATCTGGACGGTCATTAGTTATAGATCGTCTAATTGCCCTATTTAGAGAGATGAAGTCCTTGAGAGGGTCAAAAATAGCTTTCTGCTTACTTACATCATTGCTCGAAATCATTCTTGCTAAAATAGTTACCTCTGAACTCTCAAATTCTTCTAACTGAGGATATTCAACCTTCAAAAATTTAGAATCCATTTTGGCACACAGAACATGGTCTGAACATTCACAAATAATAGGTATTTTTGGATTTTTAGTTTCAAAAAACAACTTAAACGCCGCTTGTTCATCAGTTCCCATATCTCTAACAATCGAAGTTTCAATATATGGTTTGAACTGTGAAATAGTTTGTGTCATATCAAATGCTTCTGGCACTCTAATAACGCTTTCAAATTTGATGATATATCCACGACCTAAGGTGCTTAAATCATAGTCCTCTTTGGTAAAATCAAAATAATCGTCTCTACCAATTAGCAGTTTTTCAAATTCATCACAATCAAAAAGGGCGCTTTCTTCGATAGTGGCTTCGTATGACCTTGAAGTTTTAATATCTCCGCCAGCAATCGGTAATTTAATATTTGCATCTTTACCACTCGAAACATCAATTTTCCCAATTTTTATATTTTTTTCTCCTTTTACTATTGCTCGATATTCGCTGATTTTCGGGGCATCAAAATACAACATATTTCCAAACATTTTTATTCCTTCCTTTCTTACTTCTTAATAAATTTGTACCAAGTCTAACAGGTAATCTTTAAATTTTTCTACTATATCTGGTGGAGAAATAACCTTTGCTCTTTTGCCAAACCCGCACACCCATGCGAAAAACTGGTCACTGATTTCCACATCGGTGGTTACAACAAAATGCTTTTCATCGTCCCGCCTATAAAATACATCAGGGCTTGTTCCAAAACGCTCGACTGCCGTATCAAGCAAGGGATTGATAAAACGGATACTGACACGCTTCCGCTCTCCGCCAAACATGGAGAACACGCGGCGGGTATAGGTTTCCATGTCTATCTTGGAAAACGCTTCTGCGCCTTCCCGTGGTTCCGGAAGTACCTTGACCTCCTTCATGCGGTCAATTCGATATGTCCGCATGTCCTGGGCCTTATCATCAAACGCCAACAGATAATAGTTGCCTTCATTGATCAGCAGCTTGTAGGGGCTTACTTTGTAGGCGGCACCTTTGCGGCGCTCTATCTGTGTCACTCCTTCTTGAAGTGTATATTTCAAATATTTGAAGCTGATTTTTTGCGGTGTGTGGGGCTTACCGTCCTGTTTGGTAGCCATAGCCTGATTGATCTTCGTAATGATCGCCATGGTTCCCTTTTGCGTTGTTTTCACACGGTCGCACAGAAACACTTCCCGTTGAAGTTGCTCCGCCTGATAGGTGCTGCAAAACTCGCCCAGTGTGTCCACCAAATCTTTCGCTTGCTGAGCGGATATGAACTTTGCCGCATGGACGCACTCGGCCAGTAGCCGCAAATCGTCAAACTCAAATTGACGGGACAGCAGCCGGTATTTTCCACCTTGCCCGCCTTCTATATCCATCCCGAACACATCCCGTAGGGCGGCAATATCCCGGTAGATGGCGCGGCGCTCCGCTTCAATCCCACACTCGTCTTTCAGATAGTCCACCACATCCCCAGCCGTAACAGGGTGGTTCTCGTCGGAGTTCTCCAAAAAGTATTTGGCAACATAAAGCGTTTTCACTTTTTGGTTTTCTGACTTTGCCATGTGCGCCGCCTCGCTTTCCCGGTCTTATATCCAGTGTATCACAAAATCAGGAAAATTGTATGTTAAAAATTAAGGCCAAAGGGTGTTTTCCTCCCTTTGGCCTTGACCTTTATAAATTCAAATCTTTTTGAGTATGGTTTTTATAGGTGTTCCAAGTTGGCTCATAATCAGCCGTAGCTTGATTGCCCCACATAGCCCAACCTTCTCTGCCTCCTCGCGCAAATAGTTCGATAAAGGGGCCGGGGGAACAACTCTCAATGATCGGGATAATTTCATCCGGTTTTCTTGAATGCTCCCGTTTCTGTGCTCGAATGATATTAACTTGTGACCGGGCAGGTGCTAAAGTTCTGTTGTTCTCTCCCCTTACACCAAAAAGGAGAATTTCAGTCACATTACGAAAGTAAAAACCAACACCGCGCCCATCCGGGCCGCCGTCTTTTCTCACCTTTTCCCAAATAATATTACCCTTGTATGTAAACCCCCATGCCTCCATAACAGATAATCCGTCGGGCAAAAGAGCATTGGGAACCCATAAATAAAGGTGGCTTTTATCAGCGGAGATTTGAGAAACAGGTAGCGCCATAATATCCTCTAAAGTCATAGTTTCATAACGATTGAGACGCTTGTGCTCAGGCGCAACTTTTCCGGTTCTATTCTGAAATCGCCACGGTGGGTCCGCATAAATGGTAGAAAACTTTTGATTGCCGCAAAAATGTAGCAAATTATCTGCCGTTGTCTGGACTGTGCTCATCTATATATCCTTCCTGCCAATCTGTAATACACTTCTTCTTTATTCCAACCGCCAAAATGGGACAGCCTCCGTTGCGCCGGGAATCCAAACGATAGGTTAGTTTACCCATCCATGTTGTACTTGCTCCATACTTTCTCATGATAGGTTTCCATTCGCCGGACCGCTTATCATAATCATAAACGGACTTAAATACATCGTTTAGCTCCAGCGCCCTGGTAATAATGATACCCGCGCTGACAATATCACAGTCATAGTACGTACGCATAGCCAGCAAATCGCGGTCGAATGTCTGATCTTTGCTGTTCCATTCAAGGTCAAAAGCAACCCGATTTTTTAGAAAATCAATGTTGTGTCCATCAATATAACCGGGGAGAATTTTCTCTTCAAACGGTTCTGTTGCAAAACGGCCTCGCTGTTCAGCTTGCCTCGGATAAAATTTGATGTGGAGATCGCCAGAAATACGAATCTCCCGCCATCCGTATGGGTATAACACATCATCAAATTTTTTGGGAATATTTGTTTCATTCCCGCCTGCTTCCCGCAGATCATCTGTTGTAATATTCAAACGGCGCAAGCATTCTTCAATTTCTCCCCACTCTTCTGGAAACGCCTGTGTAATAATCTCTAAAGCATGGTTGTAGTTGTAAAACTCGAACTTTTCTAAAAGATCGGGGGACACATATTCTTCAATCCGCACAATGTACCCTCCTTAAGCAATAATAATATATTATATCACCTCCCTTCCGTTTTTTCACGCTTTTTTTCAGCACGAAATACGTTCCAGATACTGTTGGATTTCTTTTTCTGCAAGGCTAGAAAAAAGTGAGAATTCTTTGATAGTAATTTGCTTCCTGCGATAAAGGTCATAATATTTCCAAAATATATTCGGAATTCTTTCTTCCTTATCCATTTTATAATCCCCCTTGTGTGGACAAATCATAGCATATAAGCGTGTTGTTCAATCGCTGCCTCTATCCGCTTTGGTTCAATTCCGATATATCGCTGCGTGACGGCGGCGGAGCTGTGCTGTAAAAGCCGCTGCACCAAGGCAATATCATAGCCGTTTGCCTTGTATATCTCTGTGGCGTACCACTTGCGGAAGCTGTGAGTGCTGATCCCCTCAAAGCCCAGGTACTCGCACACGATATGAAGTTGCTTCTGTATGGCCCTCTCGGTGATGGGGAATATCAGGGCATTTCGGTCTATACCGTGGCGCAAGCAATAATTCTCTATGTATTGCTGGATAACCAACGGGACGGTGAACACGCGGCGCTTGCCGGTTTTTTGCTCGGTGATTTCAAGGCGGTATCTGTCCCCGTCCCGGACAATATCACAGGGCCGCAGCTTCAATATGTCGCTGATCCGCAAGCCTAAATTTCCTTCCAGCACCAGGGCGGTAGCGACGCGCTCATTGGGGCGGCAACCGCTGAATCCCTTGCGCATGGTCTGGATTATCTCTTTATATTGCTCGGTGGTGAGCGCCTTAGTTTTCTTGTTCATGGTGGCCTCCATCGTCAAAAGTTCGTTTTTTGCGGCGGGAAAGTTCGTATATTTCGGGCGGCGGCGGGAAAGTCCTGTGATTGCTGGATTTTGGTGTTCGTATTTCTGGACTTATACGAACTTCGGGAAGTGGGCGGGGATTTCTCCCCGCCCTTCCCTGTCAACCGGCCAGCACCATCCGCTCGTTACAATCCAGGCAAGCGATATTCACCGCTTTTGTGGCCCGAACGGAATTCCCGCAGCAGGGGCAAATATACTTTCTCGTGCTGGACGGGCGCGGCGGCGGGGTGGTTCCTGTGCCGCTGTGTGTCCCGGTGCCAGTGACCTGGAAACCGGTAAACTCGTTGCGGTTTATAAGAATGTCGGTCAAGCCGTTCTCCAACACGAAGTCAAGTAGCGCCTCGCCGGGGGCCGTGTGCGACCATCCGTATTTGTCGCTGTGGGTGACGGTCAGGCCGTGGGCCTCTGCCGCCGCTTTGAACTTCCGGTTGTGGTAGGTGTTGCCCCGGCTGCAATCCTGCACACCATTCTCGAAGTTGTAGTAGTGAACCATTTCGTGGAGCAGGGTCGCCGCCACTTCCTCAATGGGGCGGGCCAGCGTCCCGGCCCCGATATTGATTTCATGGGTGCCGCCCAGCTTGGAAACCCAGGTATCTTCCCGCAGGGAGAAGTGACCGTAGGCGCGGGGCGTAGACTGGATGGTGATGGTGGGCCTTGAAAGTGCATTTTCAAAAAATTCAGCGTTCAGCAGATCGAATACTTTGTTGAGATACCCGGCCACGCGGTTATAGCTTGTCAGTTCCTTCATGTCTTTATCTCTCCTGTTATTGATTTTGGGGAGAGGGCAAGCTATAATGTTCTTGCCCTCTCCGTTCTGGTTTGGGTGGGAGTCCTTTGCCTGTAAGCTTTGGTCGGCAGTCAGGCAAGGGGCTTTTCTTTATGCGCTGATGGTGAAGCGGCGGCTCTGGCTCTGCTTGGTGAAGGCTTTGTAGAGGTCGCCGTACACCTTCTTGAAAGCGGTGGTGTCGAAGCGGTTGGAGAGAACGGAAGTCCAGCGGACAATGTACTTTCCAGCGGCCAGCTCTTCGGTGTCGCGCTCCAGCATTTCAGCCTTGATGCTGTCCCGGATGGCTTCGGCCTCCGCCTTGGCCTCTTCAATAACGGCCTCCCACTCGTTCAGGGCCTCGATCTTGGCTACCAATTCGTTCTTGCTCATGTTCAGATCTCCTTTTCTTTTATTGGGGTGTTCCCCTTGACTGATTATATATTACACTATTTCCTGTGTAATCTCAATCCGCAAATTACACAAATATCGGTGTAATTATTTATCGAACTTTTACATTGATTTCTGTGTAATTCTGTGCTAAAATAAGGACAATGGAAGAGAGGCGCATTTTTTGATGCGCCCCGGAGGGAGGCCAAAATGCCGATCACTTATAAGCTGGATATTCTGGCAGCATTAAAAGAAGCGGGCTACAATACTAATCGGCTCCGCAAGGAAAAGTTACTGTCCGAAGGTGTTATTCAGGCGTTGAGAGAAAACAAGTATATTTCTTTACAAAATGTTTCCAAAATTTGCGAACTACTGAACTGTCAACCGGGGGATTTACTGGAATACATCAAGGAATAGGAGGTACTGCCATGTTTGGAGATACCGATCTGCCCCTTGCCCTCATTATGGAAGAGATTTTAGGCTGGGAGAAGAAACCCGGTCAAAAGGATGAAGAAGAGGAAGAAAACCAGCAAAAAGACACAACTAATAAAAACTTTTAATGTGAAAAAGAGAAGTCGGAGAGAAGTTTCAATAACTTCCTCCGACTTTTTGCGTTTATTTGAAATAATACTTGACCGTCTTATCCAGCTTCTCATGGAACGCCTAGGAAAGCTCCTGCTCGGCCTTGGCGCTGATCTCCTTGGTGCTGCTGTCAATCACGCTTTTTGCCACAGCGTCCACCAGATTGCGCCGCTGCATGAGAAAATCATAGAAGCGCTGGCGGCGGCTCTATTCGTCCTGCCACTCCGCCTTTGCCCGCCTGTAATTTTCATAGGCACTTGGAGCAGAACCGCTTTGCGCCGCAAGTGCAGCCTCTATCCAGGTAATACGGTTTGCGCTGTCCTGGCGCTCAAAGTCCTGCAAAATCTAAAGTAATTCGTGAAACATGGCTGTTTCCTCCTTCTGATAATTTTTGAATATACACTTTCAAGTGTGGAAGCGGAAACCCGGCGTACCCCGTGGGGATTATATCTTTATCTTTTAACCCCTTCGGGGCGTGCCGGGTTTCCGCTGGAATTACACTGAAAGCACCAAATAATAACCACGCTTTATCCTTTTTAGGACACGGCTATCAATCAGCCTCTTTCTCGCTTTATCATCGGTGTACCCCATTCCAACAAGCTGTTTTGTTGTAAGGGTATCGCCTATCTTTACTCCCCCACACACGGCGGAAAATCGCTCCTGTACTCTTTTCTTACCTTTCTCCTTGTTCCTTATTGCGTTGGTTTCGTGGTTGTATTTTGCCATCTCGTCAGGGTCTTTCAAATCCCGGTTGTCTACCAACTCAACATCCGTGTTGTAGTCGATCACAAACTTGTGGTCGGCGGCGGGTATTGCCCCGGACAGTGGAAATGGAGCGGAACCGCTCACAAGGTAATCCCCCACCCACTCGGTTATTGCTTTCCGGTCTGCTGCTGCAAGGGTAAGGCGCTTTCCGTCCTGGTAGTACAATGCAGGGAAAATCTGTTTCTTCACCTTGTTGTAGGGAAGGCGACCATTTCGGCAGCGGTCAAGAATTTCGATCAGCTATTTTTGCCAGCACTCCCAGGTCATTGACTGCCCTTCAAAGATTGCCTTGTTATCTTGGTAGTCCGCAGAATAGCACCATGTATGTTGCGCGGCGGCGTCCAGCTTCATTCCTACGCCAAATGTCACGAGCTTGGCTAAACCATTTGGCCAGCGCAAGCGGGACAATAGATCATCAGCGGTTTTGTTATCCTCTTCCTTCCAGCAAAGAAGGGTCAGCGCCATGTTATCCAGTTCATCCACATCCACCAGTTCATACTTTTCCGCTAAAATCTCATACATGAGCTTGGTACGCTGTCCGCTGGTTAGCCATAATACATCATCTGCCGCTTGCCCCAAGAACTTCACTCGTTTTTTGATCTTATTGTAGCAGTCAGGGAAGGCCAGTTTGAAAAAATCCTCTCGTTTCGAGCGGCTACCATTCCAGGCAATCCAATGCTCCGTCCTTTGCTTGCCGTCCTCTTCCGTCGTGACATTCTCCCAGGCAATGGGCAGGCCGCGAAAGGTCAGCCCGGCGGCGGAGGTATTTTTTTCGAGCGGCAGCGGGACTTGCGGCTCTGCTATTTGTGCAACCGGCTTTTCCTCTGGAACCCAAAGGGGCAAAGATGCTTTCGCTGCTTCCAGCAGGGCAAAAAACTTTTCCTTCCCCTTATCTACGGGCGCGTCCTTGTGATCGAGGGGAACCCCGGTATTTGGCAAATCAATAATACGACGGATTTCCATTCCGCCAATATCCTTGATTTTTTCGGCCATACCTCTGGTCTTTTTATCATACAAATTCCAATCGTGGTCATCTTCTGACTGCTCTTGATATTGTCTGTCAAACGCAAGATATATCTTTCTGGCCCCACACTCATGGAGCATATTGATGTGATTGAAATGGCAGCCAAATGTATGTGACGCTACGCTGTTTTTAATACCCCATTGATGGGCCAACATGACGCTTTTGGCCCCTTCAAAGATGATAGCTTCGCCGCTCTCTTTGATGTAATGCGCTGCAATGTGCAATCCATAAAGGTTTTGAGAATTTGGAAAGCTCCAAGAGGTTTTCCCTTCATCTGGAAGCATCTCTCGGTATTTATCTTCTCTTAATAGCGGAACATATTTTGCCCTTGGCAGTCGAAGTGTTTCCTGAAAGTCAACATCTGGATAACGCTTTCTAAATTCACCGCGAGGCATGAGAAAGCTCCGCTCATAGATACCTACAATTTCACCCTGGATATTGTGGTGTGGGAAAATAATTGTTTTTCGCTCTGGGTGATACGCTACCTGATATAATTTGAGCATATCAACCGAAATACCATCTTATGTTGTCTTTGGTGGCGTGCGGTGGTGAAGGTGGTTCTATGACAAAAGAGGAAATGCTGGAAGTTGCCGAAGTTGTTGATGTAGTTGAAGTGTCCGATGCGGTTAATTCAAATATTGTTAGCGCCAAGCAGACATATTGCGGAAAAGTCCTTGAAGTACAGAGTTCTGCTTTCGAGATTGAAGAAGATAGAATTGATATCGGCCACTTCATTGTTTATTTGCCGGAGGAAGATATTGCGAAGATTCAAAAGAATCAAAGAATTACAGTAGTCGGCAAAACAAACGATGATATTCAAACGGAAACAAGTATAGCGCTTGGTGGAGAAATAGAATTAAAGAATTTTGTTATGGAGGAAGCTTATCTTGTAACAGATCGCTATGAGTTTACCGGAACTATCTGGGGCAGGAATACGAGTTATAACGGCGCATGGGATGTAAAATTTCCGAATAATAGCATTCTGCAATTAGTTTATTTTGAAGATGGAACTGATGTTGAGCAATATACTGGAACAGAAATTACATTTTCTGCTCAAGTGATTGATGGAGACTATTATAATGCGGTAATTGAATAACACACTTAGTTTAGGGGCGGGAGAAATCCCGCCCTCGCCTTTTGAATGTCAATAGGGTATACCCCAAAGATAAAGAGGGCGGTACACCAGCAGTACCGTCCTCTCTCATTTTATATTCCATTGTTATCAAGCGCTCTCTTGCCCCTTCTTCTCTTCCTGCTTCTTCTGGAAGGCAACGAGATCAACCACCTTGGGTGCATTGTTGCCGAAATCGGGCAGCTCCTTGTACTTGGGGAACTGGGTCTCAAACCAATCCCGTACGAACTTGTAGGGGCTGGGCTGCTCCAGGGAACAGGTCTTGACCACCTCAAACTGGGCCAGCAGCTCGTCGGCGTTCTGGAACACGCTCATGTACTTCTCCATGTTGGCGTAGGTCAGGTTCTTGGTGTGGCAGGCCTTCTTGGGGGCGCGGCGGGTCTTGCGGATGATGGTCAGGCCGGGGAAGTCGGCGCGAATCTGCTGCAACAGCTTGTATTCCTGGGAAGTGGGGTTGCTGGCGGCGTCCTCAAACGCCTTGGTCATGGTCAGAGTGTTGTTCACAAAGTCTACTTTGTAAGTGTTCTTCATGGTAATTTCCTCCTAAAAATCAATTCTGGTTTGTCTTAAAAGTCGATATAGAGGTCAGGGATATTGCCTTCGTAGAGCGGCGGGTTGGGACATGCGCCTTTCTGCTCGTTGTATTCGGCGGTGAACTCGGCTTCCAGCGCTTCGTCGGTCAGCGCCGTCAGGCGCTCTTCCTCTTTGTCGCGCTCGTCGTAGGTCTTGCAGAAGGACAGCAGGTAATAGGTCATGTAGTCACGGGTGAATTCCATCGTATCAAGCTCCTTTTCTGATTTTTGAGAAGTGTACTTCAAAGATTGCTTACTGATTAGCAGCAAGCGGGAAACCAACGGTTACTTTCTCGGCGGCGGTTTCCGCCTCGCCGTTGTCAGCAAAGAACGCCTTGTACTTGTCGTACTTGGGGAACTTAGCAAGGAACCAAGCCAGCACCGCACGATAGGGATTCTGCTGGATGGCAGCGATTGCCTTCTGGTCGTTGAACTCCTTGATAAGTTCCTGGCCGTTGGTCTGCATGGTCAAGAATCGCTCCATGTTATCGTAGGTCAGATTCTTGTAGGTGCGCTTGTCGCTCTTCCGCTTGATGGTCTTGGTTACCATCTGGGCGCTGGGGAAGTCCTGGCGGTAGGCTCTCCACTCTCTGTATTCGGGAGTACCGAAGATACGGGCCTGCTTCTCGAAAGCCTTGGTGACCTGGGCGTGGGTGTCGTCGATGTAGATGATAGCGTTCTTTTTCATGGTGATATTCTCCTTATTTCATTTATTTTTGTTTTGAGAGGTTTTGTTTTTCTCTTGTTCTCTGTCCCTCTTTGTGCTTTAAGTATAGCATGAGCAAAGAGAAAACCTGTACTTTAACAATGACATGTTATATAATCAAACTATGAAAAAAGCAGCCCAAAAGGGCTGCTGAACTAAAGAGAAAACCGTCAATTTTCATTCCGTTTGGCTTTATCCGATGAAAAGTCACTGCTTTTCTTTCTAATTGGGCCAAAACTTCATAAAAGTTGATGGTTTCTCTCAAAAACTTGTTATTAAGCGGTGAAAACTGCTTGATATAGGTGCAATTCTGGTGAGTTGCACATGTGAAAGTCAAAAAAGTGTGAAGAGAGGAAAAGTTGCACACCAAGTTGCACACTTCGGCGATTGAGGCAACACAAAAGGAGGGAACCAGAACTCTGGTTCCCTCCTGATCGTTTGGAATTACTCCTTCTCAAAGACATCCTTGCCCATGCCGCACACGGGGCACTCCCAGCTCTCGGGAACATCCTCCCAGGGGGTGCCGGGGGCGATGCCGTGCTCGGGATCACCCACAGCGGGGTCGTAGACGTAGCCGCAGGGGCACACATACTTGTCCATGCTCGGTTCTCCTTTGTGCTGTGACAATTAGCCGAAGTAGCGCTTCAGCAGACCCTCGAAAGCCTTGCCGTGACGGGCCTCGTCGCGAGCCATCTCGTGGACGGTGTCATGGATGGCGTCCAGATTCAGCTCCTTGGCCTTCTTGGCCAGGTCAAACTTGCCGGCGGTAGCACCGTTCTCGGCATCGACGCGCAGCTCCAGGTTTTTCTTGGTGGAGTCGGTGACCACCTCGCCCAGCAGCTCGGCAAACTTGGCGGCGTGCTCGGCCTCCTCATAGGCGGCCTTCTCCCAGTACAGGCCGATCTCGGGGTAGCCCTCACGGTGAGCCACTCGGGCCATGGCCAGGTACATGCCGACCTCGGAGCACTCGCCCTCGAAGTTCATACGCAGGCCGTCGATGATCTCCTGGGGAGCGCCCTTGGCCACGCCGACCACATGCTCGGCAGCCCAGGTCTTCTCACCGACCTGCTCCTTGAACTTCTCGGCGGGAGCCTTGCAGATGGGGCAGAACTCGGGGGGCGTGTCGCCTTCGTGGACGTAACCGCAAACGGTGCAGACAAACTTTTTCATAATGTAGTACCTCCATTGAATTATTTTTAATAATGATAATTATTACTGTTTAAGCTGACATTAATATAGCACAGCTTCTGGCGTTTGTAAAGGGGTTTTTTTAATTTTTCTAAAATTTTTTCCAGGAGACCCCCAAAGGGCTCCGCGCTAGCGGTTGCCCTTCCACTTCTTGGTACAGCCCACCAGATAACCAATGGAGACATCAGAATGTCGTGCCAGGGCCAAAAGATTTTGATCGTTTGGCATGGACCGGTCTGTTTCCAAACGCCGATCATTCCTAAGGGCTCACGGACGCGGTTCGGAAGGGTCTGGAGATCGGGCTCCGGCTTGGCCTGGAGCTGGGTGCTGAAGACCCGGTGTATGAGTTTCCTCCGGCTCCTCCTCCCTCAGGTCTCCCACCGTCAGCTCCATGAGCTGCTCTTTGGTGGGGGCCTCCAGCGCCGCCACCCGGTCGGACTGCCGGGCCACCGCCCGCTCAAATACGTTGCGCACGTCCCGGGCGTTGCCGAAGTTCTCGTCCCGCTCCTCGTAGAGCCCTGCAAAATACGCTTCGGCATATTTCTCGGCCTCATTCCCGATCGTATACCCGTTTTTACCGCACATGGACCGAAAAATCTCCATGAGCTGGTCTCCGGTATAGTCCTCAAAATAGAAATACTTGTTGAACCGGGACTCCAGGCCGGGGTTGGAGTGGATGAACCGCCCCATAAGCTCGGTGTAGCCCGCCACGATGACGATAAGGTCCTTCCGGTGGTCCTCCATGTTTTTCAGCAGGACCTCGATGGCCTCCTTGCCGAAGTCGTTGGCGTTTTCCTGGTTGGTCAGGGCATAGGCCTCGTCGATGAAGAGCACGCCGCCCAGGGCCTTTTGGACCACCTCGCTGGTCTTGATGGCAGTCTGCCCCACAAATCCAGCCACCAGGCCGGAGCGGTCCACCTCCACCAACTGTCCCTTGGACAGCACGCCGATGGCGTGGTAGATCCTGGCCAGCAGCCGGGCCACGGTGGTCTTTCCGGTGCCCGGGTTGCCCATGAACACCAGGTGGAGGGACATGGGAGGCACCGGCAGCTCCTGCTCCTCTCGCAGGCGGCGCACCTTCACCAGGTTGATCAGGCTGCGCACGTCCTTTTTTACCCTGTCCAGCCCGCACAGGCCGTCCAGCTCGGCCAGCAGCTCCTCCAGGGATTCGGCGGGCTCCGG
>Ga0129314_1001717_pt1 | contig 14123 bp, 15 predicted proteins | sample O1111metagenome_FD_94431 | JGI IMG/M metagenome (GOLD analysis project Ga0129314, IMG submission 94431) | Orangutan individual fecal microbial communities from fecal samples from Wisconsin, USA - O1111 metagenome | ecosystem: Host-associated > Mammals > Digestive system > Large intestine > Fecal...
AGCGCAGCCACAGAGAGGACCAGAAACGCTTTTACTCCTGCCACAGCTTTTTCTCACTGAACGACTTCGCCAAGCAGCTCGCTGTCCACAACCGCCGCTCAAACAACTTCCCTATGAGGCCCCCCGGCTGGCTTTCTCCTTTAGAGTTCACTGCCCAATATGTTTGACAAGCCTACACATTTTTTAAAATTCCATTGAAGAATTTGGCTGTTGCTTGTATAATTTTAAGAAAAAGCTCGAAGACATGAAATAATATTCATAAATATCAGACCGGCTCTGCCTTGAAAAACGGAAAATCGGCGTGGGAAAACTCGCAACTGTCAATGTTATTGATTGCATTCTACAACGATGAAATGCCTGCGAAAGGTCTGCCGGAGATATGGCGCGCATAAGGAGAGAAGATAAAAGTCGAGACGCCGGTATGAATGTATTTTTGAAAGCAGGATTTGCAAACAAAAGTGCAATTTTGCTTTTAAATAGCCCGACACTTAATCAGATAGGAAAAATGCTTATGGATTCCAGCTTAAAGCATGACCTAATGGGATGTGAAACGGATGTTGAAGGCGCGCTCGTCCGATTGTCGGGCAGCGAGCCTCTCTATCTTTCCTGTCTCGAATTGTTTTTAGAAGACAGTACCGCCGAAGACCTTGGAGACGCGATCCGCTCGAAAGCATGGGACAGCGCCTTTACAGCGGCACATGCGCTGAAGGGCATCGCCGGAAATATGGGATTTATCCCCCTTTTTCACTCTACGGCAGAGATTGTTATCTTAATAAGAGCCGGAAGGATTAACGAGATAGAGCATTCTTACCGCGAGCTTCGGCGGTGTTATCAAAAAGTAACCGCCGCAATTCAAAACAATCTGCCATGTATTAATGAATTGAAGGAAGAGACTTTATGAGCACAATGCCTTTTTACTCATTATAGGCAGACCGCCATCCTGCGCAGGATTGAGCGGCGCGTGATGCTGGCCCGCAAAGAGTCTCCGGAACAAGATGTGGAGGCGATTACCACCGCCGGGAAAGGGGTGTTTGAGGATAACATTATCGATTCCGTTTCCCCGGCGCGGCTGAGCCGTTTTTTCACCCGCAGGAACAACGGCTATGTCATCAACCGGGATATCCGAAAGATGATTGTATTCTCTCCGCACAACATGTTTCAGGACCCGCCGTTCGGCCGGTTGGATTTGATTTCGTGCCGGAATCTTCTGATCTATTTCCAGCCCGTATTGCAAAATGATCTGTTTTCCATCTTCCACGCGTCTCTCAAGGACGGCGGGTATCTCTTTCTTGGAAAGAGCGAGACCATCGGCGCGTTTGCCGACGCCTTCCCCGTGGTGGACGCGGCCGCCAAAATATTTGCACACCGCGGTGATGTGAAGATTCCGGGGCAAAAGACGGTTCCCTATCTGCAAACCACCTACCTGGACGATGAAATGGTCGGAGAAACCGACTCCAAATACCCAAGGCAGGGCGCCTCAGCCGAATTGCCGGACAGCAATCAAACGGCGCTGGATGTTTCGCTTTTGGAGCAGTTCATGCCCGCCTGCCTGATCCTTAACGAGAAAAGCGACATTATCCATATTTATGGCGAGAGCGGAAACTACGTCCATCTCCCCATTGGAAAGTTTACCAACAGCATGTTCGAATTGGTCACGGAGGCTTTGAAAATCCCCGCTTCCACACTGCTCAAAGAGGCGCGGGAGAAAAAGCACAAGGTGCAGTACAAGGATATCGCCTTCCATGGGGAGCGTGAGGAAGCGGTAATCACGCTGACCGCCATGCCCATCACCAAAAGCGCCGGCGCGGCCGAGTCTCTCTATGCGCTGGTCTTTTCGGAGAAGGCGCAGCGCGGCGGGACGCCGTCGCCTATGATATCGACCGCGTGGCCTCCCAGCGCATCACCGATCTTGAACAGGAGCTGGGCGAAGTGCAGGGCCGGCTCAACCGCAGCGTCGCCGAACAGGAGTGCGTCAACGAGGAGCTGCAGGCCGCCAACGAAGAACTGCTGACGGCCAATGAAGAGCTTCAAAGCTCCAACGAGGAGCTTTACACCGTGGACCCCGAGTATCAGCAGAAGCTGCCGGAGCTGGCCGATCTGAACGACGATATTGCGAACTTTCTTGCTTCCACCCTTACCGGCATCATCTTTGTGGACAACAAGCTGAACATCCGCCGCTATACCGACTATGTGACGACGGAGTTTTCGGTCATGGATCACGATATCGGCCGGTCGCTGAAGTTCATCTCCTGTCATTTCCCCACGGTGGATATCACCGAAATCTGCGAAAACGTGCTCAAGACACTGGTGCCGGATGAGCGGGAGATCACCACAGGCGGAAGCAAGTCCTTCTTTATGCGTGTCGCTCCCTACCGCTCCACGAAGGATAAGATCCTCGGATGCGTCATCACGCTCATCGATATCACCATGCAGAAGCGGGGACAGGATCAGCTGGCAAGCGCGGAAAAGGAGCTCACCATGGCGCAGGAGGCCGTGGAGGCAAAAAGCGATTACCTCTCCAAAATTACACATGAGATCAGACCCCCGATGGGCGCGCTGCTGGGGCTTGCCAAACTTGTGCGGCAGCAGACCGATGATAAGAAGGCGCCGGAGGAAAGTCTGGATAAAATAGCGAGCACCATTGAATATATGGCGTCCATCGTCGGGGTGTCTGGAAATCTTGGCCTCGATCCAATTTTCCAAGCGGCCGGTACCATGGCGGATCATTTGCGCGCAAAGAAATATGAAGAGCTTGATTTGCAGTATTCCGCAATCATGTCCTGCCTTTCGGGATTAAAGGCATTGGTGCAGGTCTAAGCTACCCAGAAAGGTGTGGGAAAAATTTAATGAACAGAGGCGAGAAGAAGAAAGCAGCCATCGTGCAGAAAGCCGGCGCGGTTGCTGCCGTTACCGCAATACTTTTCGGCTTGTTTTGGACCGCTCAAAACTTTATTGGCAGCTATAAAAACAGCATTGCCTCTGAAAGCGCCTCTCATTTGGTGGAAATCAGTTATCAGGTCGCTTCATACGTCGAAGGAAGAATAGAGCGTGACGGCAAGGTTGCCGAAAGCATTGAGAACAGCCTGCGGATACAGCCGCAGGCCAGTCCTGACGATCTCTTGATATTCATCAAAGAGCAATGCGGCATATGGAACATTTCCAATGTAATCGTTTATTTGGAGGATGGGCGCTGCGTGAATGCCGCGGAGAACAGCATCGCGGCGGCCCGAATCCGGGAGGTCAAGCGCGAGGAAAAAGGCCGGAAATGCTATATGCAGATTGAGCAATCTGTCGTCACCCATACAATCATCCCCAAAGCCCCCGTTCCAATCAGCGATACGCGCATTGCGGCGGTATCGGTGGTACAGAATTTATCTTCGTTTATCGACGAAATGGAGTTTTCCTCTTTTGACGGGGATGCCTTTATGTACCTCGCCCAAAGCGGGGGAACAAAAATCAGTCAGCTTACGCACCCCAACGCGCCGGAAGTTGACAACATTCTTCTGTTGTTTAAAGAAATGCGCTGCACTTGTCTGAGCCAGAAAGGGTACACCGTCAGGGATACAATGGCGACAGAAGAAACCAGTACATTTTTATGTGAAAATGACAGCGGATCTTGGTATGTGGTACTCATGCCGGTGAAAACCGGTGGCTCGCTGTGGCAGCTCTGCTATTGGGCTCCAGAGCATGTTGTGAACGCGGCGATGGACAGCTTTACCTCAAGCGTCATCCTTTTGAGTGCCGTGATTATTGTGTTCTTTGCGATCTGCATCATGATTTTGTTCAGTCTGATTTATAAGACGAGAAAAAAGCAGTTTGATGATGAACTTGTGGTGCGCGACAGATTGTTTAATTTACTTGCGGAAAACACGCAAATTGCCTTTGCCCTGCATTCAATCCGAAAAATGACGCCGCTCTATTGCTCTGACAATGTGGAAAATATAATAGGATACCGCTATCTTCAGCTTACCAAGGATGAACACAGGTATCAGCTTGTTTTGCCGGATGGCGGTCAATCCGAGCAAATTGCGAGGATCAATGAAAAGCTGGCAGATTGGGACGGAACGAATATTTTTACCAGCGATTACATTCCACATGCCGTTGAGAGATATGCGCGTTATTATGTTCTGAGGCTTTATCCCACCGGGAACGATGCTGAATTTGTAGGCATCGCGCAGGATGTTACAAGGGAACGCGAGCGTGAGGAGGCATTGAAGAATGCGCTTGCCATGGCCGACAGCGCGAGCCTTGCAAAGACCCGCTTCTTAGCAAACATGTCACATGACATCAGGACTCCGATGAATGCCATAATGAATATGACGCGTTTTATCATGGAGAGCACCGACGAGCCCTCGAGGCACAGAGAATATCTGAAAACCATTCTGGACTCCTCTGAACACCTGCTGCATATTATCAACGATATCCTGAATATGAGCCGTATTGAAAGCGGGCAGGACATTGTTGCGGCCGAACCATTTGAGCTGCAAAAAGTATTGTCGGATATCTGCGAGATGATTCGGCCGCTTTGCGCCGCCCGGAGGCAGCGTTTTGCTGTGGATTTTGGCAGTCTGCAATCCAATCGTCTAATAGGCGACAAGCTCAAGCTTTCGCAAATTTTAATAAACCTTCTGAACAATGCAATGAAGTTTACCCCCGTTAACGGCCGGGTCCACTTTTCTGTGGAAGAGATGAATTCGCTTCGTTCAGAAACCGCGGCTTTCCGCTTCGTAATAGAAGATAACGGAATTGGAATCGAGACAGAAAAAATCGATACGCTGTTTGAACCGTTCACAAGGGCCGAGAACAGCAGGGTTGGTCATATTGAAGGCACGGGCCTGGGACTGTCCATCTGCAAAAGCTATGTGACCGCGATGGGGGGAACCATAACCTGTGAAAGCGCAGTGGATGCTGGCAGCGTTTTTTCCGTTGAGCTGTCATTTGAAAAGGATTTAAAACAGCCTTCCCATACAAATGAAAGCGTCGAAGGCGGCGGAGTCCTATTTGAAAACATGAGGGCACTTTTGTGCGAAGATAACGGGGTCAATCAAGTGATTGCCCGCAGAATCCTTGAGAAATATGGATTTGAAGTTGAGATTGCCAGCGACGGCGCCGAAGCGGTGGAAAAGTTTTTGCGCTCAGATCCGGGACATTATGATGTGATCTATATGGATATTCAAATGCCGAAAATGAATGGATACGAGGCGGCCGCCGCGATTCGGGCGAGCGGCCGCCCGCAGGCAGAAACCATTCCAATCATTGCGATGACCGCAAACGTCTATGCGGAAGATGTGGAAAAATCCCGAGTCAGCGGTATGAATGGGCACGTCGGCAAACCGATCGTGATCAGAGACCTTTTATATGCGACCAGCCGTGCGCTCAAAATTGCGGAGCAGTGATACGGCGTCAAAAGGCCCCTGCACGGCACATCACCGCCGCCGGACGGCGTCGGAAACCGGATGTCAAAGCGACGGCTTCCGCCTCTGGCGATTCAGTGGAAAATCCGGTTTGCCCATCTGCAAATGATATACCGCCTGCAGCACAAGGCTGTCCTTACTTCCAAAATACCGGTATATGGAGCGCTGATTCACTCCGGCACGCTTGGCGACTTCAGGAATCTTTGTTTCCTCAACGCCATATTCCTGAAAACGGACTATGGCCTCTTCCAAAACACGATGTGTATTTTGCTCGCGAAGCACCTCGTTTGCCAAAACGCTTTCCTCCTTCCATTTTCCAGCGGATTTTATTCTCATGCGGTGCCTTGAACGGAATTAATTTCTCTTCAGGGTGGAAATCACATAATCAAAAATGTCCAACGCTTGTTTTCTTGATATGACATCCGGTGTTTCCAGCTTTTTTATGACATCATTGCTTTGATGCTCATAGCCGATGACAAGGCTGTTTTGAAGCGCGTCATCGGCGGATGCCGATAAGGTATTGAGAATCGAAATCAGGGTTTCCAGTTTCAAAAAGAGAAATGGAACACGTGCAAATGATTGAAAATACGGGTATCGTTAGAAAAGTAGATGAATTGGGACGCATCGTTCTTCCGATTGAGACAAGGGCGGCTTTGGGGATCAAGGAAAGGGACGGGCTGCAAATTTTTATAGATTCAGAGAAAGGGCGGATTATTCTGCAGAGGGCGTCCGCGCTATGCCTGAAATGCGGCGGCGCCAATCATCTGAAAGAGATCAAAGCCGGCTGTTATCTATGTGACGAGTGCATCAAGGACCTGAAGCAAAAGCTGGCGCATCGTCGGTGGGGCAGTCCCAACAGGCTGCCCCGCTTTTCATGCATGTCCAATTCAATCGAATCCTGCCAATTGGAGAAGTATATGACAAAAAAACGTATTGCACTGCTCTTGGCGTGCTGTACCGCAATCTGCCTTTCAGCCTGTTCGAAAGGCCCGGCTCCTGCGGCGTATGATGTTGATGGAATCGTCGAAATTCTTTTCAGCGATATCGATACGGTCTGCGGGGACGGGAAGCTTGCGTCGACCGGGGTCGAAATGCTCGGCCGCATGCAGGACAGCGGAGACCTGCTGCTCTCCATTGTTGTTGACAGTTCCATTGAAATTACAAAGGAAGAGCTCGGCCCATACGATCATCTGGTTGTGACAAATCCGGAATGGCTGGATCGGTTTGCGGCTTCTTCCGAATTACATGAAGTGAACCTTGACAGCCTTCCGGCCGGGATACGGGACCTTCTGACGGCCCAGATGCCGCTGTGGACCGCGGATGGCAGCGTACTGCCCGGCGGCATCCATTTGTGCGAATACAGCGGAGGCCCTCTCCTTGTTCTTCCCGCAAATGTGGGGTATGTGGACGCCGTTCAGGCGGCTGATCCGCTGCTCGTTATCGTGGATGATCCGGCCTCTGCGATGAGCGGCAAAGGATTTCTGCTGCCGCTCTCATCCGGCACCAATCTGGCGTTTACCAATCCGGAAAAATTTCAGGTGGAATTGAATGAAAGCGGCATTCAGCCATATGTTTCTTCCATTCGCCGGATCAAGCTGCAAGCAGGCTGAAAAATCGCACTTTCAATCGGTTCCAAGCCACAAAGCAGGCCGTTTTCTTTTTGCTGTGGAAAGAAGAACGCCGAAGGCCGCGAAGAGCTTTTCTATGCCCGGAAAAAGCATCCGGGCGCAGCGGGGAACCGCTGAAAACCAGCAGAAAGAGCGGATACAGAAGAAAATATGTAAAAGGGAGCGCCCTGTTGCTATTTAAATAGCAACAGGGCGCTCCTCCTGTCGGAAAGAATGCGGATGATTCTACAGGCTCCGCTGGTGACAGACTCTAAGGGGAGCCTGTGCAGGCCACTGGCACGGCCGGTGGCCTGACTTGGTCTATAGACCGTTAATCAAATCTTGTAATTGATTTTTTTTGCGTTTGGGCTTTCCCTGTGAACGGCGGGACACCGCGCCGAAGCACACGCGTTTAAGGCTGCATGAGCGCCGGGGGCGGCAGCGATAAGCCACACAAATTTTTCCGATATTACCGAAGCAGGGAACGGGCATGGCGCAGGGGCAGAAGCCTCGGCCGCAGGCGCTTTTTGCAGATTGAGGCGGTCATGTGTGCCCGGCGAGGGCGTTTGCCATCATTTTAGATGAAGATTTTTCGCCCGACGAACCGCGTGATATTACAGCCTGAAAATCCTCCTTTGTTCCCGCGCCGATTCGCAATGGCCGGGCGGTTCAAAAACATCCGGCGGGAAACGTGAAGAGCAATTTTCTTTGCGGGTTCAGAAACCCAAAAGTGTGCAAAAGTCAGCCATGGCCTCGGATATTTTAATCCGCTGCGGACATACCTGCTCACAGCTGCGGCATCCCACACAAGCTGAGGGCTGACGTTCTTTTGGCATACTGGCAACGGCCATTGGGGCAAGGAAGCCGCCGCCGGTGATTTTATGCTCATTGTACAGCGCAAGCAGTTCGGGAATCGGCAAATTTCGGGGGCAGTGACTGGTGCAGTAGTGACAGGCAGTGCAGGGCAGGCCGCCTTTGCGCGTTTCTTCATCTGAAAGATGTACCAGCGTAGTGAATTCATCTTTCGTGAGCAGCCGGTCCGTCTGCCAAATCCCCACATTCTCTTTCATCTGTTCCAGACTGGACATGCCGGAAAGCACCATGGTAACCCCGGGAAGGCTTTGCAGGAAGCGGAAGGCCCAAGCGGGAACGCTCTCGTCGGGACGCAGTTTTTTCAGAGCCGCTGTCATTTCGTCCGATGCCTGAGCCAGCCTGCCGCCGCGCAGGGGCTCCATTACCCATACGGGGATGCCTGCATTTTGAACAAGCTCCATCTTATCTTTTGCGCCCTGAAAGTGCCAGTCCATATAGTTCAATTGCAGCTGGCAGAACTCCATGTGCTCTCTGTAAGCCGCCAGAAACCGCTTGATAACCTCCGCGGAGCCATGGGCGGAAAAACCGAGGTGGCGGATTCGCCCATTTTTCTTCTGCCTGAGCAGATACTCCATGATTCCATGGGCCGGATTTAAGTAGTCGTCAATATTACCCTCATACACATTATGGAACAGGTAAAAATCAAAATAGGGTGTTTGGCACTTTCTCAGCTGCTGCTCAAAGATTTCTTTCACTTTTCCCATGTTGGCGGGGTCATATCCGGGGAATTTTGTTGCCAGATAAAAGCTTTCCCTCGGGTATTTAGAAAGGCAGCGCCCGGCAACGAGTTCCGAATTCCCATTGTGGTATCCCCATGCCGTATCGAAATAGTTGACGCCGCTTTGATAAGCATAGTCAATGATTTCAGCGGCGGCGCTCTCGTCAATTACGGCGTCATCACCGTTCACGACCGGCAGCCGCATCATGCCCAGTCCAAGTCCGGATAATTTTAACGATTGAAAGTCACGATAGATCATATTCTCATTTCCTTTTCAAATAATGATGTATGAATTGCCCTCAACACGCGGGCCTCGGTGGTTCGTGGAAACAGGCGGACGCAACCAAATTCAGAATGAAGCCGCGGGACGCCGTCTCCATTGGAACCGCGTCAAATTCCGCCTCGTGCAGGGCTTTCGCATGCTCCATTTTTATCACCGACAATGATCTTCTTGCCAAAGCCGACGCGCCGGACAATCGCCATGCCGCTTCGCTTGGCTCCTGTTCAGAGAATTGCCTCCCGCGCCGTTTCGCAAGCTCCTTACTTTCCGAAAATTTGACTCGCCCGCTTCATATTCTCAATGATGGGGACTTCGAAGGGACACCTTTTTTCACAGGCGCCACATGCAATACACTCTCCCGCATGGTGACCCAGCAGCGCATAGTGTTCCCGCACTGTTTCAGGAACCTTGCCCTGTGCCAGAGACAGATTTAAAAATTTAGTGACGGATGCCACATCCAGCTTTTGAGGGCAGGGAGCGCAGTGGCCGCAGTACATGCAGTGCCCCTTCCAGCTGATGTTGGGAAAGGACGCAAAGGCCGCGGCGTAATCCCGTTCTTCAGCAGGAGCTTCCTCATAGGCGGCGCTCTGCCGCAGCTGCTCCACGGAATGGGCGCCGGCCAGAACGGTTGCCACCGCAGGGCGCGTCAATGCATAATGCAGGCATTGGACGGGGGTCAGTGCTTTTCCCGCCGGGGACAACTCCGCGCTGAGAAGATCGCCGCCGCCAAACGCCTTCATCACGGTGATTCCCACGCCAAGGGCTTGACAGAGCTCATAGAGCTCCTGCCGGAGCGGGTCCATGTTGACCAGCGGAGACGAGTATGCGTCCTCTTTCCACAGGTTCTCCACATCCTCGCTGGCCGGCTGGAGATCATAGCAGGGGTTTACGCTGAACATCAGCACTTCAATGGCTCCGCTTCGGGCGGCGGCCATCGCCACCTCCGGGTTGTGGCTGCTCAGGCCGATATGGCGGATAACGCCGGCTTGTTTCAATTCCAGCGCGTATGCCAGAACCGGGCCGTCTGCAATGCGCTGCCAATCCTGCATGGAGTCACAGTAGTGGATCATCCCCACATCCAGGTAATCCGTCTGCAGCAGCTCCATCATCTCGGTGAGCCCTCTTTTCACCTGGCCGATTTCCCGGGTCCTTTGGTATTGACCGTCCTTCCAGATGGAGCAAAGGTGGGACTGAATGTAAAATTTTTCTCTGCGGCCTTTCAGAGCATGACCGACGGCAGCCCTTATCCCCGGATCGGATGTGTAGAGATCAAAATAATTGATTCCGAGCCGCTCGGCCTCGTCAAACAGCCGCTTTGCCTCCCGGGTTTCATCCCCGCCGAATCCCTCGCAGCCCATGCCGATCTCGCTGACGCTGAGGCCCGTATTTCCCAACTCACGGTATTGCATTTTGCTTTTCATCCTCCTTCTCCCATGTGAGGACGCCGGTTTCCATCGCCGCCTCGTAACGGGCTATTTTATAGTTGATTCGCTCCAGCGTTTCATCAATGCGCCTTCGCTGCTCCAAAAGGACGTTCCGCTGGTCAACCAGCAGTTGATGCCGGGCTGAAATGGTGGCGCTGCCCTGCTGATACAGCTTCAGATATTCGATCATCACCTCGACCGGAAGTCCCGCGGCCCGCATACATTTTGCAAGGAGAACCCAGCCGATATCGGTGTCCTGGTAGTCACGGATTCCGCCGCCCGTCCGCGTCACGGGAGGAATCATGCCCACCCGTTCGTAATACCGGAGTGTGTCCGCCGGGATGTCGTATTTTTCACTGACCTCTTTGATCGTCATCGTGATTCACCTCATACATTGTTCAGCCACTTCTGCACCGCGGCAGACGCCTTTGCTACGGAGGAGCCATGAAGCGGCAATCCGTTTTTGACAGCCGCACCGGGGATGGTTTTTTTCAGATCGGCCTCACTGACACCCATTCCGCTGCCCTCGTGGGTGCAGAAGGGCAGCACGAGCTTGCCGGAAAAATCATGGGACTCCAGAAAGGAGAAGACCGGCATGGGCATTGTGCCCCACCAGCAGGGATACCCGAGGATGATCACGTCGTAGGCGGAAATATCAACATCCGAAGCCAGCCTGGGCCTGGAGCCTGACCACAGTTCAGCCATCGCCGCATCGGTGCATTCTTTATATTCATTGGGATAGGTATTCTCCGGGACGATTTCAAAAAGGTCTGCGCCCGTGATGCCCGCGATGGTTTCCGCGGCAACTTCCGTATTGCCCTTTTGCAAGTTGACAATGCTGCCATTGGAGTAGTTCTGCCCTTTGTGCGAGAAATATGCGACAAGCGTATTGGTTCCATTCAGTTCCATAAACGGCCCTCCGTTATCCTTCATGACTTCATTATAAAACTTGGAGTTAACTCTAAGTCAAGAGGAAGTTTTTCAGGCTTGCCGCGGCGTTTTAAAGCACCTTTCACACCGGATGCGGAAACGCTTTTCGAGCTAAGACGAGTGCGTGCCGCGATCAGGCGGCACGCACTCGGGATGCGTTCAAGATATCCGCCGGCTCTGACGGTGGATTCAAGAAATATGACAGCGGCCGGATCTCTTTTTATAAGTCATTATAACACAAAAATTGCCGAGGCACATTTTGAGTAGATCAGCCGATTTAGGAGAAAATTCTGCGTTTCCCCGCATTTCATGTGTAACAACAGAAAGCGAAATCCTCTCGGAAAATTGGGATTTGTGCTTTTTTATCTTGTTCCTTGACGAATTACGCAGTATGATGAAATCATATATAATGGTATATTTTATCAGACCGGAGAGATAGTCTTGGCCTCAAAAGGAGAATCGATGAAAAGGTAGCTACGCATAAAACAGTATTAACCAACAAACTGAATTAAGGTAGCTGCTGTACAGGGTATGAGAAAAACGGACATATCGCCGCATGGTGATATGTCCGTTTTTTGATAAGAATCTATCTGTTAAATCAGTTAGTGACAGATATACCTTTTATTTGTTTATAATGCACGTTTATGTTATGATAAGTACGCCTTTTATGCCGAGAAGATGAGCCAGGAAATCGAGATTGAGCAGGAAATTACAAATGAAATGGCGGACGCCCTGTCCAATGGAGAATTCCAAATCTATTTGCAGCCGAAATATAACCTCAGAACGAACAGACCGGAGGGGGCCGAAGCACTGGTGCGCTGGTTTCACCCCCACGAAGGGCATGATTTCGCCGGGCGTTTTTGTCCCTGTTTTTGAGCGGAACGGATTTATCTCGCGGCTGGATTACTGTATTTGGGAGCAGGCATGCCGATTGCTCCGCAAGTGGATGGACGCCGGGGAGACGCTCTTTCCAATTTCGGTGAATGTGTCGCGGGTCAATATATACACGTCGGATTTGGTGGAGAGCATCTGCGCACTGACGGAAAAATACAGGATACCCAACCGCCTTTTGAATTTGGAGCTGACCGAGAGCGCCTATACGGACAGCCCGCAAATCATGATGGAGATGATCGACCAGCTGAAGGCCAAGGGGATTTATTGTTCTTATGGATGATTTCGGCAGCGGATATTCCTCCCTCAATGTCCTCAAGGACTTGGAAGTGGACGTTCTGAAAATGGATATGAACTTCTTTTCGGACGCCGCCATTCCCGGACGGGGAGAAAATATCATCTCTGCCGTTGTGCGCATGGCCAAGTGGCTGCAAATTCCCGTAATCGCAGAGGGTGTGGAGCACAAGGAACAAGTCGATTTCCTGCGGGGGATTGGCTGTGAGTACGTGCAGGGCTATTATTTCGCCAAACCAATGCCGGTGGCGGAGTATGAAAAACTGATTCGGGAGAGCGCCGTCTTCATACCGCCCGAAAAGAAGCGGCCCGGACGGGACGATCTGTGGGTGTTCAATTCGCAGATGGAAATATTGTTTTCCATGTGATGCAGGCGGTTGTAATTTATGAGTTTTCGGACAGTCATATTGAGGTTTTGCGCGTCAATCAGGCTTTCTATCCTTTTCGCCGAGGATAATCCGATGAATATGAAAATCGCGGTGGAGATTCTCGGAAAGGCCGGCCTGATCGTTGACCCCGTAACCGACGGCAAGCAGGCGGTTGAGAAATTTATCTCAAGTCTCTCTGGCACCTATGACGCAATCCTCATGGATGTACAGATGCCTGTGATGAACGGCTATGAGGCCACGAGTGCAATTCGGAAATCTGCACACCCACAGGCGAAGTCCATTCCCATCATTGCCATGACAGCCAATGCGTTTACGGAGGATGTCAATGCCGCTCTGGCTTCTGGCATGAATGGCCATATTGCAAAGCCGGTGGAATATAAAAAGCTCTGCCAAGCCCTTCGTGAAGGCGTAAATATAAACGGCGTTGAAAAGTGATCCAAAGTCAGGAAAACCAAGTAAAGCGACCTCTTTTCAGGATAGGTGCCGCCGATCAAAATGCTTGAATCATTCCAGGGCACATAGGGGGAGTATTGAATGAGGGACTCTTTCCATACCTTGAAACGAAACGGAAAAATATTGTATAGTATAGAGGCGAAATGTTTTCAGGACCTTTCATCTATCTCAATAGCACCATGGCTTTTGATTGAAGGCACATGGTGTGAAAAAGCCAGCAAAGTGCAGCCTTGCAATTGGGGCCGCTCTCTTGTTCTGCATCCTGATTTGGGGCTCCTCCCATGAAAATTTTTTTCGATCATATTTCTTCCCTTGCTTTGATGGAAAACCGGAGAGAAGCCTATGCAAACGAAAATCGGATTTCAGGCGAAAAGATTTCTCGATACATGGGGACAAGCAGCCAGACTATGTGTGATATCTTATGCTTCTTTTATAGAAAAGACATGACAGCCTTTATGGCCATCGTACCTGAGAGAAGGTTATCTTTTGTTGCTGTGCGAGGTTGAAATCCCCCGATTGACTTGGGTAATGTCTACTGAATATATCCAAAGCCCTTGTGGTGCAAGACTTTGTAGCTAATTGGCAGTATAATAAATGTAAGGGAAAACGGACCAAAGGGACAGAAAGCTTGCACAGGTGGTGATTGGCATGTACAAATACAGCAACGTGCAAATCAGTTTAGCGGATTTTAAGCAGCCGGTGGGGATGAGCCTGAAAGAGAGCAACTGTTGGGTGAAGAAAGCACAAACGATCCCCTGGCCGGAAATCGAGAAGCGCTATGCCGCGCTGTTCACCAATCGCAAGGGAAATGTGGCCAAGCCTCTGCGGCTGGCACCGGGCGCATGTATCA
>Ga0129314_1001718_pt1 | contig 14112 bp, 12 predicted proteins | sample O1111metagenome_FD_94431 | JGI IMG/M metagenome (GOLD analysis project Ga0129314, IMG submission 94431) | Orangutan individual fecal microbial communities from fecal samples from Wisconsin, USA - O1111 metagenome | ecosystem: Host-associated > Mammals > Digestive system > Large intestine > Fecal...
CGGGAAAAACAAAAAATACTCTGTCGAACCGACAGAGTATCGCACTTTCTGCTCTTCCTCATCTTTCGATTCGTTCGTCGGATTTGGCACCTTGCCTCTTCGGGCAGGTTGTCGTGGTGTCATTGGGCCGTTCCCTCAACCACTCTCGATGAAGTATTCACTTGTTGCTTTCGCTGAACCGTATTCTAACGGCGTTTGTGCGTTTTGTCAATTGAAATTTTACCTTTTTGCGCAAAACCTTGACTTTGACCGGATTTATGCTACAATATTGGCCGTGAATTGAATGTCATCGGAGGACTTGCGGCCGCAGCCGCAGCAGTCGAAAAGATGTCGGATGCGTCCGGTCAGGGAAATGACCGGGCTTTTTTTATCAATGTACAGCGAAACGGAGGCTTTCCATGGCAATTTCTCTTTCCGATCATTTTACCTATCAAAAGCTGCTGCGTTTCGTCGCGCCCAGCATTTTCATGATGATCATCACCTCGATCTACAGCATCGTCGATGGGTTTTTCGTTTCGAACTTCGTCGGCAAAAATCCCTTCGCCGCGCTGAATCTCATCTTCCCCGTCATCATGGCGCTCGCGGCCTTCGGCTTTATGATCGGCACGGGCGGCAGCGCGCTCATCGCCAAAACGCTCGGCGAGGGCAAGCGAAAAAAGGCGAATGAGATCTTCTCCATGCTCGTCGTGGCGCTCGCGGTGGGCGGCGCTGCGCTGAGCGGCGTGTGCCTCCTTTTTCTCCGGCCCATCTCCTACGCCGTCGGCGCGACCGACCTCACGATCGACGACTGCCTGCTCTACGGGCGCGTGCTGCTCGCGTCTCTTCCCTTTTTCATGCTGCAAAACAGCTTTCAGAGCTTTCTTGCCACGGCGGAAAAGCCGCACTTCGGCCTGCGCGTGACGGTCTGCGCGGGTCTTACGAACATGGCGCTCGACTTTCTGCTCGTCTATGTCTTCCCCTTGGGTCTTCTCGGCGCGGCTCTTGCAACAGCATTTTCCCAGCTTGTCGGCGCGCTCATCCCGCTCGTCTATTTTCTGCGGCCGAACGATTCGCCGCTTCGTCTGACGCGCCCGCGCTTTGACCTGCGCGCGCTCGCGCGCGCCTGCGGCAACGGCTCGAGTGAGATGGTCAGCAACCTCTCCACCTCGCTCGTCGGCGTGCTCTACAACATCCGCCTCATGGCCATCGCGCAGGAAAACGGCGTCAGCGCTTACGGCGTTCTCATGTATGTCAGCTTCATCTTCATGGCCTTTTTCTTTGGCTACTCCATCGCCGTCACGCCCGTTGTCGGTTATCACTACGGCGCGCAGAACCACTCGGAGCTCAAGAGCCTTCTTAAAAAGAGCCTGACCGTCACGCTTCTCTCGAGCCTTGTCATGACCGCCTCTGCCATTCTGCTTGCCCGGCCCATCGCCCACGTTTTCGTCGGCTACGACGCAGAGCTCCGCGACATGACGGCCAATGCCCTGCGCATCTACTCCCTCTCGTTCCTCGTCTGCGGCTTCAATATCTTCGGCTCGGCGTTTTTCACGGGGCTCAACAACGGCATGGCCAGCGCGCTCATCTCATTCCTGCGCACGCTCGTCATTCAGGTCGCCGCCGTGCTGCTCCTGCCGGAGCTGCTCGGCATCGACGGCATCTGGCTCGCCATCACCGTTGCCGAAACGCTCACGCTGCTCGTCACAGGAACGCTTTTCCTCCTCGGGCGAAAAAAATACCACTACGCATAAACCCCTCTGTCATATCTGCGCTCCGCACAAAAGTGCGGGGCGCTTTTTTGCGTTTCCCCCTTGACATCTCATATTGTTGTGATATTATTTTGATATCAAATTTGGGAGGTGCTTTTTTATGGAAGAAAAGATTATCACCGGTCACAAAAACGGCATGCTCGTGCTGCTGCTCGAGCTTGTTCTCTACATCGCTGCGTTCGTTTTCCTGATCGTCGGCATCCATGTGGGCTTTCTGCCCCTCATCATCCTCTGCGTCATCGTGCTTGCGCTCGGCTGGATCCCGCTGTGCGGACTGCGCGTTTTAAAGCCGCAGGAGGCGCTGGTGCTGACGCTGTTCGGCAAGTACATCGGCACGCTCAAGGGCGAGGGCTTCTACTGCGTCAATCCCTTCTGCACGTCCTTCAACCCCGCCGCCAAGACGAAGCTCAACCAGTCCGGCGACGTGGACGACGGCCGCAAGAGCGCCAATCTCCTTGCCGCCATGCAGGCCTCGTCCACCACGGTCGAGGTGGGCGGCAGCAAGAAGATCTCCCTCAAGATCATGACGCTCAACAACGCCCGCCAGAAGATCAACGACTGCCTCGGCAACCCCGTGGAGATTGGCATCGCCGTGATGTGGCGCGTGACCGACACCGCCAAGGCCGTTTTCAACGTGGACAACTACAAGGAATACCTCTCCCTCCAGTGCGACGCGGCGCTGCGCAACATCGTGCGCATCTACCCCTATGACGTTGCCCCCGGCATCGACACCACCGGCGACGGTCACGCCGACGAGGGAAGTCTGCGCGGGTCGAGCGAGGTCGTCGCCGCGCGCATCCGCGACGAGATCCAGTCCAAGGTCGCCGACGCGGGCCTTGAGATCATCGAAGCGCGCATCACCTACCTCGCCTACGCGCCCGAGATCGCGGCGGTCATGCTCCAGCGCCAGCAGGCCAGCGCCATCATCGACGCGCGCAAGATGATCGTCGACGGCGCGGTCGGCATGGTCGAAATGGCGCTTGAGCGCCTTGCGAAAAACGGCACGGTGGAGCTTGACGAGGAGCGCAAGGCGGCGATGGTCTCGAACCTGCTCGTTGTGCTCTGCGGCAACCGCGACGCGCAGCCCGTCGTCAACTCCGGCAGCCTTTACTAAGAGGGCATCATGAACGACAACGCCAAAAAGCAGGTCCCCCTGCGCCTTTCGCCCAAGCTCTACGCCGCCATCGCTGCCTGGGCGGAGGATGACTTCCGCTCCGTCAACGGTCAGATCGAGTACCTGCTCACCGAATGTGTGCGCCAGCGGAAAAAGAACGGCAAGTACGTCGGCGAGGAGATCGACGTGCCGCCCGAGCTCGACATCAAGTAAAGATCGCGTTCAGAAAATGCGGAAAGAACTCGTTTCTTTCCGCATTTTTGCGCTTCATTCCATTTTGTTATGGCCATTTGTTCAAAGTTTATTGATGACTTTTCTCTCCCGTTGTGTCATAATGTTTGAAACTATTGGTTTCGATTATTTGTGAACGAAGTGAGGTATTCCGTTTTGAACAAGCTCAACCGCGCGATCGATCGCTTTTGTATCCTGCACCCGAATTTCGGCGTCCCGAACCTGATGCTCTATGTTGTCATCGGCAACATCGTCTTCGGGCTTTTGTCCAACTTCTCCTCCGGCAATATGCTGAGCCTTTTCGCTTACTCGCTCAGCGGACTGATGCACGGTCAGGTCTGGCGGCTTGTCACCTTCGTCCTCATTCCCGAAAGCACCAGCCCCTTCTACCTTCTCATCACCTGCTACTTCTACTATTGGATCGGCTCGACGCTCGAGCGGCAGTGGGGCACGGCAAAATTCACGACCTACTATTTAAGCGGCATGCTGCTTACCGTTCTCGGCGCGAGCATCGTCAGCCTCATCACAGGCTACAACCTCCCCGTCTACGGCGCAAGCTACGTCAACTTCGCCATGTTCATGGCCTTCGCGCTGCTCTATCCCGATACGCGCGTGCTGTTCATGTTCTTCATCCCCATCCGCATCAAGTGGATCGCCTATCTCGACGTATTTTACTTCTTCTTCGATATCTTCCGCTACATCTCCGCCGGCGTGTGGTACTACTCCATCCTGCCGGTCGTGGCGCTTTTGAACTTTGTCATCTTCTTCTGGCCCGAGCTTGAAAACTTTTTCAAGCTGGAGCGGCAGCAGAGCCGGCAGGCCTCGCACTTCCACAACACCGTGCACGCCCAACAGCGCCAGGAGCAGTACCAGCAGCAGACGCAGGGCTTCCGCCATAAGTGCGCCGTGTGCGGCCGCACGGATGTGACGAACCCCGAGCTTCAGTTCCGCTATTGCAGCAAGTGCACGGGCTACCACTGCTTCTGCTCGGATCACATCTTCAATCACGTCCACTTTACGGACGAGCAGCCATAAGTCAAAGGGAGGGAGCACTTTTTATGGCGTATACCAAGGACCAGGCGTGGGAGCTTCTCACACGCTACAACAAAGGTGAGTTCCACTTAAAGCACGCGAACACCGTTGCCGACGTGATGCGCTGGTACGCGCAGCAGCTCGGCTACGGCGACGAGGCGGATTTCTGGGAGATCGTCGGGCTTCTGCACGACCTTGACTTTGAGATGTACCCCGACGAGCACTGCATCAAGTCGCAGCAGCTCATGCGCGAAGCGGGACTTGACGAGCGGCTCATCCGCGCCACCGCGAGCCACGGCTACGGGCTCCATTTCGATGGGCTTCCCGAGCCGCAGCACGAGATGGAAAAGGTCCTCTTCGCAACCGACGAGCTCACCGGGCTCATCGGCGCGGCCGCGCTCATGCGCCCGAGCAAGAGCGTCAGCGACCTTGAGGTGAAATCCGTCAAAAAGAAATACAAGGATAAGAAATTTGCCGCCGGCTGCTCGCGAGAGGTCATCGAGCGCGGCGCGGAAATGCTCGGCTGGGATCTTGACACGCTCATCGAGCGGACGATCCTCGCCATGCGCGCAAGCAGCCACGTCGACTGATCTCCCACATCATTTTTTACGGTCAACCATTACCTGCGGAAAGGAAGGTGCTTCCATGAGCGATTTTACCCCCACGCCCACACCGAGCTACAGCGGAAAGCTCCGCAATCATATGCTGATGGTGCCCGAATGCATCGAGGAGTGCAGCGGCATCCGCATCTTTGGACGAACGATCAAGTCCTTTGTCTTTTCCACCGACGTTGCCACCATCGCAAGCTGCAATGCCGACGCGGTGATCGCCGTTTATCCCTTCACCCCCCAGCCGCGCATTGTGCGCGCCATCATCAGCGTGGCGGATATGCCGGTATTCTGCGGCGTCGGCGGCGGCTTCACCTCCGGCGCGCGCTCCGTCGCTCAGGCGATGGAGGCAGAGCACTGCGGCGCTTACGGCGTTGTGCTCAACGCCCCCGTTTCGGCCGACATTCTGCGCGACATCCGTGCGCATATCGACATTCCTGTTGTGGCGACCATCGTCTCCGCCACGCAGGACACCGAGGCGCGTATCGCCGCGGGCGTCGACATTCTGAACGTCTCCGCCGCCGCGGAAACGCCGCAGCTCGTTGCCGCGCTCCGCGCGCGCCACCCCGAGATTCCCATCATCGCCACTGGCGGCCCAAGGGATGAGACCATCCGCAAGACCATCGCCGCGGGCGCGAACGCCATCACTTACACCCCGCCCGACAACGGCGTGCTGCTCGCCGACATCATGACCGCGCACCGCGAGCGCTACCGTTAAGCTACATAAGAGCACAGAAAAAGGCTGACCCTTTCGGGTCAGCCTTTTTGTCTTTCTTTTTCAGTACGGGCACGGGAAAGCAGAGAATACCGCGTGGCCGTCCGTGAGCGTGAAGGGATACTCGTAGGTCTCCGTCTCGCCGGTGAGCACCCAGTCTCCCGCGTCGTCGTCCCAGTTCCGCAGCCAGACCGTCTGCGTCACCGTGCCGCTCCTGCCCTTGAGCGAGGCACTGTGCTCCTCCGCCGCGATCTCCATGTTATAGCCGCGGTCGGCAGAAAGCACATAGAGCTTCCCGTCCGATTCCGCAAAGCGCCCGGACGTTTCAAGCCACTCGTCGACCAGCGTTTTGTCAAAGTAGCGGCATACCAGCTCCCGTAGCTCTGCCATCGTCGAAACGCCGGGAATATCCGCTCTGTAATAGGTATATCCATTGATCTCAGCCTCGTCCGCGCTGCCGTATCTCGCCGGCGGCGTGGTCATGTGGAACCATGCCCACAGCGTCTCTGCCGTGTCAAAGTCGATCAGCACCGCCGTTTCGGGAGAGATCTCCAGAAGAGACTGCGCGTGCTCGCTGAGCGCATTGTAGAAAGCGTCATAGCCCACGTCGAACACCTGCGGGCCCGCCGCATAGGGTGCGATGATATAGTTATCGAAGCGCACCGTGATGCCGGACGCCGTAAAGTGCACCGTTGCAAACGACGGGAAATCCGATAGATAGGAATCGTAATCGTCAAAATACAGCTCGCTCAGGCTCTGCTCGTAGACCTGCTGGAAGAGCTCCTGACTGATGCACGATTGCAGCGTCGCCCCCTCCAAGTCGCCCTTCTCCGAGGCAAGCGTATCGATCGACAGGAATTTTCCCGTCGTCAAATCGAAGTTCCACGCGCAGCTGTAGGTGTTGGGATGCACGCCGCCGTAGTAGGTGTAGCCCTCCGCTGAGATGCTCAGAAGTCCCGCCTCGGTCTCATACACATCGCTGATCGTCAGCTCGTGCGTCCAGTATCCCCCTTCAGAGAAAAAATCCGATCCGTCGTCGGCATACATTTCCTTCGCGCTTTCCGCCGCCTCTGCGGCACTCGCGCGCAGTGACGCCAGCACGCTTTCCATCTCGCTGTTGAACGTGAGCTGGAGCTTGCGCAGCTTGGTCTTTTCCGCGCCGAGCACCGTGTTGTCATTCTGCGCATAGACCTTGCCCTCTTCGTCCTGCAGCTCAAGCTGCGGCAGCTCATAGTACTCGGAATAGAGCAGCGTGCCGTCGTCCGCCCTATACTCGTCCTCGTAGACGTTCTTCGACATTTCAAGATGCAGCTTCGGCGCGTCAGAGACATCGTCCGCCGTACCATCCCCGCCTCCTGCGCCGCAGGCAGCGAGGCTCAGTGCAAACGCCAGCACCAGCAGCGCCGTCAAGCATTTTTTCATGGTGATCTCCTTTCCCGGTCGCGGCGCCGCGATCAAACGATCACCGGTCCGCTCGTCCACGCGCTCCCGCCCCGCGCCGCGGCAAGGTCGGGATAGGCGAGGACATACTGATCCTCTGCGCGCGCCGAAAGCCCGAAGAGCCTTTGCGCGCGTACATCCAGCGCGCGCACGTCGGCGCTCTTGACGAGCACCGGCGCAAGCGCCGTTTGTTTCATTTCCCTGAGCATTTCGCGCCCGCGTCCGCTGCATGCCAGCACGCGCAGATACGGCATGCGCGACGGCATATCCTCCGCCGTCACGCCAAGATAGGCCGCGAGCAGCATCCGCCGCAGCCGCGCATAGGCGTAGCGCTTCGTCTTCACCTCGCCGAGCAGTTCCTCAATGGATGAGGCTGTGCGCGCCGCGTCGTAAAAGCGGCGGTAAAGCCCCTCGCGCCCGCCGTCGAAGCGGGCGAAGTCCTCTTCATTCATCGCGCGCAGTCTGGATAAGATTGCGCGCTCCGCCCCCTTCATCGTCACCGGCGCGCGGCCCGCCGCACATTCGCGCGCGTAGATCGCGGCGCTCTCCTCCGTCAGAAAGGCGGACGCGTCCTCTCCACGCGCAAGCAGGCCGCGGATGTGGCTCGCCGAGGCGAATCCATCCGCCGCGCCCTCGTCGTGGCCCACGGCCTTTCGCGCCATTGCCAGCGGCGCGATCACGCTGCCGCTTTCGATGATCGCCTTGCAGTATTCGACGCCCAGAATGTCGTTCGGATTTTTGAGCACGGCGGCATTCTCGCCGACGAGCGTCCTTGCCGCCGCCTCGCGCGCGCTTGCAAAGGATGTGCCCGCCGCGAGCGCTTCGCGCAGCGCCGAAGAAAAATCCGCGCGCAGCAGCGTTTCCGCCGCGCGCTGCAGCGGCTCCGTTTCGCCGCACTCGCTGCCAAAGGCCAGCACACTGACGATCCCCGTTGCGTTCAGCACCGCAACGCCGCCGCGCGCAAAGCCCTCCGCCGATGCAATGGCCCACGGCAGCGGCAGCTCAAGCACAAGATCCGCGCCGCCGCGCACCGCCGCTTCCGCGCGCGCGTGCGCGCGCTCGACGGCAAAATCGCCGCGCTGGACAAAGTCGCCGCTCATCGCGCAGACAATGCCCGTTCCCGCGCCAAAGCGCCGCCGCAGCTCGTCGATCTGCCATTTGTGGCCGCGGTGGAAGGGATTATATTCTGTTATTATACCAATCGCGTTCATGAAAGTCCTCTCAAAGCGGTTACAAAAGAGTTACGTTTTGTTAAAATTGCTTGTGTTTGAAAAAAAGTTTGCTATAATGGTAACGTATGATTTCTACACCGATCGTTTTTCATGATTCTATCGGAAATTCGGGCGCTTTGCAAGCCGCCCTCGAAAAAAGGAGTATACTTATGAACGTACTGGTCATTAACGCAGGCTCTTCCTCCCTGAAGTATCAGCTGCTCAACCCCGCTTCGGGCGAGCTGCTTGCCAAGGGTCTTTGCGAGCGCATCGGCATCGACGGCCGCTTCACCTATAAGCCCCAGCTGCCCGGCAAGGAAACGGTCAAGGAGGCCGAAATCCCCATGCCCACGCACAACGAGGCCATTCAGGCCGTGCTCAACGCCCTTGTCGACGAGAAGAACGGCGTCATCGGCTCCATGAAGGAGATCGACGCCGTCGGTCACCGCGTCGTCCACGGCGGCGAGAAGTTTGCCAAGTCCGTCGTCATCACCGATGAGGTCATGCAGGCCATCGAGGAGTGCAATCCCCTCGCCCCGCTCCACAACCCCGCCAACATCATCGGCATCAAGGCCTGCCAGGAGCTCATGCCCGGCGTTCCCATGGTCGCCGTGTTTGATACCGCCTTCCACCAGACCATGCCCCCCGTTGCCTATACCTATGCCATCCCCTATGAGTATTACGAAAAGGACAAGGTTCGCCGCTACGGCTTCCACGGCACCTCTCACAAGTATGTTTCCCAGCGCGCGGCCGATATGCTCGGCAAGCCCATCGAGCAGCTCAAGCTGATTACCTGCCACCTCGGCAACGGCTCGTCCGTCACCGCGGTCGACGGCGGCAAGAGCGTGGATACCTCCATGGGCTTCACCCCGCTTGCCGGCCTTCCCATGGGCACCCGCTCCGGCGATATCGACGCCGGTATTCTTGAATACCTGATGGGCAAGTACGGTATGGACATCAAGGAAATGCTTACCATTCTCAACAAGAAGTCCGGCGTGCAGGGCGTCAGCGGCGTCAGCTCCGACTTCCGTGATCTTGAAGAGGCCTTTGAAAAGGGCAACGAGCGCGCCGGTCTCGCCGTCGATATGTTCAACTACGGCGTGAAGAAGCTCATCGGCGCGTATGCCGCTGCGATGGGCGGCGTAGACGCCATCATCTTCACCGCAGGCGTCGGCGAAAACAGCGCTTCCCAGCGCATGGACATCGCCTCCGGCCTCGAGTTCATGGGTGTCAAGATGGATGAGGACGCCAACAAGGTCCGCGGCGAGGAGCGCGTCATCTCCGCCCCCGACTCCAAGGTCACCGTTCTCCTTATCCCCACAAACGAGGAGCTCATGATCGCCATGGATACCGCCGCTCTCGTCGGCTGATTCGTTTCCCCTAAGGCAAAAGCCGCCGCTTCTTTTAAGAGCGGCGGCTTTTTTGCCGTGTTTTGCCGCTTTTCTCTCCCTCTGCAAAAACGACGTTGCAAAGCGCGGCGCGCCGCCTTATAATGGCGGAAAATGCATCAAATACTCAGGAGGGTCAAGAAGTGCAACACACATATCCGGACTATTACCCGCAGTTTTCCTGCATCGCCGGCCGCTGCCGCCACAACTGCTGCATCGGCTGGGAGATCGACGTGGACGAGGACACGCTCGCCTCCTACCGCCGCATCGGCGGTGAAATGGGCAAGCGTCTGCGCGCAAGCATCTCCGAGGACGGCGACGCGCCGCACTTCCTCCTCGGCGCACACGAGCGCTGCCCCTTCCTGAACGAAAAGAACCTCTGCGACCTCATTTTGTACGGCGGGGAGGATATGCTCTGCCAGATCTGCCGCGACCATCCGCGCTACCGCAGTTTTTTCTCAGAGCGCACGGAGATCGGCGTGGGTCTCTGCTGCGAGGAGGCCGCGCGCCTCATTCTGACGAAGCCCGACAAGGTGCGCCTTCTCACAAGCGGCGAAGGAGCGCTCGAAGAAGAGGAGCGCGCGCTGCTTGCGCTGCGCGAGCGGCTCTTTGCCGCCGCGCAGGATCGGGAAGGGCCGATCTTTTCCCGCATGGAGAAGCTGCTCTCGCTCTGCGGCGCGACGCTGCCCGCCATTTCGCTCAAGCAGTGGGCGGAGCTCTACCTCTCGCTCGAGCGCATGGACGAGCAGTGGACTGACCTTCTGCAGGCGCTGCACAGATATGCGGACGCACTGCCGCTTTCCGACTTTGCCTTCCGCATGAGCGGCCGCGAGACGGAGTATGAGCAGCTGCTCGTATACTTCCTCTACCGCCATGTGCCGACGGCGCTCGACGACGGGGACGTATCGAGTAAGGCGGCCTTCGCCGCGGCGTCGGTGCAGCTGCTCTTCGCCCTCGGCTCGCTGCACGAAAAACTGCACGGCAGCTTCACCGTGAACGACCAGATCGAGCTCTGCCGCCTCTACAGTGCGGAGGTCGAATATTCCGATGACAACCTGAACGCGCTCTTCGACGCGCTGATGTGAGCCTTTCCCCGCGCTTTGCCGAAATTGGCAGAGCGCGGGCTTTTTTACACGAATCAGCGCGAAGTTTGGTTGATTTTTATGTAAACCTATGATATACTGCGGATAAATCTGATTTCCAGCGGGGCGCTGCGCCTCCCGCCGGGCAAAGGAGAGCGAATATGAAACATACCGCACAAAGAAAAACGCCGCTGGCACTGCTGCTGGCGCTGTGCCTTGCATTGCAGCTGTACGTCCCGGCGCTGGCAAGCGGCCCGATGATGACCGCAGGCAGCGCGGCCATCCGCCAGCTTGAGGAGGAAGAGGGCTTCCGCGCGGAGAAATACAGCGCGAACGGCAAGTGGTACATCGGCTACGGCACGGAATGCGGCGCGGACGACTATCCCGGCGGCATCACCCAGCAGGAGGCGGAAGCGCTTCTGCTCGGCAAGGTCGCAGACTTTGAGGTCAAGCTGAACGACTTTTTTGCCCGCCGCGGCATCACGCCCACGCAGGGCCAGTTCGACGCGCTCATCTGCTTCAGCTACAACTACGGCTCAAGCTGGATGAGCGGCACAAGCAAGCTCGTAAAGATCGCCGGCGGCGAGGTGCAGGCCACGCGCCTTGAGGTGGCGCAGGCCTTCGGCGAATGGTGCCATTCCGGCGGTCAGGCGCAGCCGGGCCTCGCCGACCGTCGGCTCCAGGAGGCGGCGCTCTACTTAGACGGCAGTACTGCCGCCGCGGACACGGAGTTTGCCTATCTCATCATCAACAAGGAAGACGGCGTGTCGTATGAGACGGATTTTCGCGTCTATCAGCGCGGCACGGCCTACGGCAGCTTCCCCGCGATGGAAAAGCTCGGCAGCACGTTCGCGGGTCTCAAAACCGCGTCCGGCGCGGTGCTGACGGAATCGAGCATTGCCAGCGGCAATGTCACCGTGACCGCCGCCTGGAGCGCCAACAGCTACACCGGCACGACGTATTCCGACGTGAAGCCGGGCGACTGGTTCTATGACTATGTGATGGAGCTGAGCGCGCAGGGCATCGTCGGCGGCAACGGCGACGGCACCTTTGCCCCCAACCGCGCCACGAGCACGGGTGAAATGCTCAAGCTTGTGCTGCTCGCAACGGGCCACAAACAGCAAGCACCCACGGGAACGCACTGGGCCAGCGGCTACGGCACCTACGCCCTCTCCATGAGCTATCTTTCGCGCGACAAGGCCGAGGCGCTCGATTCTCCCATCAGCCGCCTTGAGGTCGCGCGCCTTGCGGCCAAGGCCATGGGCTATGGCGCGTCGAGCAGCGCCTCTCCCTTTGCCGACGTGAACGACGGCTACGCGACCGCCCTCTGCGAGGCGGGCATCTTCATCGGTACAACAGTCGGTGAACAGACGTATTTCTACCCCAACAGCAGCATTACGCGCGCGGAGGTGGCGACGATCGTGTGGCGCATCTATCAGGCGAACGCCACCAACACCAAGCAGAAGATCCACTACGGGAACTACACGCTCGACGTGCTGGAGGGCGTGCCGACGAACAATTACGATAAGTCCGCCTTCTACAAGGACGGCAGCATCATGCGCTACAATGACCCCAATGTGCGCACGCGCCTCGGCATTGACGTCTCGCAGTATCAGGGCGACATCGACTGGACGGCGGTCGCGGGCAGCGGCGTGGAATTCGCCATCGCACGCGTGGGCGGTCGCGGCTACACCGCAGGCGCGGTCTTCGCCGACCCGAAATTTGACGAATACGCCGACGGCGCGGCCTCCGCAGGTCTTCAGGTGGGCGCTTACTTCTTCTCGCAGGCCATCAGCGTAGCCGAGGCGGAGGAGGAAGCCTACTTCGTGCTCGACAAGCTGCGCGGCCACAGCATCACCGGCCCCGTCGTCTTCGACTGGGAGGTCATCGGCAAGTCGAGCGCCCGCACCTACGGCATCGAGACGAGCGTGCTCTGCGCCTGCGCGCGCGCCTTCTGCAAGATCATCGAGGACGCGGGCTACGATGCGATGATCTACATCAACAACTACGCGGGCTACATCAAGTATGACCTCAGTCAGGTCGTGGAATACCCGCTCTGGTACGCCAACTACAGCACCGACGCGCCGACGTTCTACTACGACTTTGCCATGTGGCAGTATACGTCCAAAGGAAGCGTCCCCGGCATCAAGGGCAACGTCGACATGGACCTCTGGTTCATCAAATAATCGGAAAACGTGCGTCTCTTTGCGCTTCGAAAGGCAGCAGGGCCTCCGTATGGTGACCATACGGAGGCTCTTTTCATCCTTCTCATCCCGTTCCGCGCCGCTTTCCGATTTTTTTCTTGCCGCGGGGCGCAAGTTGTGCTATAGTTGTCCTGTTCGCGGGTATGGTGGAATTGGTAGACGCGCAGGATTTAGGTTCCTGTGCCGCAAGGCGTGTGGGTTCGAGTCCCACTACCCGCACCAAAAATAGGCGTTGAGGATTTTATTTCCTCAACGCCTATTTTTACAGCCAGTCTAAATAATCAACCCCTAAAATCTAACAGCTCCCTCTTTTGCTCATATAAAGACTCTTGCCAATAACACTTAGCAAGCTTTTTAAGTATAGCCGCAGTATGCGGATAAGATATATGCAGCTTAGAAGCATCCTCACGATACTTAATTGAAGTTTCTTTTTCTTCCATACCTCCCGTTACCGTATGTACCCCTCGTTGTGGTTGCTTTCCAGAGATGAAGCCTTCTATTAGTTTTTCGCAGTGTGTATGTTCGAAATAATCTCTTACCATTTCATGCGGGAAAATACCATCATCGCCAATGGGTGCATAGCTCAGAACTCGGCCAAAGCAGTATGCAAACGAACCACTATAGGTGATAAATCGCTGTGCTGCAACGCTTTGATAACGCCCTTTTTTTACGATCATGCAACAGTTCCGGCGTGAACCCAGCCTCCTGGCATCGGCGAAATACCGCATGCTTGATTGCGTGCCCTTCGGTATAGAAATTAAATTTCTCGTTCCGCAAGTCTGAAACCTTTACCCGCTCCTGCTGACTCAATGGATTGGAATACGGGATCAGGGCAACGATTTCCTTGCTGAACAGCGGATAGGCATCGAGCAGACCGGAGTTGCAGATGGAATCGTTTTCCATGCAGAAGCCTACATCGCACTGGCAGGCTTCTACCATAGCTCCGATGTCATTGCTGCCCCGCTCGCTGAAACGCAGATTGATATTGGGATAGTCAGCTCAAAATTCCCTCGATTTATTTTTTCTTTGATTCCAAGTTTATTTGAGCGCCACATTTCAATTGGATGCGCAGACTTGATATGGGATATAACATTAGATGAAATTTCAGCCCTCTGCCTTTTCCTTGGCAGAGGGCCGTTTTTTGCTTAACAGTTATTGAGCATCCCTTAATTGCTCTACAACGCTGCATTTCGCTGCGTTGTCAAACATCATGCAGGGAATCAGCCACCCCAGCAGAAGAAATACCGGAATTGTCAGCAGGACAGGCAGAATGGTGAATCGATACTCAAAGAACCAGAACATACTGCCCAGCATTTTTCCTGCAAGAGGTCCCACCGCC
>Ga0129314_1001719_pt1 | contig 14103 bp, 24 predicted proteins | sample O1111metagenome_FD_94431 | JGI IMG/M metagenome (GOLD analysis project Ga0129314, IMG submission 94431) | Orangutan individual fecal microbial communities from fecal samples from Wisconsin, USA - O1111 metagenome | ecosystem: Host-associated > Mammals > Digestive system > Large intestine > Fecal...
ACTGATTCCATGAGGGTGTTTGTTTCCGCATGGTTGAGGGAATGTAAATAACAAACTGCGCTCGAAGAAAGTCTTGTCAAGTTGCCTTCGGACAGGAGTTCGATTCTCCTCGGCTCCACCAAATAGTGCAAATCCGAACTCATTCTTTTTCGTGAGACACTGTTTCGGATTTGTTTATCATATTGAGGACGTAGGTTAATCTGCGTCCTTTTTTGGCGTGTCATAACCGAGAGCCTGTTTGGAATCGCTGATACCAGCGGTCGTAGGGTCAGTCACGATACCGAGAATGGTAAGGACTGCGAACAGGGCATTGACAACAGCCAACAGCTTGTCTCCCAGTTCACCCAAATCGAGGGTGTAACCAAACACAGCGGCAATCACCTGTACCAGCAACAGCACAGCCGGGATAAGGGCAATCCAAAAGCTCTTATTTTTGATACGCACTTTCCAGTTAATCATAGTAAATTCCTCCTTAAATGTGGTGGGTGAAGTAGTAAAAGTAGTGGTTCTTAGCTTTTTTCGTATAACTTTTGATAGAATACGCGCGTATAAGTAAAAGTTACCGCAAAAACCGATTTTTAACTACTTTTACTACTTCTAAAACAATTTGTTCACTTCTGCCTGTACAGCACCCGGGTCATATCCGGCGGCTTTCAGTCTTGCGGTACGGTCTGCACCATTGCCCCATGTAGACCAACGAGAATCAGAACAAGTACCGTTGAAGATGGGTTCACCACACAAGTAGCCGACCTTGAAGGAGACAATCTCATTTGCTCGGTTTTCTACAATCTTGTTGCAGATTTCCGGGCGAACGTCTTTAACTCGGTGTCTGATAGGCTGGTCTCCACGGTAATACTTCCACAGGTAGTCAATCTCACTGCGGTTCAACTCGTGGGTAGCGAGAGCCTTTCGCAGAACATCGGTCACATTCTCTTGCGTGATTTCCGTCACGCTGGTCTTGATAACACGCCGACCGCTCATAAACCGGGTCTGACTTAGAGCCTTGCTCTCGTCAATTTGATGTGCCACGTTCGTTCCTCCTTTCCGCAAAATAAAAAATGGGTGCATGACTGCTTGAGGTCTTAATAACCTCGTGCAATCATGCACCCATTCAAACTCGTACCTTTTACCATATCATTCTAACACAAGATATAGTAGAAGTCAATACACCAACACACAATATGTTAATAATTATGTGGAAAGTGTGGATAACTCATACGAGCTGTGTTACCACGGTCTCTGAAAGATTTCCACCTTTGCGCCGGACAGACTTTGTGCGAACTCTGCCAGCATAGCCATACCATCGGGAACATCATCGTGCTTGTTTTTACCAGCCACGGTGTACGAGCCGAGCATATCCATCATGCGACCATAATCGCTCTGACGCTTATACAGGCTATCGTCCTTGAACAGACAGTGTTCCTTGACCCATGCGCTGTTGACGATGATTTTTGTCTCCTTATTGGCGGTGGTAAACTTGGTCGTGATACGAGTGATACCGCCACGCTTCTTGACCTCGTTCTGTACCTTCTCGGCAACACGCCCACCAGCGGAATTGCTCTCGAAGCGGCACATTTTGACCTTACAGCGGAGCAGAATATCCACCAGCCGAGCGTCCACGATGTTCGGCAAGTTGTTATCACAGACACAATCGTCAATGTAATAATCATTGCCGTACACATACGCCGCCGGGAGGAAAGCGTAGTCAGAACCCTTGTCCTTAGTATCGCAGATACCGATAATAGCGTCCGGGTCTTCTGCTGGAAGCTCAAAATATCGGCGCAGTTCGTCCACATCGTAGAGCAGACCCTCACGCTCGATAGGCTGATTCATAAACAGAGCCTTGAAAGACGCTTCATCAAGGTTGTTCCTCATATCCTCGAAATAGTGGCGGCTGAATCCGACACCGTAGGTGTAATTGAAATTGCTTTCGCCGTCTGCGTCCAGTGCCGGAAGGACAATAAACTTTGCCCGAGAATCGCCGCCGTACTGATTCTCCAATCGACCGATAACATCATGGACAGACCACCGGGTAGCGATATGGATTTCCTTCGCACCTTCCTTTTTTCGGGATTTAAGGTCATTGGTGTAGGCACTCCACAGCTTATCCAATCGCTCCTTGCTCATAGCTTCCTCAATGCCGGAACATAAGTCATCGGCGTAGAGGATTTTGTCACATCGGGTAGCACCAGTCAGTGAAGCGTTGATTGCTCGACAGGTCAGAGTAGAGAAGCGGTGCTTCTTGTGAAGGTCAATAGTTTCCTCCTTGGAGTTTGTTGCCGCCATCTGTACTCCCGGGAACACATCAGCCCACAGGTACTCACTGTCCGTGATAATCTGATACACACCATCATAGAAGGAGCGTGTCAGCATACCCGAGTGAGCGGAAGCAAGGGACTGTGAATCCGGGAATCGACCCATGACCCATGACAGGAAGAAGATACCGAGAGTGGACTTGCCAGTACCGGGGGGCATGGAAATCGTCAGCAAGTCCAGCCTATCGTCAATCAAATCTTGCATTGCCTGTACAACCGGGCGCATGACCTCTCGGCGAGGGACATAGAACTTCTTGTCCGGCTCACGCTCCCATTCGACATAGAGAAGATAACTCTCAAAATCGAACGGAGCGGCGGCGAGCAGAACCTTCTTGTGAAGCATGAACAGGGAGCGAAGCTCTTTGTCTGTTGCCGACTGCGGAATCCGGCTCTCGATGGAATCAGAGAGCTTTTTCAGATATTCCACTGCCATCGAAATGTCTGTCTTTTTGGTCTCGAGACAGATATAGTACAAATCCTCATAGGCTTTGACCTTATCCGGGGTCTGCTGAATCTGCCCGAGGATTCTTTCAAGTAATTCTTTCATAGATACCTCCGTAAACAAAAAGAGGGTGCGTTACCGTTCAGAGAATTTACTCTCTGTGCGATAACGCACCCTCTAAATCAAATACTAATTCAAATTGATAAAAATACCTTCGCTTGAATAAGCATTATCCAATATTTTCAATTTAGTGTCTTTTTCCGTATGAGCGAAAGGTGTTTCATAGACAATTTCATATTCTTTCGCTATGCCCGGATTGATGGTGTCCATGTACATTGCGTCTTCTAACGAAAATAGAGCGTCCGAATAGTATTCATATTCCATATCGTCAGCAATCAATTTGAAACGTAAAGTGTTCACATCGTATGGGGTTTTCCCGGTGTTATTGATTTTGACTGTCAACAGAACAAAATTGCCATCTGTGATGCAATTCTCACCGATGGAAGTTACATCTTTGACCGAAGTTACGCAAAAACTCACTCCATTTTTATCAGAAACTGATTCCCCAACAGAAACATTAGTAGATTCATTTTCTTCGTGTGTCCCTTTATAAATTGTATTGACACCTTCGAGAATAAGAATTATACCAATGATTGCGAATAAAATTTTCATTTTCTTCATAGTTTACCACCTCTTACCTGTTATTTTGATAAGCTCCCATAACACCACAAATGGCAATGCGAGAATCATCAGAATAATTTCTCCGGCAGAATACATACCTTTTCTCACGTCTTATACCTCCTTTTTGGGAACATAGGTGAGCTGAATATCATAACCCAATGCTTCCAGCATTTTAACAAAGGTCTTATTTATAACCATTTCTGGTTTTTTCATAATACGATTTACATACTGTCCAGTAGTGCCGATTTCCTCACCCAACTGCTGTTGGGTCTTGCCAGCTTCGAGGAGCTTCACCTTCACATCAACCTCTATATTATTAGTAACCATAATTTCAAACCTCCTGTTGTTATAGTATAGCACTATATAGATTGCTTAGCAATCTCTTTATACCAATAGCTTCTACTGATGCCAAGTTCAGCACAGCATTGATTGACACTGATTTTTCTATCTCTCTGTAATTTCAAAAGCCGCCGGGATTCTTCAATAGAAATTTCTTTCTTCGGTCTACCATCAACCCGAACACCTTTAGTGCGAGCGATTTCTTTTCCTTCTTGTGTACGCTGAACAATCATATCCCTTTCAAATTCTGCAAACCCCAACATAATTGTCCGAATCAGCTTACCTGTTGGAGTGTTATCCATTACTCCGAGATTCAAAATATGAACCGTGATTCCAGCCGATATGAGCGTCTCTATTAACTCGCTCCCTTGAGAAGCACTTCGAGCAAATCTATCCAGCTTTGTGACAATCAATTTATCACCGGGGAGTAGGAGATTTTTCAATTTATCGAACTCCGGGCGGTCAATCTTTGTCCCTGTAAAACTATCACAGAAAATTTGTTCTGCGCCAGCTTCTTTCAATGCTTTCGTCTGTCCCTCGATACTATTACCATCACGAGCTTGCCCCTTGGTAGAAACCCGAGCGTAACCGTAAATCATGGAATCACCTCTTAATCGTAATCTACAATGGTTTCACTATCAGATTCCATGCACTGAACCACCAACTGAAAGCCCATTGCTTCCAGCATTTTTACAAAAGAGCCAACTTTCAAGTCATTTCTTTTCAGCATTTGATACACATTCTCTTTTGAACCAAGGTCTGCGTATTCTGCAAGTTCTGATAAGCTCGTATCAGTGTGTCGCATGGTGTCTTGAACGATTTCGATAGCTGTCACAATATCACCTCCGTTAAGTGTTTGCTAATTCGTGTGGCAAACTGCTTTATATATGATTGTTATATAGCCGACTTACGGCAAGCGTTAAGCATTTGATTTTTCTCTGCAAGAGCTTTAAGTTCGTCCATTATATATTCATCAAAATGCTTGATACCCTTAACTGTTTTGAAATGACCTTTATATTTCATATTACGCCAGTTAAAACGAGTTATTTCTTTGCCTATAATTTCATTATTCCAAAAATGAGATTCATCGTAACATAAACCTCGTTCTTCCAATACATTTTCAATGTTTCTCATATTCAATCCTCCTTATCAGATAGGAGAGCATCTAAATCTATTTTGGATTCTCCTATTACATAACCGTCTTTAGGGATTCTCGCTGATGTCGGAATGACAGCAACTTTGTAGTCCATCACTTGAACCATTTCCGATAGAAGTGATACAGGTATGTCCTTTCTCGGCTTTCCTTTTCTTGGTTGAGTATCAATTCTGTCCCAAAGAGCCGCTGGTGTGATTCCCAGTCTGTTTGCAAGCATGGCGTTAGTAATGTTCAATTTTGCCATAATGTCTTTAATAATCTCTCGTCCATTCATAATGAACACCTCCTATGAGCAGAGTGTATCATTAAAGTGTTTTCTTGTCAAGCGTTTTCTTGTCAAGCAATCTCTTTTTCTTTTTTGGGAATATTCGGCGTACTCCCTCCCGGCTCGTGCGCCCCTGTCAATCCCCCACCGGGGTACACCCCACAGCCGCACAGACAGCCCACAGAACGCCCAGAACGCCGCACCCCTACACCAACACGCCCACACAGTAAAACCGCCTTAAAACGCCGCATACAAGCCCACACAGCACCACGCCCAACCAACACAGCACAACACCCAACCCAAACCCCGGAACGATCACACAGCACCACGCCGGGCGGCTATTCAAGATTACATTTTACGCCAACCGCAAAAGAGTAGCCGCCCAACGTGGAAACCCAACCGGGGCGGCTGTGTTCCCGGCTGTGTTGGTGTTTCCGGGTACTGTGTACCCCTGTAATATAAAAGCCCTGTACAGCGTCACACAGAACGCCACACAGGGCAAAAGAAAAGCCCCGGCATATAACCGGGGCTATAAAATCATTTATTCATTTTCAATAAATCAGACAGAACCACAAAAGGGAATATTAAAATACATAAAATTATCAATTCTTTATACCTCCTAAAATTCAGTATCTACAACGGTTAAAATATTCACCCATAAATCTATATAATTAGATACCCAACGCCCGGAATCGTTTTGAAAATTGGTTTTTCCAGTAATAATAAATCCGGTTTGCTTTACGCCGTTTTCAGTATCAATATACATAGGGTTTTTATTTTTCATAGCATTATTGGAAATAGAAATATAATGTTTTTCTTCAACTAACGCCCGGAATCGTTCAAGGGCGGCGGCTATTGTATCAGCTTCAATCATTTTCCCGGTGATAATGTCGGAATCAATCCGCCATTTTTTATTATTGTATTCTTTCATCGTTACAACGGTATCAAAAATATATTTCATAATATAACCCCCTTATAATACTACAAATCTTTTATAGCTTGTTTCCCGGCTGTATTCGGTGAACAAATCCGGGTATACTTTCTTAAAACCTGTACTATCAAAACGACTTGAAACAACTGTTTTGTTCGTGGCTTTTGCCGCCCCTTCAACGTGCGTTTCATCGTTTCCCATGATCGCAAGTATTTGTGTTTTCAATTCGTCATTCATTGCGGTCAATTCTTCAATTAAACGCTTATTTTCTCTGTATTCATTACATAAACTTTCAAATTTTTTCATTTTTCAACCCTCCATAATGCTATAATCATATCGTTTCACTGTTCCCAACGTGTACGCCGTGGGCGTTTCCCCGGTGAATCTGTCAACCGTTACAACCGGGATATAAAAAGCGGTATAACGCCCGGTTTCATTGTTGATACAATTATAAAATTCAAAACTATTTAATGCTCTATCAAAACTGTTTTCTTTTGTCCACTTGTCAAGTATGCCTATATCGGTATCACGCTTTATATTTATTTCTACACCGCCGCCCCACATACCAAACGGGCGAATATTCACCGGGCAAAACAGAACGGTTAAACCGTTGTTATAAGCCGCCCGGGCTTGCTTTTTCGTGATACGTTCCCACGTTTTGCCGTTGTTGTCTGTAAAGCTGTATTTATTCATATCGTTCAACCTCCATTAAAAAGCAAATACAATATAGTTACCGTTTGGGGCGTGTAAAACCGTTGTTTCATCTTCAAGGCGTTCAACCAACGCCGCCATGTATTCATCTTCATCATATTCATTTTCTTCAAGTGCTTCATCTTCAAGCCATTCTTCAACCGGGTATTTATAGCCGTATTCATTTTTCAAATCTTCAAGGCTACACGCCGCCCCGCCTCCATATTCTGTACAATCACAGCAAATTGCGATTGCGTCAAACTCCATGTTTTCATCAATTTCATCATAATAATCAAGTAATACTTCAAGTCCGTCATAGGTGTAATAATCTCTGTCAAGTGCTTTAAATCTTTCTTTCATGTCATTAACGTCAACTGTAATTTTCATTTTGAATACCTCCATATAATCTTATTTGTGTTGTTTCTTGTCTTGTTGTGACTATACAATAACACTTTCTTTTTCCGATTCTTTTTGTGCGTATTTATACGCCGCATAGCTAAAAACCTCATGTCTTGCGTCCGGGTCAAGTTTCGCATAGATAGCAACAAGGGCTTTTGCAATTTCTTCAAATTCTTTTTGTTCGGGTGTTTTAATATTGATTTCCATGTTGTTTACCTCTTTTCGTGTATTCAAGTGTTTTCTTGATGGTTTCATTATATCAAGTGTTTTCTTGATGGTTTCATTATATCAAGTGTTTTCTTGATTGTCAAGTGTTTTCTTGATAAAATTTCAAGTATTTTCTTGATTTCTTTTATATGTGTAAAAACTCAAAACTAAATACACATTTTTCGTTAAGTGTTTTATATATGTTGTGTAAAAGTGCCCTATATAGAGACCCTTATAAGAGAGGTTACACACAAAAAAATCAAACACTTAACGATAGAAAAACGCATATAATAGAAAGAAACACCAACTAACACCCCGGAACACACCAACACCGCCGCCCGGGGTGAAAATTTGCTTTATTGCATTAAAGCGTTAAACCTACCACCGGACTTCCGTTCAAATTTTCGTGAATTTTTGCATAGAAAAAGCCCCGGGCAATTCAGCCCGGAGCGGATTTCATAGTCGATAGTCGGAAAGTCGCTTAGTCGCTCGGGTTCTCGTCAGAGCTTCCGTCCGAAAGTCGTTTCTGCTGATCTGCGGCAATGTAGCGTTCTCGGATTTCATCAGCGGAATAGTCGTTGTCGTTCTGCTGGTTCGGTGTGAGAACGTACTCGGTCTTGTCTTGATAGCCATAGTTGTTCTTGCCGAGGAAGATACCAGCAACAGGGTTGACCTTGCCGGAGTTCATATAGGATTCCCACAAATTTTCGAGCAAAAAGTACGCCTTTTTAATGGAGTACGCTACCTCCGGCGGCAACGCCGCCTTATATCCAGCAGAACCAGTAGGAGCGTCATTGACAATAGCCCACAACTGCTGTCTTCTCATTCCGTTCAATGCCAATGCCATACCAGCAACCGTAGGTTTCATATCAGCGTCTCTATACAATGCGAAATAGTCGGAAAGTCGCTGTTGTACCTCCGACACATCGTTCATATCAATGCTTGGCATATCAAACAACGCCATCTGCACACTCAAGAACTTCGCATTGTCTCCCTCCTCAAGATTCAACCCATTGTTGCCAATGACAGGAGAGTTCCCACCACGTTTCTTTTTCTTTGCAACAGGCTTCTTTTCCTTTACTGCCGGAGCAGTGACAGTCTCCTTGGTCTTCAAAGTCGAGGGGGAAACAGTCTCCTTGACCTCCTCACTGTCTGCTAACAGCTTATCAATATCCATTTTCAGTCTCCTTTCTTATTCTTATTGTTATTACAGTAGTAAAAGTAGTTAAAAACAGGTTTTTGCGTATAACTTTTAATAGTAGGGATTTTTCTATATAGAGGAAGTTACACGCAAAACCTTAAAAACAACTACTTTTACTACTTCATGTCAAAATTGCAAAAAGATAATTTTGCAATCTAAATCAGATTGTTTTCCAAATGTCACTTTAGATAAAGTTTCAATCCGATTTGTGTTAAATGGGTTTTCAGCCCATGAAGTAGTAAAACGAGAGCGGTTTTTATGTCTGCACCTCACCAGCTCTTTGAGCGAGCCGGGGAGGGCAAAAGTCGAAAATCTAAAAGATTGATTTTCAATCTCATTCGGACGATTTGCTAAATGTCGTTTTAGATAAAATCTCAATCCGATTTGTATAAATCGCTATATGACTTCGGTGGCTCTATCAATCGTTTCACCTCCACTGTTTTGAGGACAGCGATCTTATAATCTTTCCCACACTGCCTGTGGAGAAAGTCGCTCTGTGCGTCCTCCAAATCCTCGTAGGTGAGCATACGGTTGAAGCTCGTTCTCTGTCTGCGAGGAAAGTAGCGGTAGTCTGTACCATACACGAACTTACCTGTCTTGATATTCTGTATTGTGTACATCATTACTCCTCCGATTCGTCAGTCTCAACCACCGTCTCGAGCAATGCTTTCTTACACGCTCTGCCAAACTCCCGGAGCGTTACACCGAAACTGTACAGGGAAAAGTCGAGAGACTTCTCAATCTCGGGATAACGACTGCGGACGTATTCAGCGAGTACATCGTTTCTTGTCATAGTCAACCCTCCGATTCCATTCCATCAACGCTGTGTGCAAGTCCTTACGGTGTAGGGTAGAGACCCCACACTGATTACACTGAATGAGGTAAAAGTCGTGGTAGTCTTGATAGATACCAGCTTTACCGCCGCACATCGGACAGCGTTTGATATGCTGTTTATTCTTCATGCTGTACCTCCTCAATGCCTGTAATGCTCTTTAGGGAACACATCTTCAATGTTCAAATATCCTCCGAGAGCTTCGCACAGGTCGATACAGATACCGTCTGACTGCATATTTGCATTGAAAGCTCCATCATCGAACATACCGTAACCGAAAATGTTTTTGAGTTCCGTCATAAAATCGTCAACCCACATATAGTCAATCCATACGCAGAAGGAATCATCATCAATCCAACCATATTCCGAAACGTAGGAAACGTCAGAATCTTCCGGGTCGGGCATTGTAATAAGTTTGAACAATTTGAGTTCGTCCATGCCTACACCTCCCACCACGATTTCATATTCTTACCGAGTTCGACAGAAATCTTCGTGCTGATAATTCGAGCGTGTTCATACTGTGCTTTCACACCGGGAACAAAATGCTCGGTTCTGCCAGTCTCGATGTTCTTCTGATTCTGCTCGAGAAGGTCAGCTTGATACAGATTCAACAGCCGAACCAGCTCGGATTTTTCCTGTAATGTCATTCCCATTCTCCTTCCAAATCTTCTTTAAGAAGTGTGAGCATTTCTTTCAAATCTTTAAGAGAGAACCCTTCCTTATTACAGGTGTTGGTTCGTCCTAAATGTTTGTACCAGTTAATGATTGTGCCGCTGTCAAAATGAATAATGTAGAACTCGTCAGAATTTCGACAGAGCATAAATTCATCAGTAATTTTGGGGTAGCCGCACATAACTTCAATGTCGAACACTTCTTCATTAGTGAATACTTCACGAAAAGTATTTACAAAATCGTCACGTTCAAAATGATACTGCGGTAGAGTTTCAAGATATTTGCTCATTTATAACACATCTATATCGCACAGGACGGCACTTTCCAAACTACGCTCAATGCGTGGGAACATGATTTGTTGCTTGAAGAAATCGGAAAAGGCGCGTATGCGTGGCTGAGAAATCTTGACCGCAAGCCCTGGTCTCTCTGCATCCCTTATCGGAGCGCGGGAAAGATTCTTCCCATGTACCCCGACCTGCTTATCGTCGAAAAGGACGGTGAGGATTATTCGTACAGTATCTTGGAGCCGCACGATCCGAGCCGCACCGACAATGTGGCAAAGGCGGTTGGCTTAGCCGAGTTTGCGGACAAGCACCAATTTACCTATAACCGTATTCAGCTTATCCGAAAGAAAGTGGGCGCAGACCGCAAGGAACACTTCTACCGCTTAGATATGGCGAAGGTGCAAGTGCGGAATAAAGTCAAGGCGATCACTGATAACGCAGCTCTGGACGCGCTGTTTGATACGGATGCAGATGTGGATGTATGAAATCAAATGTTTTTGTGTGCTGAAGCTTACAGCTAAATTGAGAGTCAGAAAGGATACCATAAATGAAACAGGGTAATCTGGTCAAATGGAAAGATATTTCTGCGTGCAAAAATTTGTTATTTTTTGCTCAGTTAGTTGATGAACTCCTTTTTGATTATTCTATTCCGTCTAATCGAATATCTACACTTAATAGCCATTATCTCTGTCTAGATGCCCTTAGCGCTATAAATGGAATCGACAAACACGGTGTCCCTGAAGGAACACTCAAGCCCATAGCCGAAGAATTGTACATTTCCCTGACAAAAGACCCAGCATTTGATCTTATTAATAACAGTCCTTTGAGATATTTTGTAAAGTACCAAAATGAGCGATACAGAATTAGCACTAGTGTTTCGGAGCTAAACTATGACGAGATCAAAAAGGCAATATTGGCAATTGACTCGCGTTTCTTTGAAGACAACAAGTATTATGAGACATTAAAGACCAGAGTAATAGAGAAGATTCTATCCAATGAAGAATCGGATCAACTTGATTTATTCAGCCTTGTAAAATCGTTGTTAACAGAGCTAATTAACTTTGGATACAGCCAAAATTACATCAAAAAAGTTATGTTTGATGTTTTCTGGAATTCAAATAATGACATAGTATCGCCTAACGTGATTAATGACTTTTTCTCTGCATTTCCATTCAAAAACAGCAACTATACAGTAGTGTTCATCGTAAACAGAGGACGTATTAGTCAATTTACTGACCACATCGAGGACCTGTCTTGTATAGGAAGTTTTGAACAAAGGTATGAATCGCATGCAGAGAAGGTATTTTTACAAAAAAATAGGAATCAAGCCTATCTAATCATAGATCGAAAAGCTTTAGATCCATATCAAGCTGCCTATAGTGCTAGATTAACACTTTCTATCAACGCCTCCCTGTATCGATTAAACAACCATGACTATCGATATGACATAAATACCGCAAAATGCGGCGTGTATAGTGATTCGGATTTTTTTAGAGTTGAGCAAGAAAAAAGTGCAGTATCGCATGTTAAAATGCCTTCTAGAGAACAAATTGTTAAGAATATGGAGACTTTAGAAACAGCGATCAACAATCAAAGATCTGTTCGAGAGAGAGTAGCGCTTATTAACGCAGCTCGTTTCCATTCTCATTCTCTTGATAGTATCTCTAAAGAGAATCAATTACTTGATTTGTGGGCAATTTTTGAATCAATTCTCGACATTAGTAACAAGCACACATCAGATAGAATTGTTCAAGTGTGTATGTATCTTGTCCCAATTTTGAAGCGCAGATACATTTATTCTCTATTTTCTCAGTTTTCCATAGATTTCAAAAACTATAATGATGAGAAATATCGTGAAATTATCGGTGAAAGCACTGATGAGGCTGAGATAATCCAAAAACTGTGTGAATTTGTTGTGCTAAATGAACATAAAACTGATCGCGATTCTTTCTTAACAGAATGCGGTGATTTTCCTCTTTTCAGGGAACGTATAGAGTATTACAATAAAGTTTTCAGCACTCCGTATGATGTATATCAGTTTGTTGAAAAACATGCGGAGAGAGTAAAGTGGCAAATAATGAGAATTTATAGGAATAGAAATCTGATTATTCACAATGGTGATAGTATGCCTTATTTGGCACTTCTTGTTGAAAATCTTCATTCATATGTAGATGATTTCCTGAGCTATGTGATTCAAGGTCTGTCTGCCGGACATGATATCAACAGCTTGTGCCAAGAATTGTTTGCAAAAGAATGCGATTGGGTTGCAGATTTTTCAAATAGAAAGGCTGTAATGACAGATGATGTAGTAATAAAAATGCTTTCCATCTAGTAAAATTGAAATGTTCACGCAAAAGCTTCAAAATCCGGGTTGACATCTGCTCGGATTTTGATTATACTGTACTTAACCCGAATTGGAGGTTGAACAGCATGAAACAACTGGGTATGCGTCTTCGCGCATTGCGGGAAGGAATTGGCTTATCCCAATCAAAATTTGCCGACGTGATCGGCTCTACGCAGTCCAGCATCAACCGCTATGAAAACGGTCAGGCAACGCCGACTGTTGAGCTTCTGCGCAAGTATGCGGACTACTTTGACGTTTCAATGGACTACATCTTCGCCCGCTGCGATGATCCGCATGGCAAGCTGTATGAGGCAAAACCTCCGGTTGATGCGAATAATCCCGAACTGCGGAAGTTTGTTGAGATGTGCTTCGATCCGGAATCACCGATGAACGAAAAGCTGAAGGAAGCAATGCTGAAAATGCTTGGGGAGGCGAAGGCATGAGTAATGAATTAACCCATCATCCGGGACAGTTTGACGAGGTTATCCATATCATCGACAACGCCCGCAGCCGCGCCATGAAAGCAGTCAATGCAGAGCTTATTCAGATGTATTGGAGCGTCGGTGCGTATTTGTCAGAGCTTTGTTCTGCATCAAGCTTTGGCGATAAGATCATTGACGAAGTTGCCGCATACATTGCGCAAGAGAACCCCAACATCAAAGGTTTCAATCGTCGCGGTCTCTATCGTATGAAGCAATTCTACGAGACTTACAAGGACGATGAATTTGTGACACCACTGGTGACACAAATCAGCTGGACAAACCATCTGCTTATTATGTCTGGCTCCAAGACGGCAGATGAACGGCATTTTTACATGGCGCTCTGTGCGAAGGAACATTATTCCAAACGCGAGTTGGAGCGTCAGATCGGCACATCGTACTATGAGCGTTCGATGATTTCTGCCAAGAAGCCGATGCCTGAATCCGTTTCGCATGATGTGCGCGAAAGCATCCTCGATACCTATGTGCTTGAGTTTCTGGACTTGCCGGAGCAATTTTCTGAAAAGAATCTCCGTAAAGCCATCATCGAAAATCTGAAGCAGTTTATACTTGAATTTGGTCGGGACTTTACCTTTATCGGTGAGGAGTACCGTGTTCAGGTTGGCAATACAGATTTCTTCATTGACTTGCTGTTTTATAACCGTGCGCTTTCCTGCCTTGTCCCGATTGAACTGAAAATCGGGAAATTCAAGCCGGAACACATCGGGCAGATCAATTTTTACCTCGAAGCACTTGACCGCGATGTGAAGAAGCCAAACGAAAATCCAAGTGTGGGCGTTATTCTTTGCGCCAGCAAGGATGACGCAGTTGTCGAATATGCTTTAAGCCGCAGTATGTCGCCCACA
>Ga0129314_1001722_pt1 | contig 14084 bp, 14 predicted proteins | sample O1111metagenome_FD_94431 | JGI IMG/M metagenome (GOLD analysis project Ga0129314, IMG submission 94431) | Orangutan individual fecal microbial communities from fecal samples from Wisconsin, USA - O1111 metagenome | ecosystem: Host-associated > Mammals > Digestive system > Large intestine > Fecal...
TGAGGGACGTTTTCGGGTTACCCCGACGCTTCACCTTTGTACGGCGCTTAATTAAAGAGATGCGGCCCCAGCCCAGCGGGAAAGTTTCGGCGCAGCGGTTTTCACGACCGTCGGACCGCCAAATCCAGCGCGGCTTTCCTTTGAAAGGTTTTTACAAAAGAAAAAATACCTGCCGCCCTTCAAGGGGCAGCGGGTATTTTTTCTATCACTCCGGTGGACCAGCTCCGGAGCCTTCAAAGAGAGAGGAAATCAGAGAATCAAAACTTCATCATAACCTTGACGACCGGTTCGGTGCGCTTATCCGCCATCTCCATCGCCTCGGTCATTTGTTCGATCGGGTAAATCTTGGAAATCATCAGATCGGTCTGGATCAGGCCCTTGTTCAGGGCGTCAACTACCACCTCATAATCCTTACGGGTATACATATTGGAGCCTCGGACTACCAGTTCCTTGTTCTGAATCAGGCCGAAGGGTGCTCCCACCCCGTTGGGCATAATCGCAATCTCAGAGATCACGCCGCACCTGCGGGTGCACTTGGCGGCGGCCTCCACAACAGGGGCGTTGCCGAACGCGAGGAAGGTAATATCCGCGCCGACGCCGCCGGTAATCTCCATTACGCGCGCCTCGAGATCCTCTTTGGCGCTGTTAATGGTATCGGTACAGCCCAGCTTCCGGGCAATTTCAAGGTTGTTGTCCACGACATCCGCCATGATGATCTTCGCAGGATTGGCAATTTTGGCGCAGAGATAAACGCCAAGTCCAATGGTACCTGCCCCGATGATCAGGATATTTTGACCCAGGCTGACGTCGTTCTGACGGACGGCGTGCATACCGACGGCCAGAGGCTCAATCAAGGCGCCCTGTTCAAAGGTAACGCCGTCGTCAAGCTTCACAACGGTCTGCTCGGGAACCACGATAAACTCACCGAACGAACCGCTCCAACCGTTCGAGCCAAGCACCTTTTTGGCGGCACATACATTATAATGACCTTCGCTGCATTCGACGCAATGACCGCATCCGTAATGCGGCTCCGCGGTAACACGGTCACCGACCCGATATTTGGTGACCTGGCTGCCCACCTCGACAATTACGCCGGAAAATTCATGTCCGGAAACAACGGGCGGAATGCGGAACGGATGCTTGCCATGGTAGGCGTGCACTTCCGAACCACAGATGCCGGTGACCTTAACCTGAATTTTTACATCGGTGGGATTTTGAATCTGAGGCTCCTCTACCTCCTTGAAGTAGGCAACCTCGGGCTTTTCGATAAAACCTGCTCTCATGCTCTTACCCTGCTTTCCTTACCATTTCTCTGCCAGCTCAACAATGTTTTCAACCGTAATGCCGTTCATCGCCAGCAGCCGCTCATAGGGAGCCGACTGGCCGAAGCAGTCCTGAATACCGACCCGCTTGACTCTGCCCTTGCCCATTCCGGCGGAAACCTCACAAACCGCGCTGCCCAGGCCGTTGAGAATGTTATGATCCTCCACGGTGATGATTTTGCCGATATCATTGACGCAGGCGCTCACCGCTTCGACATCGAGCGGCTTGATCGTATGCATATCGAGCACGCGGGCGGAAATTCCCCTTCCCGCGAGGACCTCGGCCGCCTCAATTGCAAGCCGGACGGTGTCGCCGTTGGCGATAATGGCGACATCGCCGCCTTCCCGCAGGGTGATGGCCTTGCCGATCTCAAACTTCTGGTTCTCATCATAAATTACCGGAATCGCATCGCGGGTAAAGCGCAGATAAACCGGCCCATAAATTTCGGCCGCCGCGCGGACCAGCGCCTTGGCCGCATAATAGTCGGCCGGCATGACCACCCGCATATTGGGGATGGTTCTCAGCACGCCCATATCCTCAATGCCCTGATGGCTCGCTCCGTCGTTGGCGGGGGTCAAACCGCCGTGGGAACAGGCAATCTTCACATTGAGATTGGGGTAGCAGATTTCCTGACGGATCTGTTCGCCCATCCGCAGGCTTCCGAACACCGCATAGGTGACGACAAAGGGAATCTTTCCGGTGGTCGCAAGACCGGCGGCCACACCGGCGCCGTTCTGCTCGGCAATGCCGACGTTGACATGCTGCTGGGGAAGCGCCTTGGCAAACGCGCCGGTTTTGCAGGACTTGCCGATATCGACATCGACGACGTAGATATCACGATTTTCGCGTCCCAGCTCGACGATCTCCTCGCCGAAGCCGTCGCGGGTTGCAATCAACTTCTTGGCTTCCATCTTAAAATCCCCTTTCCAGTTCTTCCATCGCGGTGGCATACTGTTCCGCGTTGGGGGCCATGCCATGCCAGCCGAGCTGGTTTTCCATGAAGGAAACGCCCTTCCCCTTGACGGTGTGCGCATTGATGCACTTGGGACGCCCGGTGGTGGAAGCATCGATCTTTTTAAGCGTTTCGACTACCTGCTCCATGTCATTGCCGTCGATCTCATAGGTTTCATATCCGAAGGCTTCAAACTTTTTGGTCAGGTCGAGGTGCGGAATCACCTGATCGGTGGTTCCGTCGAGCTGGAGGCCGTTGTTGTCCAGAATAATGACAAGATTGTCAAGATTCCATGCGTTTCCCGCCATCACAGCTTCCCAGATCTGGCCCTCATCCAGCTCGCCGTCTCCGACGATGACAAAGACGCGGTAATCCTTGCCGTCGCGTTTGCCCGCCAGCGCCATACCGACGCCGCAGGAAAGTCCCTGCCCGAGCGAACCGGTCGAAATATCGATACCGGGGCACTTTTTCATATCGGGATGCCCCTGAAGAATCGAACCCTCCTGACGCAGGGTATGAAGCTTCTCCTCCGGAAAGTAGCCGAGCAGTCCAAGCGCCGCATACTGAATCGGGCAGGCGTGGCCTTTGGAGAGGATGTAACGGTCACGGTCCGGCCACTTGGGATTCTTCGGATCAATATTCATTTCGCCGTAATAAAGGGCCGCGGTGATCTCCGCAGAGGAAAACGCGCCGCCGGGATGCCCCGACTGTGCCTCATAGATCATCGTCAGCGCGGTTTTACGAAGCTCCTTCGCATGTTCCTTGAGCTCCTGCACACTGATATTTTTCATGATTTCACCTCATATTCAGTCTGATGAATGCATCCTATGTTCTAACATGGGATGATATATGCCAAAAAAAATTGGACCCAACCAATTCCCGTCCCCGCTTCCCGGACGCACCAAAGATGTATCCGGGAACGCAGGAGCGGTGAAAAGAAAATTTTAACCGAGCAGAGAGGGAATTCCCATCGCAAAAAAAGGAATGTAGGTGGTCAGCAGCAGCGCGAGAATCGACGCGCCGACAAAAGGCAGAACAGCTTTGGAGATCTGTTTCAGGTTGATGTTGGAAATTCCGCAGCCAACATAAAGGTTGACGCCGACCGGCGGGGTCACCAGACCAATCGCAAGGTTCATAACCATGATGCAGCCGAGGTGGACGCCGTCAATGCCAAGAGCCGTGGCGACCGGATACAGAATCGGGACAATAATATACATCGCCGAATTCGCATCGATAAAGCAGCCTGCGATCAAAAGAATGACGTTGACTATCAGCAGGAAGATGTACTTATTGCCGCCGCAGATTTCCACGAGGGCATTGCTGGCGCTCGCCGCAATACCAGTGACAGTGAGAACCCAGGCAAACAGGCTTGCGGTGCCGACGATAAACATCACCACTGCGGTCTGAGAAACGGAATCCCGCAGCAGTGGGAGCAGATCCTTCCAGCGCAGAGTGCGGTAGATGAAAAGTCCAACGATGAGGCCGTACACCGCCGAAACAGCGGCCGCCTCGGTGGGGGTAAAGATGCCGCCGTAGATACCGCCGAGGATAATGACCGGCATCATCAGGCCCCAGAAGGCCTCCTTGAAATTCTTCCAGCGCTCGGGCCAGCTCGCCTTGGGCAGCAGCTCAAGCGGTCTGTCCCGGCTGACAAACTGCATTGCCAGAATCAGGGAGAAGCCCATCAGCAGGCCGGGCAGAATGCCCGAGGCGAACAGCGCGCCGACCGACTTGCCGGTGATCGAACCGTAAATGACAAAGGTGATCGACGGCGGGATGATGATTCCGATCGCACCGGCAGTGGACATCAGCGCGGCGGAAGAAGCCTTATCGTATCCAACGCGGGTCATCGCCGGGATAATGATCATGCCGAGCGCCGCCACGGTGGCAGGTCCTGACCCTGAAATCGCTGCAAAAAAGCAGGAAACAATGACGCAGACCATTGCCATGCCGCTCTTTTTATGGCCGACCAGTGTGCGGCAGAAGTTGATCAGACGGCTGGAGATTCCGCTCTTTTCCATGACATTGCCGCCGAGAATAAAAAACGGAATTGCCAGCAGAACAAACTTGCCGGTTGAAGAATAGAGATTGCTGGGGATCATCGAGAGAGGCAGCTTTTCATAAAGCAGCGCCGCAACACTCGAAATACCAAGAGAAAGTCCAATCGGGATGTTGAGAAACAGCAGGAGAAAGAATACGCCGAACAAAATCAGAGATACCATCGCTTATTCCTCCTCCTTTTTCAGCAGAGTCACAACGAAAAGCTGAATGTACCGGGCTGTCAGGACAGCGCCGCTGATCGGAACAAACATGCCGAACATCCACTCAGGCCACTGCATACCGGCGGTAAGCTGCTTGAGAACAAATTCCTGTTTCGCCATCAGGAAGCCGAAATAGAGGATCAGAATGCCGAAAGCAGTGCCCAGCAGGTGTCCGAGCAGAATGCAGAGCTTCTGATATTTAGCCGGCATAAAATCGGTCACAACGGTCAGCCCCAGATGCGCCCCCCGCTTGGCGGCGACCGCCGCGCCGGTCAGGCTCAGGACGATCAGGCCAAGCGAAGTCAGCTCCTCGACAAAAGGCATGGAGCTGTTGAGGACATACCGGGCAAAAACATTGACGCAGGTCAACAGGGTCATAATCAGCAGGATGATGGCGCAGATATTATCCTCCAACAGCGAGAGCATCTTTTTCATACGCTTTTCCATGCCTCCTTCATTTCAGTCAGAGTTTTGTTTTACTGCACTCCAAAGGCGGTGCAGGCGTCCGCGCCGTAGACCTCTTTATACTGGTCGATCAGCGGCTGAACAACCGCCTTGAACCTGGCAACATCATCTTCGGTCAGCTCATAGAGCTCGCAGCCGTTTTCGTTGATGAATTTGTCCTTGAGTCCCGCTTCGTCCGCAACGATCTGCTGGTTCATCTCCTTGCAGGCTTCCTCCACGCACTCGCGGATCAGAGCCTGCGTCTCGGCGCTGAGCTTTTCAAACTTCGCGGTGTTGGCAGTAAAGGTAAATGCTTCATAGGTGTGGTTGGAAATAGTGATATACTTCTGAACTTCCTGAACGTTGGCGGAATTGATGGTGCTCAGGCTGTTGTCATGACCGTCGATGGTTCCCTGCTGCAACGCGGTGAACACTTCGCCCCAGCTCATCGCCTGCGGGCTGGCGCCGAACGCGGTGTAAAACGCGGAGAAGAAATCGCCGCCGGGGATTCTGATCTTCAGGCCCTTCAGGTCCTCGGGCGCCTTGATCGCATGCTTTCCGCAGGTCATTGCCTTAAATCCATTGTGAACCGCGCCGAGATAGGTCAGTCCTTTTTCCGAAAGAACGGTATTCAGGAACTCGCCGCCCTTTCCGAAGAAAGCGTCCTCAGCAGCCTGATAATCTTTAAAAAGCCAGGGCAGGGTGCTGACCATCATGCGGTTGTCAAGGTTTGCGATGATGCTGGTGGAATGGATGTCGAGATCCACGGTGCCGTCGCAGAGCAGTTCAAGTCCCTTGGACATATTGCCGCTGGCGAGCTGGTCGTTCGGAAAAACATTGACGGTGACAGCGCCGCCGGACTTCTCTTTCACCTTTTCGGCAAAGAGCTTGGCCATACGGGTATCGTTGGCAATATCGGTGCCGTTGCAGCTGAGCTTCAGTGTAACCTTGTCATACTGGGTGCCGCCTGATGCCGCAGGAGCCTCGCCGGAAGCGGCCGGAGCAGCCTGACTGGATGATCCGCCGCAGCCGGCAAACAAAGAGACGATCATGGCAGAAGCCATGGCGAGAGCAAAAATTTTCTGTTTCAATTTGTTCCCCTCCTGAAAATATCTTTGACGTTTCCAACCTTCCGCGTTCGCTTACTGTGCATCGGAGTTCAATTTTGTAGTATTTGCGAACGTAGGATGTTGTAACGTCATTATAGCCCATCATATTTTTGAAAGTCAATGCACTTTTAATAACTTTGTAGGGATGACTGATTTTTCATTTACTGTCTGTCTATTTTCACGAAAAAAGGAGATTTTTATTTCAATAGGTGCATTCTGGGGTTTCAATCCCTGAAAAGCGCAAGCCGCGGAGCAATGCTCCGCGGCTTGCGGTACTCAAAATCTTTCAAATCATTCTTCTTTTTTATATACATCACGCCAGTAGAAATAGCTGTCGTTGATCGCCTGATAAAGCTCCTCCATGCTGGTGCCGGCCAGTTTTTCCAACAGCTTGATGTGGGTGTCAATCAGGTACTGACGGTCCCCCTTGGAGAAAACTTCCTCGATGGTTTTGAGACGGGAGGCCTTGGTCAGCTCCACAATCGTGTCATGAATGGTGATGATGGCCACATTATTGGTCGCGCGGGCGAGTTCCTGGTGGAATATGATATCCGCGTCCGCAATTTTTTCGATATTCGGCGGATCGGCCTCCAGATAAGCCACCAGCTGGTCACATTTTTCATGCAGCAGCTTCCAGGTTTCCTCCGGCATGCGCTGCTCCAGCAGGAGCTGCATAATGCCGTTTTCCACCACCTTGCGCAGCCCGATCAGCTCGCTGTAGGCGCTTTCTTTCTGCAGAATAATGCCGTAAACCATCGGATCGAGCACCTTCGGAGAAAAGCCGTCGCAGACATAGGTTCCCTCGGCGCGCCGGATTTCCAAAACTCCGTACGCCACAAGAATCCGAACCGCCTCACGGACGGTGTTCCTGCCGACCCCAAGGGTGCGCACCAGCTCCGGCTCAACCGGAATCTGATCCCCCGGTTTGAGTTCCCCGTTGATGATCGCATCGGTCAGACGGGAAATTACGATGTCGACCATCGAACGATTGTTGATTGGAGCAAGATAACTTGCCGTTGAATTTGCCATTCCACTCACCCGCCAATTTGTCAGATAAATAACAAATATGATTAGCCAAAGGGCATATCATCCTATGTTTGATATTATTATAAGCGGGAATTCCATTCTTTGCAAGGGTTTCCGCTAAGTTTATCAAAAAGCACTGCATTTGTGTGAAAACTTTGGAGTCTTCCGATGGAAAAGCCTCTATTTCCGCCATGACGTGAAAATCAATTTTCACATTAACTCTTCTGGAAAACGTACCGTTCCACCTCGTCGAGCGGCAGGCGGTAGGCCGGCAGATACTCCCGCAAAAAGGTCTGTGCCTCCGGCAAGGCCAAAGAAGGATGCTTCAGAATTGTTTTGGCCGCCTCGTCAAATTCCCGGTTTCCCGCTTTCTGCTCCTCGATGCATTTAATCAATGCCGAGAGCTTGTCAGCCGCTTTGACATAAGGTCCGTACTCTTCCCCGCCTTCCCCCAGATGAGGCGCAAACGCCGGCCTGAGATCATCCGGCAGCATCGAAAGCAGCCGCTCCTCCGCCTGTTTTTCGATCGTGCGGTATGCCTCCCGGATGCCTTCGTCGTGATACTTCACAGGGGTCGGAAGATCTCCGGTCAAAATCTCGGCGCTGTCGTGATAAAGAGCCAGCAGCACCGCCCGCCCCGGGTCCAGACTCTTTCCGAATCTCGCGTTTGCGATCTCGATCAGCGCGTGAGCCAGCAGCGCGGTTTCCAGGGTATGCTCCGCCAGCGTCTCGCTGCGGGTGCAGCGCATCAGGCCCCATCGCTCAATATATTTCATTCTGGAAATCATTGCAAAAAAACCGGCCAAACCGGACACCCCTTTCTATAGAGAAGCGGCTTTCTCTCTGTTCATGCACTCCATTGTATCATATAAAAATTCATGGTACAAGCTATGCTCCGTGCAGCAGACCGCGGAAGGGCTTCCCGCTTTTTTCGAGGAATTCCTCCCGGAAGCTTTCCAAATCCAAAAACTGTGGTATAATTTTTACTGTATGTTCCAATATCGTATATGGGGTGAGTCGATGAGAAGTCGGACAAGACGTGATTTTCTGCCGGGGGGTGTCAAATCCTTCGTCTGGGCGCTGCTGCTGGCCAGCGCCATCTTTGTCCCACTGATGATTTATAACGGCGGCTATTTTGTCTTTCTGGGGGATTTCAACGTCCAGCAGATTCCGTTTTACCGCCATGCGCACGACATGATCCGCAGCGGAAACTTCTTCTGGGACTGGCAGACCGACCTCGGCGCCAATTTTATCGGCTCTTACAGCTTTTATCTGATCTTCTCTCCCTTTTTCTGGCTGACGCTTCCCTTCCCGAGCGACTTTGTGCCCCACCTTATGGGCCCCCTGCTGATTCTGAAAACCGCCTGCGCCGCCCTTTCCGCCTATCTTTATATCAAGCGCTTTGTCTCGGACCGGAACTGGGCGGTCTTTGGTTCGATTCTCTATGCCTTTTCGGGCTTTATGACCTTCAATATTTTTTTCAACCACTTTCATGAGCCCTGCATCTTCTTCCCGCTGCTGCTCGTCTCGCTGGAAGAGCTGGTGGAAAACAACCGGCGCGGCTTCTTTGCCGCAATGGTGGCGGTCAACTGTCTGGTCAACTATTGGTTCTTTATCGGTGAGGTCGTTTTCGTCATTCTCTATGTCGCCGTCCGTATCAGCTGCGGCGGCTGGAACTGCTCTTTCGGGAAGTTCTGCGTCATCGCCTTTGAATCGGTGCTCGGGGTGCTGATCGCGGCGGTGGGCCTGCTGCCCTCGGTGCTTGCCCTGATGGGCAATCCGCGCACCGGATGGGACACCCTGCTGACCGGATGGAACATGTGGATCTACGGCTGGAACCAAAGGCTGCCCGCCATCCTGCAATCCTTCTTCTTCCCGCCGGAGCTGCCGAGCAGGCCGAATTTTTTCCCGGACATGGGCGCGAAATGGTCCTCTCTGTCCGCATGGCTTCCGCTCTTTTCCTCCATCGGGGCAATCGCCTACTGCCGTGTAAAAAAGCGCACCTTTGTAAAACGCCTGATCGTCATCTCCATGGTGATGTCGCTGATCCCCATCCTGAATTCGGTCTTTGTTCTGTTCAGCCAGTCCTACTACGCACGCTGGTTTTATATGCCGGTGCTGATGCTCTGCATCGCCACCGCCGCCGCTCTGTCGGAGCGCAATGCTCCGGAAATGAGGTTTGCCCTCGCTTCGAGCTGGCGTTATGTCGCTTTCATCACCCTCTTCTTTATTCTGGCGATCGGCTTTTCCCCCTCCAAGGTGAAGGAAGAGATTAAAATCGGTCTTTACGGCGACCAGCTCGGCTTCTGGCTGCTTTCGGCGGCGGCGCTGCTCTGCCTTCTGCTCACCGCCCTTTTGTTCTTCGGAGTACGCAGCCGCGCGTTTTACAGGGTTTCTTCCATTCTGCTTTCGCTTGTGATCGTGGTCTTTACCACCGGCTACCTTTGCAGCGGCAAGAGCAGCAAGGCCACTGACGACGCTTTCCTCGCCAACACCGTCAATGGACGTGAGGAAATCGCCGCCGCGCTGCCGGATGACGGAATCTTCGCCCGCAGCGACCTCTACCACTGCGGCGACAATCTGGGAATGTTCTGGGATCTGCCGAATATTCAGGCCTTTCATTCGATTGTGCCCGCCTCCATTATGGAATTTTATCCCGAAATCGGGGTTAAGCGTGATGTTTCTTCCAAGCCCTCCACCGATTATCCCTCGCTTCGCCCCTTTCTTTCGGTGCGCTGGCTTTTCATCCCGCAGAACGACAAGGAGCAGTCCCCCATGCCGGGCTACCGCTACTATGACACCCAGCTCGGATATCACATCTACGAGAATGAGGACTTTCTCCCGATGGGCTTCATTTACCGCAGCGGCTTCAATATGGACGGGGAAAGCTGGTCCATGCTGGACCAGGACGACAAGGTACGCGCAATGCTCCTTTCCCTCGGCCTGACTCCGGAGGCTCTGGAACGCAACCGCGATCTTCTGGAGGAGGATTTCTCCGATTCCTACAACCTTCCCTCTCTCACAGACAGCTCCTATCGGGAGAGATTGGAAGAGCTGCGGTCAGAGGCCTGCGAAAGCTTCTCCATCGACGCCGATGGATTTTCCGCTGCCAGCCGCCTTGACAGTCCGGCAATGCTGTTTTTCTCGGTTCCTTATGACAGGGGGTGGAGCGCATGGGTCAACGGCTCCCCCGCGCGCATCGAAAAAGCCAATATCGGTTTCATGGCGGTGCGGGTTCCGGCAGGCGAAAGCATCATCCGTTTTGAATACCGCACCCCGGGGCTTTATGAAGGGGCGGTAATCAGCGCGGGCGCGCTTCTCCTTCTGCTGCTGTACCTGTTGTTCTGCAAGCTGTTGGGGGTGAAAGTGCGGCTTCCTCAGACGGATACGCCCCTGCCGGACCCGGAGGAGGCGCAAACGCCTTCCATGGCTGACGAAACCGGCTGGATGACGCCCGCGGAGGATGCTCCCCCGGCCCCTCTCCGGCAGGCGCCTCCCATCGTGCGGGAACAGCAGCGGCCGCCCGCTTCCCCCGCGCCTTCCCCGCAGACCCCGGAGCAAAAACGTGAACAGGCTATCCTTGACTATCTTGAAACATTGGAGGAGCTGCCCCCGATCGACGAGGCGCAGCAGGAGAAAAGACAATGACAACTCTTTACCTGGTGATTCCCTGTTACAATGAAGAGGAGGTTCTTCCCGAGACCTCCCGGCGTCTTGCCGAAAAGCTTGACGCGCTTGAGAAGGCGGAAAAAATCGGACCGGAAAGCCGCGTCCTTTTTGTCGACGACGGCAGCCGCGACGCAACCTGGGGGATCATCGAATCTCTTTCCCACCAGGATTCCCGTTTCGGCGGCGTGAAGCTTTCCCGCAACAAAGGTCATCAGAACGCCCTGCTCGCAGGCCTGACCGCCGCCAACGGACGCTGTGACGCGGTGATCAGTCTGGACGCCGATCTTCAGGATGACATCAATGCCATCGACGAAATGGTTGACCGCTTTCACGAGGGGAATGAAGTGGTTTACGGCGTCCGCTCCAGCCGCGCGTCTGATACTGTTTTTAAGCGTTCCACCGCGGAGGGCTTTTACAAACTGATGCGGATGCTGGGCGTTGACATTGTGGACAATCATGCCGATTACCGCCTGCTTTCCCGGCGCGCCCTTGCCGCTCTGCTGGAATTCAAGGAGGTCAATCTGTTCCTGCGCGGGATTGTTCCTCTGATCGGCTTTCAAAGCACGTCGGTTGCCTATGAACGCGCCGAACGCTTTGCGGGAGAAAGCAAATATCCTCTCAAAAAGATGCTGCTCTTCGCCTTTGACGGGATTACCTCCTTTTCAATCCGCCCCATCCGCCTCGTCACTCTGCTGGGCGCGGTCATTTTCGGCACAAGCCTGATCGGTCTGCTGATCCTCCTGATTCAAAAGCTGTTTGGGCAGACGGTGCAGGGATGGACCACTCTGATGGGATCAATCTGGCTGCTGGGCGGTATTCAGCTGCTCTGCCTTGGCATCATCGGTGAATATGTCGGGCGAATCTATCAGGAAGCGAAGCACCGGCCACGTTTTATCATCGATCAGATTCAACTGAAATAGCAAAGCGCGGTGATATGGCAAGAGAAGCACCCCCGGGTATGGAGGCGCTTCTCTTTTGTTTTCAAAGCGAACAGCAGCCTGACATATCCCGACACAGGCGGAAAATCTGAAATAGAGGCAGCACCCCATCCTCAAATCTATTCGCAGTAATGTTCTTTGAGAAAAGCAATCATACCGATGATCCGTTCATCCTGAATGCGATAGAACACATTCATGCCCCGCTTTTCGGAATCCAGAATGCCCGCTGTTTTTAACTGCACCAAGTGCTGCGAGAGCGCGGAAGCGGTAATATTCGAAGTAAATGAATGAATCTCTCCAACGGTTAGAGGACCTTGAACCAACGCGCATAAAATCAACAGGCGATGCTCATTTGCCAGTAATTTCAGAAGCTCTGCAATTTTCTTTGCTTTCTCCTCCACAACAGAAATCCTCCTTCCTATGTTTGAGCCGGCAGATTTCCTGTGTCATCGTTCCCATCGGGCAGTACACACACCACGACCGCGGGCGAAACAGAACCATGGTAAGCAATCCGAGCACGGTGGATGTCATCATCACGCTGAAGAATCCAAAGGCAAATTGCGCAATCCATGGAGACACCATATCTACCTTGGCCCATTCCCAAGGCAGGCGGAAGGTCCACAGCAGCGTCACCGACTGTCTGAGCGGAGCACCGGCAAAAACCCGATAGGTGCTGAAAAGCATCAGCCCGAACATTGTCATAAAAAATGCCAGAAAGCCATATCGGAACCACCTGCTTCGCAGAAACTTCGGCGGTCTGCGGCCGGGGGATCGCTTCAGTTTACTGCCCAGCAGCTCCAACAGCTGCCCGCGGCCGCAATAGCGGTTGCAATAGGCCTTGTTTCCCCCCGCAATGGCCATCACAAGAGGGATTGCAAAGAACAGCATCCCCAGCCAGGCAAAAAGGATGTTGCACAGACCCAGAATCCAATAAAGCGCCTCGGCGAGCCAAAGATATTCATACCACTTTTTTTTCATATGTCTCCCTTCCGTTGCACGACTGAAATCACAGCAGCCGGACAAATTTTTGCACATCTTCCGCAGCCGACGCATTTTTCTCCGTCAACCTGAGCTATAATGCCCGACCGCACATGAATCGCATTTTTGGGGCAAACCTTCTCGCAGCATCCGCATGCAACACATTCTCTGCCGACCAGAGCAATTTTCACCGCTTGTGCCATAGATACCTCCAAAAATAAAATAATTAAGGTATTTCTAATATACTTTATTATTCTGTGTTTGTCAAATATTACTTCTATCTTTCAAATATCAAATCAACCGTTTGTCATTTTTCGCTTCTAAAACGTGTAAAGATCTCCGACGCTCCGGATGATGCAAAAATGTCGTCTAAGCATTCCATTTAAAAGGGCATTTTTATCCGCAAGCGCAAAAGAGCGCTCTGCATCCCAAGCATATGCGTAAAAGTTGGCAGCGGCAGTAATCCGCCGCGGGACGCTTGCAGACCGATCTGGCGAACCGGGCGTGACTGTCCGCGAGGGGAAACGGCAGCGTATTTACAAAAATTAGAGTGAGCGGCGAAGCACCTTCCTCGACGTGTCAACGGCGGCTTGCTCTGCCTTGACAAACTCTGTCAGTGCCTGTTGCTCCGCTTCATACTCCGCGGACGGCTTCAAAAATCGCTCATGGCTGATTGTACCGTTGATGTCGTCCTCGTAAATCCGCTTGAAAATACGGTCAAGCCCGGCGATACGCTTCCTTGCCTGTTCCAGTTCTTTTTTCTGCCGCTTTACTGCTTTTTCCGCTTCTGCAAATCTCTGCTGATAAACTACATTCTGAAAACTCTGTATATCGTCAAAGAACATAGCCGTTACATCAAATATCCTTTGTAAGACGAACAGCTTTAAGGTTTCTTCTCTGATAAAATGCGCGGAACAAGTACCGGTATCGCTCTTGTAGTTAGAGCAGACATAATGTGTCAGCGCCAGTGATAAAATGCAAAAAACACCGGTCAAAAAATGCAGGTTTGCAGCGGAGAGGAATGCAATATGGTACACTCGAATCTGCCTGCCGTAGTGGAGGCGGAAAGGGTGTCAAAATGGAAGGAGCAAACTGGATCGATATCCGAAGCGACCGGCAAAGAGGACTCAGCTACACAGAGATCGCGCGCAAGTACAACATTGACCCAAGGACGGCAAAGAAGTACGCCCAGAGCGAAACGCGGCCAGTATGCAGTCTGAGCGCGGCGAAGCCGTCAAAACTGGACCCGTACAAGGAGCAAATCGCAATATGGCTGGAGGAAGCACCGTACTCGGCGGAACGAATTCTGGAAAAGATCCGGGAGCAGGGCTTCGACGGCGGGCACAGCATTGTGCGGGAGTATGTACGCAACAAAAAGGAACAA
>Ga0129314_1001724_pt1 | contig 14083 bp, 9 predicted proteins | sample O1111metagenome_FD_94431 | JGI IMG/M metagenome (GOLD analysis project Ga0129314, IMG submission 94431) | Orangutan individual fecal microbial communities from fecal samples from Wisconsin, USA - O1111 metagenome | ecosystem: Host-associated > Mammals > Digestive system > Large intestine > Fecal...
CAGCACCACCAATGAGACGGTAACGTGGAACACGCCTGCCAACTATGCCGACCTCTACGCCAAGGCGGGCACCTTCGAGGTCACCGGCACTGTGCAGGGTCACAACGTCAAGTGCACCGTCACCGTCACCGCTGCCGCTAACCAGCCGCAAAACGGCATTGCCAAGACGGGCGACACCACTGACAACACGCCCATCTACATCGCAGCCGGCGTCGGCGTTGTCGTGGTTGTCCTTGCCATCGTGCTCATCCTGAAGAGCCGCAAGAAGTAAACGCGCCTCGATCATCATCCCGCACGACGCAAAGGGGCTCGCACATCAGTGCGGGCCCCTTTTCTTTGCAGTGCCCACACCATCTTGGAATGATTGAACCAGCTTTGCAATATGTATATATGCCTATACATATATGTGAATCAGCCAGGTAAATACCATGTTCATCCGCAGTAAAACAAAAAAGACCCGCCAAGCGAAACTACTCGGCGGGTCTTCAATGCAACCTTTACCAGGTTGGATTCAAGTAGGCAATATCTCCTACTTCACGCAGGAAGCAACAGCCTGGGCCACAGCGGCGGCGACGGTCTTATCTAGCGCGCTGGGAATGACATAGTCAGCGTTGAGCTGCTCGGGAGTCACAAGGTCGGCGATAGCGTAAGCGGCCTTGATCTCCATCTCCTCGGTGATCTGGGGAGCGTGGGCAGCCAGGGCGCCCTTGAAGATGCCGGGGAACACGAGCACGTTGTTGATCTGGTTGGGGAAGTCGGAGCGACCGGTGCCCACAACGGCGGCGCCGCCGGCCTTGGCCTCGTCAGGCATGATCTCGGGCACGGGGTTGGCCATGGCGAAGACGATGCCGTTGTTCATGGAGGCGACCATCTCGCGGCTCACGACGTTGGCGGCAGACACGCCCACGAAGGCGTCAGCGCCCTTGAGAGCGTCAGCCAAGGTACCGGTGAGATGCTTGCGGTTCGTGACCTTGGCCATCTCGGCCTTGGCGGCGTTAAGGCGCGGGTCACCCTCGCACACGATACCCTTGGAGTCGCACAGGATGACCTCGCCGAAGCCCATGTGCAGCATGAGCTCACCGATGGCGATGCCAGCCGCGCCGGCACCGTTGATGACGATGGTCATCTCACCCATCTTCTTGCCCGTTACCTTCATGGCGTTGAGCATAGCCGCGGAGGTCACGATGGCGGTGCCGTGCTGGTCGTCGTGGAAGACGGGGATGTCACAGACCTCCTTGAGGCGGCGCTCAATCTCAAAGCAGCGGGGAGCCGAGATATCCTCGAGGTTGATGCCGCCAAACGACTTGGAGATGAGCTGAATGGTGCGCACGATCTCGTCGGTATCCTTGGAGTCGATGCAGATGGGGAAGGCGTCGACATCGCCAAACTCCTTGAACAGGACGCACTTGCCCTCCATGACGGGCATGCCGGCGGCAGGGCCGATGTCACCAAGACCGAGAACAGCGGTGCCGTCGGTGATGACAGCCACAAGGTTGTTGCGGCGGGTGAGTTCCCAGGACTTCTGGTAGTCCTTGTTGATGGCGCGGCAGGGCTCGGCAACGCCGGGCGTGTAGAGCAGCGACAGATCCTCAGCGCTCTCGATATGCTTGCGGGCGCACACCTCGATCTTACCGCGCATCTCTTCGTGAAGCTTCAGGCTCTCCTCGCTTACGTTCACGCTAGATCATCTCCTCTGGTTTGAAAACCTTGTCGAATTCCTCAGCAGTCATAAAACCTAGGCCAATGCAGGCCTCTTTGAGGCTGGTGCCGTTTGCAAACGCGGACTTCGCCACTTTGGCGGCGTTCTCGTAGCCGATGTAGGGGTTGAGGCAGGTCACGAGCATGAGCGAGTTGTGCAGGTTGGCGTCCATCTTGTCGCGACGCGCCTCGATACCGCATGCACAGTTGACCTCGAAAGAACGGATGACGTCGGCAAGCAGGCGAGCCGACTGAAGGTAGTTGTACGCAATGACAGGCATGAACACATTGAGCTCGAAGTTGCCCTGGCTCGCGGCAAAACCGATGGTGGCGTCATTACCCATGACCTGCACTGCCACCATGGTGACGGCCTCGCACTGCGTGGGGTTCACCTTGCCGGGCATGATGGAGCTGCCAGGTTCGTTGGCGGGAATCGTAATCTCGCCCAGGCCAAGGCGCGGGCCCGATGCCAGCCAACGAACATCGTTGGCGATCTTCATCAGGTTGGCAGCCAGGCCGCGCAGCGCACCGTGGGAGAACGCGACTGCGTCCTTGCCCGAAAGCGCGGCGAACTTGTTGGGGTCGCTCACAAAGGGCTCGCCGGTAAGCTCGGCAATCTTCGCGGCCGAAAGCTTGTCAAAGCCGGCGGGAGCATTGAGGCCAGTGCCCACGGCAGTGCCGCCCAAAGCGAGCTTGCGCATGGGCGCAAGGGAAAGCTCGAGCTGCTCGGCGCTGTTCTGCAGCAAGCCGACCCAACCCCTGACCTCCTGGGAAAAGGCAATCGGCACGGCGTCCTGCAGGTGGGTGCGGCCGCATTTGACGACACCCTCATGCTCGGCCGCAACGCGCTCAAGCGTGGCAGCAAGCGACTTCACGGCAGGAAGTACCGCGTCGCGCACCGCAAGAACGCAGGCGATGTGCAGCGCCGTGGGAAACGTGTCGTTGGAGGACTGGGAGCGGTTGACCGAGTCGTTGGGGTGAAGCACGCGCTCGCCGGCAATCTGGTTGCCGCGGTTGGCGACGACCTCGTTGACGTTCATGTTGGACTGCGTGCCCGAACCCGTCTGCCACACCTTGAGCGGGAACTCCCCGTCAAGCTTGCCGGCAAGAATCTCATCACATGCTTGCGAAATGAGCTCGCCGGCACGGCAGGGCAGCACACCAAGCTCGACGTTGGCCTGAGCCGCCGCCTTCTTGAGGATGGCGAACGCCCGCACGATCTCGACGGGCATCGTCTCGGTGCCGATGCGGAAGTTCTGGTAGCTGCGCTGGGTCTGCGCACCCCACAGGGCATCTGCCGGCACCTGCATGTCACCCATGGAGTCGTGCTCTACGCGAAACTGTTCTTGCTGCATGCTTTCCTCTCAGTCGAAGGAGCAGGGCAAATTCTTATTGTACGCCAGGGGCCCTCTCTTGGGATTCCTCACTCCCCGAGCTGTTCTTGAATTTCAAGCCATTCCATCTCAAGAGAGTCGATTTGGTCCTTGCAAGCGTCCACCTGCGACTGCAGCTTGCCCAGGCCCTCGAAGTCAGATGCGGGCAAGCCCATCATCTGCTCCTGCAGGGCGGCGATGCGCTCGTTTTGCGTGTCCATCTTGCGCTCGATGCTCGAGAGCTGCTTGCGCAGACGATAGATATCGGACTGGCTGAGACCACTTTGCACCTCGGAGGGCACCGCCTTTGCAGCCGACGAGCTCGACGCGGCGGCACTGGAAGCCCTCGCGCTTGCGGCGCGCTCATGTGCGTCGAGCTTCTCAAGGAACTCGTCAACGCCGCCGGGAACATGGGTGAGCTTGCCGTCCATGACCATGTACTGGTTGTCGGTCACGCGCTCCATGAGATAGCGGTCGTGCGTCACAAGGATGAGGGTGCCGGGCCAGGAGTCGAGCAGGTCCTCAAGGATGGCAAGCATGTCGGTGTCCATGTCGTTGCCAGGCTCGTCGAGAACGAGGACGTTGGGCTCGCTCAAAAGCACGAGCATGAGCTGCAGGCGGCGCTGCTGGCCACCGGAGAGCTCCTCCACGCGCGTGAGCTGCTGACCGGGCTCGAAGCCAATGTTTTCAAGCAGCTGCGCAGGCGTGTACTCCTTGCCATTGATTGTGTAACGATTCTTGAGGCCCGCGAGCACCTCGCGCACCGTCTCACCGGTATGGGCAAGGAGCTCGTCGAGGCGCTGGGAGAGCACCGCGCACTTCACGGACTTGCCGATCTTCACCGTACCCGAGGTAGGAGCGAGGCGGCCGGTGAGAATAGAGAGCAGCGTCGTCTTGCCCGCCCCGTTGGCGCCGAGGATGCCGTAGCGGTCGCCCGGGCCAATAAGCCAGTTCACGTCGTCGAGGACCTTCTTGTCCCCAAAGTCCACCGTGACGTTCTTGAGCTCGAAGACCTGCTTGCCCAAGCGGCTCACAGCCAGGCGGTGCAGCTCGATGGAATTACGCATAGGCGGCACGTCGTCGATCAGCTCATGGGCCGCCTTGGTGCGGAACTTGGGCTTGCACGCCCTGGCCTGCGGGCCGCGAGCCAACCATGCAAGCTCCTTGCGCAGCAGGTTCTGCCTGCGGTCCTCAATGGCGCGCGCCTGACGGTCGCGCTCGAGACGCTGCTGGATATAGGCGGAGTAGCCGCCCTCGAAGGGGTCCACGATACCGTCGTGCACCTCCCACATGGATAGGCACACCTCGTCGAGGAACCAGCGGTCGTGCGTGACCACGAGCAGAGCGCCGGTACCCTGCGGCCAGCGGGCGTTGAGATGGGCGGCAAGCCAGCGAATGGTGCGCATGTCGAGGTGGTTCGTGGGCTCGTCGAGGGCAAGGATGTCCCAGTCGCCCACAAGCAGGCGCGCCAGGTCGACGCGGCGGCGCTGGCCGCCGGAAAGCGACCCCACGTGCGCGTCCCAGGCGACGTCACCGATGAGAGCAGCGACAATTGCGCGCGTCTTGGGGTCGGAGGCCCACTCGTGTTCGGGTGCGTCTCCCACAACGCACTCCCCCACCGTGGCGTCATCGGGCAGGGAGTCTTTCTGTCCGAGCACGCCCACACGCGTGCCGCGCCTCATGGTGACGCGGCCCGTGTCAGGCTCCAGGAGCCCAGAGACGATGTTGAGCAACGTCGACTTGCCGTCGCCGTTCTTGCCCACGATACCCGTGCGGTCGCCCTCAGCGACACCCAGGCTAAGCCCGGTGAGCACGCGACGGGTGGGATATTCCAAACTTACGTCTTCGCAGCTGATGAGAACGCCCACGCTAGTTTGCCTTTCTCGGAAGGAATCGGGCCACGATGCGGCCGATAAACGCACTGCCGGGGACATGGAGCACCACGCCCAAGCCATAGGTCACGACAAGACTTGCAAGGCCGCCCACAACGATGCACGCGAGCGCCCAGGGAATGCCGCCCGCCTCGATGGGCATGACGAAGGCCTGAAGCGCCCAGAGCAGCACCGCGCCCACGGCGGCGCCGGCAGCACCCACAAGCAACGAGGACACAAACGACCCCACGAGCGTCTTCAGGCCAATGCCTCCCAGACGCTTGCTCAGGTAGGCGTAGCACCACACGGTGCCCAGGACGAAGAACGCGATCTGGGCAAGCGCGACGCCCGCCAGGCCGAAACCGCCCCAGGAACCGGCGCCCAGGCACAAAACGATGGTAAGCACGACCTGAACTACCGAAACGACGAGGTTGCACACTGCATACTGCTTCATGGCACGCAGCGCACTGAAGACCTTCTGCATGAACAGGAAGCATGCATAAAACGGCAAGCTCAGTGCCATGACGGCGAGGTAGCCGCTCACGAGGTCCACGCTCGTCCAGTCGAAGCTGCCCGCACGGAAGAGCGACACGAGCGGCACGGCAAACACGATGAGGTAGAGCATGAAAGGCACCATGGAGAAGAAGTTCTGCTGGGTGCCCGAGACGATGGTACGCCGTACCGCAGCGTCGTCGCAATCTGCCACCATGCCCGCAAGCTCGGTAAACAACGTCGTGGTGACGGGCACCGCAAGGAACGCATACGGCAGTGTGAACCACTGGCGGGCATAGTAGAGCACCGACGATCCCGCGTCGCTCACCGCCATGGCGGCGGCGTTCTGCACGCTCACCGTGGCAAACGAGCACAGCGTCACGACGAGGGTGGGAATGCCCAACGCAAGCGTCTCGCGCAGGGCGGGGTCGTGCAGGTTGATGCGCCACAGCTTGAGATGCACGCCGTTCTTGGCAAGCGCGGGCACCTGCATCGCCATCTGCACAAACACGCCCAAAGGCGTTCCCACAGCCAGTACGAGCTTGGCGAAGTCGGGGTTGTCGGCCGACACAAAGTAGTACACGAACATCGCGAAGATGACGACGATGTTGTTGGCGATGGGCGCAGCAGAGCTCCAGAAGTAGTCGCTGCGCGAGTTGAGCAGGCCTCCCGCCACCGCAGACACGCCATAGAAGAGCAGCTGCACCGCGAAGAACCGGAAGAAGTAAACGACAAGCTCGCGGTCGCCCGAAGGGCTGAAGAACATCTGCGTCCACACAACCTGCGGGGCAAAGAGGGTGGCAAGCAGCGCCACGACACCCAAAAAGACCAGGACGATGCCCATGAGGGTGCTTGCGTACTGGTTGGCACGCTCCTCCCCCTCGCGTTTGCGCAGGCTCACGTACACAGGCAAAAACGCCGTCACGAGCATGCCGCCCATGACAAGCTCGTAGAGCTGGTTGGGCAGATTGCACGCCACCTGGTACGACGAGCTGAGCAGAGTCGTGCCCATTGCAAGGCCCATGGCCCATGTGCGGATGAAGCCCGTGATGCGCGAGATGGCCACACACACACTGATGAGAAGCTGCGAGCGACCCACCCGCGCCTGACGGTCGGACTCCGACTCCGTCACGGGCGAGGCCGTGTTCGCAGGCTGCTCAGAGACTCGCATGTGGGCGGGGGCAGCCGTCGAACCAGCCGCCACCTGGGCAGCGCCCGCGGCAGCGCCCATATGCGCGGGGGCTTTGGAAGGCCGTGGCGCGGGTTCCATGACGCCCGCAGGCTTCATGTGCCGGGGTACGTACTCTTCGCGCTCCGACACCCGCATCACTCCTCCACCAGGTCGAGAAACGTCGCATGGCAAAAGCTCGCAAGCTCCACGGGGTCAAGGACAAGCTTCGCGCCGATCTTGCCGCCGGAAATCGAAATGCGGTCAAAAAGCTGGGCAGTCTCGTCGATGAACGTGGGGAACTCCTTCTTCATGCCCAGGGGCGACGTGCCGCCGCGCACATACCCGGTCACAGCCGGCAGGTCATGCCAGTTGAGCAGGGCAAGCGACTTCTCACCTGCCGCACGCGCCGCCTTTTTGAGGGCGAGCTCGCAGGCGACGGGAATGCAGAAGACCGAGTAGGTCTTACGCGGCGAGACGCACACGAGCGTCTTGAAGCTGGCGTCGGGATCCTCGCCCGTGGCAAGCGCGACGCGCACGCCGATGCCCGTGCTCGTCTCGTCTTCTACCTCGTAAGCAAGGTACTCATAGGCGATGCCCGCATTGTCAAGCGCTCGCATGGCGTTGGTTTTCGAGCCTGCTTGCTCGCGTTTGCCGCGCGTCATTGCATACGTCCTTCCATGCGGGCGCGGTCGCGCTCGAGAATGGGCGCAAGGAAGCGACCCGTGATGCTCTCGGAGACCGTGCAGACTTCCTCGGGAGTGCCGGTCGCGACAATCGTGCCGCCGCCGTCGCCGCCCTCGGGGCCGAGGTCGATTATGTGGTCGGCCACCTTGATGACGTCGAGGTTGTGCTCGATGACGAGCACCGTGTTGCCCGCGTCGACAAGACGTTGCAGCACGATGAGCAGCTGGCGTACGTCTTCGAAGTGCAGGCCCGTGGTGGGCTCATCGAGAATGTAGAACGTCTTGCCCGTCTGCCTGCGATGCAGTTCCTTGGCAAGCTTCACGCGCTGCGCCTCGCCGCCCGAAAGCGTCGTGGCAGGCTGCCCCAAGCGCACGTATCCCAGCCCCACGTCGTGCAGGGTCTGAAGCTTGCGCTTGATGGAAGGAATGGCCGCAAAGAAGACAAGGGCCTCCTCCACGGTCATCTCGAGCACGTCGGAGATCGACTTGCCGCGGTATAGCACCTGGAGCGTCTCGCGGTTGTAGCGCTTGCCGCCGCACTGCTCGCAGGGTACGTATACGTCGGGCAAGAAGTGCATTTCGATCTTGATCTGGCCGTCGCCCTTGCATGCCTCGCAGCGGCCACCCGACACGTTGAAACTGAAGCGACCAGGGGCGTAGCCGCGGGCCTTGGACTCCGGAACGCTCGCAAAGAGGTTGCGCAGGTCGTCCCACAAGCCGATGTAGGTAGCGGGGTTCGAGCGCGGAGTGCGGCCGATGGGGGTCTGGTCGATGTCGATGACCTTGTCGATGAGCTCGAGGCCCTCGAGCTCCTTGTAGGGGCCGACCGGACGCATGGAGCGCTGAATGGCGTTGGTGAGCGCGGGGGCCAGCGTGTCGGTGACAAGCGAGCTCTTACCCGAACCGGAAACGCCGGTCACGACCGTGAGGGTGCCGATGGGGACGCTCACGGTAACGTCTTTAAGGTTGTTGGCGGTCGCACCGCGCAGCGTGATGGAGCCGCGCTCGGGGTGGCGGCGTTCCTGGGGCAGCTCAATCATGCGCGATCCGCGCAGGTAAGCACCTGTGAGTGACTCAGACGAGGCGGCAATTTGAGAAGGCGTGCCAGCCGCGACCACTTGTCCTCCGCGCTCGCCCGCACCCGGGCCCATGTCCACCACGAAGTCCGCGGCACGGATCGTATCCTCGTCATGCTCCACCACCACGACCGTGTTGCCCAGGTCGCGCAGGTGGCGCAACGTGGCGATGAGGCGGTCGTTGTCGCGCTGGTGAAGGCCGATGCTCGGCTCGTCAAGGATGTAGAGCACGCCCATGAGGCCGGCACCGATCTGCGTGGCCAGGCGAATGCGCTGGGCCTCGCCGCCCGAAAGGGTCGTGGCGGAACGCTCGAGCGTGAGATAGCCCAAGCCCACGTCCACCAGGAAGCGCAAGCGCTCGACAATCTCCTTGACGATGCGAGCACCGATGAAGCTCTCGCGCTCGCTTAGGGTAAGAGACTCGAAGAACGCCAGGGCATCCCGTGTGGACATGCAGCACACGTCATAGATGGACTTGTCTCCCACCGTGACAGCAAGGATCTCAGGCTTGAGGCGGGCACCGTGGCACGAAGAGCAGGGCTGCTCGATGATAAACGGCTCGATGCGCTCACGCAGCTTCTCGTTGTCCGACTCGGTGTAGCGCGTCATCAAGATGTTCGCAAGGCCCGGAAACGTCGCCTGCCAGCCGGTGTCGCGACCGTCGAGCGTGCGATAGGAAACGTCGATCTTCTTGTCGCCCAGGCCCTCGATGAACACCTTGCGGGCGTCTGGGGAGATCTCGTTCCAGGTCACGTCGGGGTCGTAGCCCAAATGGACGGCAACGGCGTCGAGCACCTGCGGCCAATAATTGCTCATGTTGAAGATGTTGCCCAAGGCACCGTGGCCGATGGGCTTGTCGGGCGCGCTTACCAAGTGGTCGACGTCGATGACGCGATGGACACCCAAACCGTCGCACTCGGGGCACGCGCCATAGGGAGCGTTAAACGAGAAATCGCGCGGCTGCAGGTCGTCAATGGAGTGGCCGTGCTGGGGGCACGCCAAGGCCAGCGAGTACTCGAGCAGCTCGCCAGGGCGCTCCCCCTCTTCCATGAGCCACACCGCGACGTTGCCCTGGGCCAGACGCGTGGCCGTCTCTACGGCTTGGGCGATGCGACCCAGCGAACCGTCCTTCACGGCGATGCGGTCGACAACGACTTCGATAGTGTGCTTGAACTTCTTGTCAAGCGTCACGCTTTCCTGGTCGTCGAGACGAATGACCTCACCGTCGACGCGCACACGGGCAAAGCCCTCGGCGCGCAGGTCCTCGAAAAGCTTGGTGTACTCGCCCTTGCGGCCGCGCACGACAGGTGCCAGCACCAGCGCCTTGCGGCCCTCAGCGGCCTGGGCAATCTTGTCGGCGACCTGGTCGGTCGTTTGGCGCTCGATGACACGTCCACACTCAGGGCAATGCGGCGTACCGATGCGGGCATACAGAAGTCGCAGGTAGTCATAAATTTCTGTCACCGTACCCACAGTGGAGCGGGGGTTTTTCGACGTCGTCTTCTGGTCGATGGAGACAGCCGGGGACAAACCCTCGATGCTGTCGACGTCAGGCTTGTCCATCTGCCCCAAGAACATGCGCGCATAGCTCGAGAGCGACTCGACGTAGCGGCGCTGACCCTCGGCAAAGATGGTGTCGAAGGCCAGCGAGCTCTTACCCGAACCGGAAAGACCCGTGATGACCACGAGCTTGTCGCGGGGAATTTCAAGCGAGACATCCTTGAGGTTGTGCTCGCGCGCACCTCGGATGACGATGTTTTCTTGTGTCATTGCATGCACCTCTAATTGCAACGGGCGTATGGAGGCCACACGTCCGGAAAGAGCCTAACGGGCGTTGGCGGCGCGAACCACGGCGGCGGCGCAACGCAGGCCGTCAGCTGCGGCGCTCATGATGCCGCCGGCATAGCCCGCCCCCTCACCGCAGGGGTACAGGCCCTCGACGTCGACACTCACGAGGTCATCGGAGCGGCGCACAATGCGCACCGGCGACGAGGAGCGCGTCTCCACGCCGGTGAGCACGGCGTCCATGCGGTCGAAACCTTCCAGGCGCTTGGCAAAGATGGGGACGGCTGCACGAAGCGCGCGGTCGACGAAATCGGGCAGGCACTTGCCGACGCTGCCCCACTTCACGCCCAGAGGATAGGTAGGCTGAACATGGCCGGCACCGCGCGAGGCGACCTTGGCGCGGAAATCGGTAAGGAGCTGGGCGGGCGCCTTGTAATCCCCACCGCCGGCCGCGAAGGCAGCCTGCTCGCAGCGGCGCTGGAGGGCGACGCCGGCAAGCGGGTCATCGGCGATACCGGGGATGTCTTCGGGGAGGACGTTGGCCAGAAAGCCGGAGTTAGCGTTGCGGCCGTCGCGGGCAAACTCGCTCATGCCGTTCGTGACGACGCCGCCCTCCTCGCTCGCCGCGGCCACGACCGTGCCGCCGGGGCACATGCAGAAGCTGTAAACGCCTCTGCCGTCCTTGAGGTGGCAGCTGAGCTTGTAAGAGGCCACAGGCAGCGCGTCGCTGTTGGCGATGCCGCCGTACTGGACCTTGTTGATCATGTTCTGAGGATGCTCGATGCGCACACCCATGGAGAATACCTTGGGCTCGAGAGTAAAACCCTGCTCTTTGAGCTGGGAGAACACGTCGCGAGCAGAGTGTCCGCACGCAAGGATCGCCTGGGAGCAGCGGATTTCCTCAAACTTGGCGGGGCGGCCGGGTGCCTCTACGGCCACACGCACGCCCGCAAGGCAACCCTGCTCGACGACGAGCTCGTACATCCTCGTGTACCAGCGCACGTCGCCGCCGGCCTCGCGGATGCGCTCGACGAGCTTGTCCACCACACCGGGAAGCACGTCGCTTCCGATGTGGGGCATCGCCTGCCAGAGAATGTCGGAGGACGCACCTGCCTCGACAAAGGTCTTGAGAATCCAGGCATGCTCGGGGGCGTTCGTGCCCGTGGTGAGCTTGCCGTCGGAGAAGGTGCCGGCACCGCCTGCGCCGAACTGGATGTTGCTCTGCGTGTTGAGCTTGCCGGTCGCGGCGAACTTCGCCACGTCGCGGCTGCGCTGCTCGGCTGGAGCGCCGCGCTCGATAAGGATGGGCGCCATGCCCGCCTGTGCCAGGCTGAGCGCGGCAAACAGGCCCGCGGGGCCTGCGCCAACAACGACGGGGCGCGCGACCGTATGACCGGCCTCGAGCTTGGGGGCCTCGTAAGAGGCTTCCTTGGCAAGCACGACATCGTTGGTCGCAAGGCTTGCAACGAGGCGTTCTTCGCAAGCGGCGCCTTCATGCAGCGAGGCGCGCACACTTGCGACATAGTGGACGTCGTCTCGCTTGCGGGCATCGACGGCACGACGGGCCACGCTGCAGGCGTCGATGTCGGAAACGTCGATGCCCAGCTTGCGGCTCACGGCCAGACGAAGCAGGTCGGCGTCGTAGGCGACGCCCGTCGCCTTGCCACCGGAAAGGGCGAGCTTGAGGTTGCGTATCTCGATCATCGGCGCTCCCTGTAAAATTAGCGGGGAGCTGCCACAACCAGACCGCCGAAGACGGTGCGTGACTCGTGCACATCATCCTCGACCGTCTCATCGCAGCAGCTCCCGAGTTGCTATCACGACAGTCGTGCCTATGATACCGCGCTTGCCCTTCCTGCGTGCATGCCGCTGACCCAAGCCCACGCCAGGTTCAATCCACCGCACATGCCGTCCACATCAAGGGCCTCACCGCAGATGAAAAGCCCGGGCACATCGGCGTATGCAAACGTGAGCGGATCCACCTGAGAGGTCGCGATTCCGCCGCGTGTGACCTGGGCCTGGTCGCCCTCCATGAGGGATTCGACGCGGAACTCCCACCTCTTCAGCAGGCTGCAGAGCCTGTCGACGTCGCAGGGCCGGTCGCCGTCGCGGCCGCACACGCGCTCCATCAAATGTGAGGCGACCTTGGGCTGGACAGTGCCATCGAGCAAGTGCAGGCGCGCAAATGCCACATCACCCGAGGCCTCGGCGGCCTCGACGCGGCGCAGCAGGTCGCGGCGGAGCTCGTCTTCGCCCATCTCGGGGGCAAGGTCTATCGAAAGCCGGTCGCCCGGGTGGGCATAGCGCGAGGCATCGAAGACGACGATGCCCGAGACGCCGTACTTGCGCATGAGCACCTCGCCCACCTCGTTGAACACCGCTTCCCCTGCATGCTCCACGCTGACGCGGCAGGTAAAGCGCGCGCCGTCGAGGTCGCGGGCAGGCTTGGGAGAGGTCGCGATGGGGCACAGGACGCGCGCCTGCGGGCAGAGCTCGAGGTCGCACAGGTCGGCAAGCAAGCCGGCCGACTGGCCGCCCGCGCACCACACCACTCTGTCGGCCTCAAACGTCTGCCCGTCCTCAAGCTCGACGGTCCAACGCCCGGCGCTGCAGGCAACCGAACTCACGCGCGACTCGATCCACAGGCGCACACCCAGCTCGTCGATGCGGTTGAGCAGCACGTCGAGCACCGACGCGGCGCAGCGCGAGCGGGGGAAGTAACGCCCCTCCTCGTCGCAGGTATGCCACAGGCCCAGGCGCTCGAAGAAGCCGAGGACCTCGGGCACGGGGCCGTCCGCACACGCCTCGAAGGCACGCTGGACAAACGTCGGGTCGTTGTAGCGGCCGCTTCCAAGGTCGGCGTTGCAGAAGTTGCAGCGGCCGTTGCCTGAGGCCATGATGGAGCGTCCAGGTCGGGGGCCTGCCTCAAAGACAGAAACGGACGCCCCGGACTCAGCTGCGGCGATTGCGCAAGCCAAACCCGAGGCGCCGGCCCCCACGACGATGATGTGGGGAGAGTTCATATCAATCCTTACTGAAAGCCGGGGCTGTTACTCGGCGACGGTCCAACCGCCCATGAGCGACGACGCGACCTTGACGGAAGCGGCCTTGTCGAGCAGCTTCTCGGCGTCGATGCCGGGGTTGGGAATGTCCATGACCTTGCCCTCGTCGCACATGGCGGCGAAGTCGGGGTTCATGGGCAGGCGGGCCAGGACGTCGACGCCGTACTTCTCGGCAACCTCGTCGATGTGGCTGTCGCCGAAGATGTAGTGCTTCTTGCCGCAGTCGGGGCACTCAAAGTAGCTCATGTTCTCGACAAGGCCGAGCACGGGCACGTCCATGGACTTGGCCATGTTCACGGCCTTGCCCACGATGGTGGCCACGAGGTCCTGCGGGGAGGCGACGATGACGACGCCGTCGACCGGGATGGACTGGAACACGGTGAGGGCCACGTCGCCCGTTCCGGGAGGCATGTCGACGACGAGCACGTCGAGCTCGCCCCAGACGACCTCGTTCCAGAACTGCTTGACGCAGCCGCCGATGACAGGGCCACGCCAAATCACCGGGTCATCGGGGTTGCGCAGCAACAGGTTGATCGACATGACCTCGATGCCTTCCTTGGTGCGAGCAGGCACGAGGAGGTTGTTCTGCGCGGTGATGCCCACGTGGTTGAAGCCAAACATGTGGGGGATGGTGGGGCCGGTGATGTCGGCGTCGAGGATGCCGACCTTGAGGCCCTTGCGCGCCGCGTCGGCGGCGATGAGGCCGGAGACGAGCGACTTGCCCACGCCGCCCTTGCCAGACACAACGCCGATGACGTGCTTGACGCTGCTCATGTCATTCTGAGCAAGCTTGCTGGTATCGCCGGCGCGCATTACGTTGCCGTCGGCAGGTACGTTCTCTGCCATAAAACCTTGTCCTCTCCTTGGGGATA
>Ga0129314_1001727_pt1 | contig 14076 bp, 16 predicted proteins | sample O1111metagenome_FD_94431 | JGI IMG/M metagenome (GOLD analysis project Ga0129314, IMG submission 94431) | Orangutan individual fecal microbial communities from fecal samples from Wisconsin, USA - O1111 metagenome | ecosystem: Host-associated > Mammals > Digestive system > Large intestine > Fecal...
GATAACCATGGCAATGGCAGGCAGAAGATGGACGGGAATACCGGAATCGCGCACGATTCTGGCTACATATTCCCCGGTGCCCAGATAATCCCGGCAGACGCTGCTGATACTCCAAGCCAGGGTCAGAATAACGCTGGCGCCAACCATGGATTTTACTCCGTCGTTAAAGGCTTTGAAAAATTCCGTCATCGGCATGATGCGGCGGGGGATAAACAGGAAAAATGCTACAAGCAATGCGCCAGCGCCGCCCAAAGCCAGCGCAGTGGGGGCATCTGTTTTACCGAAAGCCTGAACTAGGCTAAGCTGTTCGTTCCAGTATCCGCCGACATAAAGCATAGCCAGTACCGAAAAGACCAGCAGTGCGGCAATCGGAATGGCCAGGTCCCAGACCCGGCCTTTAGACGAGGCCTGCATCCGGGTGATCTCGTTTTCGGTTTCCGCCGTGTCGCGAACGCCGTCACGCATTGCCCGGCGTTCCGCTTCTGCCATTGGACCGTAGTCGGCGTGTTTGCGGATGCACATCCAAAACACCATAAAAATAGTGCCGATCGCGTAAAAGTTCAGCGGCGCTGCATGTAAAAACGCCTGCATACCGGTGAGACCGCCATCTTGAGGGATGTAGGACATAACGGAGGCGGCCCAGGAGGAAATGGGAGCTAAAATGGCCATGGCGGCAGCCATCATGTCTACAATATAGGACAGCTTTTCCCGGGAGATGTTGAACCGATCCGTTACCGGCCGCATGACGGTTCCGCTGGTGATGCAGTTAAAATAGTCATCCAGAAATAGGCAGGCGGAAAATCCTGCGGTAGCAGTGAGCGCGCTGCGCCGGCTTTTAAAACGGCCGCGCGCCCAAGCGGCATACGCATTGGAGCCACCGGCTTTGGTAATGACCGCAACCAGTCCGCCCAGCAGGGACAAAAAGACGATCATGGCGATATTTTCACCCAGCTTTGCGATCATGATGTCTATCGTGGTGGAGAAGCACTGAATCAGGCTTAATTGGTTGCACAGCACATAGATTACCGTACCGGACAAAATGCCGCAGACCAGCGAAAAAATAACTTCCTTGGTCAAAACCGCCAGTACAATCGCCACAATAGGGGGAACAACCGACCAAATCCCTACATCCTGCACAGAAATACCTCCCCGGAAAGCAGATAATTTTTTGATAAAGATAGCAGAAAAATTATAACATTATAATATGACTTTGTAAATAAATTTTGCAGGAAAAAATTCATAAAAGAACAGAAGAGAAAGGTAATGAAAACCAAAAGAGAAATCTTCAATATTTTGTATCGATAACCATATCTGATTTTAGGAATTTTCCATAAATTTTAGCGATTTTTTAGCAATAGAACACGAAAAAGCCAAAAACCGCTTTTTGCCCCATTTATTTACTATTTGTTCATAAAAAAGGCACGTTTTTTGCATGTTTTGTTGTGAATCTTTCTCCTTGCTACTTCAAAGGGCTTATGATATAGTAGTTTGGGTTTCTTCCTATATACATATTAAATAGGTATATATATAGGAAAATAAGGTTGTTGAGGTGATTGAATGTTTGTTCTGTTGTTTGCCCTGTGGATCTTGTTCAACGGAAAAATCACGCTGGAGATCTGCCTGTTCGGCCTTGTGATTTCCGGGGCGATATATCTGTTTGCCATTAAACTGTTGGACTACGATCCCAAGAAAGAACTGAAGGCTTTGAAAAAGCTGGGAGGCATCTTCCATTTCCTGCTGGTGCTTCTGCGGGATATTATCAAGGCCAGTTTCCATGTCATCGGCGTGATTCTCTCTCCGAAAAAGGAGGTTGACCCCAAGCTGGTATTTTTCTATACAGATCTGAGTACCGATACCGGTCGGGTGGGTTTGGCAAACGCGATTACGCTGACGCCTGGCACGATTACGGTGTTTTGTGAGCATGAGCTGTTCTGTGTGCATGCGCTGGATACCGCCAGCCAGGCAGATGTGGACGAGTCTCAATTTATGCATTTGCTGAAAAAACTGGAGGATTAAAAGATGAAAGAGTTTACAGGTTCTTTTCTGCTGGGCTCGGTGATCCTTTTGTCGGTCCTGATTTTCTTCTGTATGATCCGTGCCATTAAGGGGCCGCGTTTTACCGACCGTGTGGTGGCGGGGAACATGATCAGCACAATGATCATCGTCATTCTGTCCATCCTTTCGGTTTACATGGAGGAGCCTTTTTTGGTGGACGTGGCGATTGTATACGCCATGCTCAGCTTTATTACGGTGGTTGTGCTTTGCCGGTTGGTAATTGTTCGGCGCCGGGTACACGAAAGGGAGGAACAGGAAGATGGAAAACGTTAGAATTGTTGCTGGCACCATTCTGATTGCAGTAGGGTTATTCGTTTATATCACAGCAACTTTTGGTCTATTCCGCTTTCATTATGTGCTCAACCGTATGCATGCTGCCGCTTTGGGGGACACGCTCGGCATTCTTTTTGTGCTGCTGGGCCTGATGATTCTGGTAGGGTTCAATTTTCACACGCTGCGGCTGGGACTTATTATTTGCTTTTTGTGGCTCGCAAGCCCTGTGTCTAGCCATCTGCTGGCAAAAGCGGAGTTTGTGACCTTTAAACATATCAAATCCGAATGCGAGGTGGTAGAGAAATGAGGTTGGCTTTGGAACTAATCCTGCCGATTTTGTTGATTGTCTGCGCTTTGGCTGTGACCTTCTCCAAACGGCTGCTGGTCGCGGTTGTCATTTTTACGTCTTTCAGTCTAATCATGTCGGTGATCTGGGTACTGCTGGAAAGCCCCGACCTTGCGATTACCGAGGCGGCGGTAGGCGCCGGTGTCAGCGGCCTGCTGCTCATCTATACACTGAAAAAAATCCATGCGTTGAAGGGAACGAGTGATGAGTAAAATGGCCAAAATCAAAAAAGAGAAAAAGACCCTTTGGCAACGGTTCACCGCATGGGTTAACGGCGATGCCGCCGAACAACCCCTGCTTCCTGCGGAACCGCCCAAACCCCCAAAAAACAAGGGGGCCAAGGGCAAAAAGCAAAAGGCGCAGCCCACCCGCAAGGAATGGATGGGCCTGAGCCGGTTTGAACATTTTTATCGCGTCTGTGCAGTTGTCATCGGTGTAGCTATCGTATCGGTGCTGATGGTCACGGTGCTGCAGCTTCCGTTGTTCGGCAGCCCTGACAACCCGGCGGTTAACGAAGTAGTGGAGCGGTACGTGGAAAAAGGTCTGGAGGAGACTGGCGCTGTTAATATGGTCGCTGGTATGATCCTGGATTACCGTGCGTTTGATACTTTCGGCGAATCTTCGGTACTGTTTCTGGCAGTTACCTGTGTAACCATGCTTTTGATGCGGGACCGCAACAACACCACAAAGGAAGAGGATCTGCTCACTGCCCGGGAGCACGTGATAGAGGGCTACGAGGAGGATATCATTTTAACCAAAATTGCCCGGCTGGTCATCCCCTGTGCGCTGGTTTACGGTATTTACGTGGTGCTGAACGGGCATCTGTCGCCCGGCGGTGGTTTTTCCGGCGGTACCATCATGGGCTCCGCGCTGATTTTGTTTGCCGTGTCTTTCGGTATGATCCGGATCAGCCGGTTCTTTACTTATGCTACCTTCCGTAAAGTCACATCCTGCGCGCTGATGGTTTATGCCGCGTCAAAGGCTTACTCCTTTTTCACCGGTGCAAACCATCTGGAATCCCATATTCCGCTGGGAACACCCGGTGCTATTTTAAGCTCCGGCCTGATTTTGGTTTTGGATATCTGCGTCGGCATTGTGGTAGCCTGCACGATGTACGGCTTTTATGCGCTGTTCACAAAGGGGGAGTTGTAATGGAACACCTGCTGATCAATCACTATGAAACAGCGGCGGTCATTTTGTTCGGCATCGGTTTTTTAAACCTTCTTCTGCAGAACAACCTGGTCAAAAAGGTGATCGGCGTTGGGATTATGGACAGTTCTGTTTATCTGTTTTTGGCATCCCAAGGCTATATTGAAGGCCGCTTGGCTCCTATCCTGGTAGGAGAGGTAGCCAATGCGGCAGACTATATCAATCCGATTCCCGCAGGCCTGGTGCTCACTGGAATCGTTGTATCGGTAAGCGTTACTGCTTTTTCGCTGGCGCTGATCCAGCGGCTGTATCAAAAATATAAAACGGTCAACTTTGACGAGATTGTTCAACTGGCCAGACAAAAGGGAGATGAGTAACCGGTGCCATTTGTATATAACTTTCCGTTCTTCAGCATTTTTATCTGCATGATTTCCGGCATCGTCACCCCGCTTTTGAAAAACGGCAGATGGGCGTATCGACTGAGCTTATTTGCCTCTGGCGCAGGGTTGCTGCTGTCCGGCGTTTTGCTGGGGCGGATTGGACCTGCGAATGAAAGTTTCAGCTTTATGATGGGCCATTTTCCGGCCCCTTGGGGCAACGAGTTATCGGTGGGACCGCTGGAAGCGGTGCTGGCCACTGCCGTTTGTCTGGTGATGATGATGGCTTTGTTAGGCGGCAGCCGGGACATTTTTGAAGATGTCCTGCCGGAAAAACAAAAATTGTATTTCATCATGATGGACGAGATCCTGGCAGCGCTGCTGGCGCTGACCTATACCAACGATATTTTTACCGCGTACGTGTTCATCGAAATCAGTACCATCGCAGCTTGCGCCATTGTCATGGCCAAAGATGCCAGCGCTACACTGGTTGCCACGATGCGGTATCTGATTATGAGTCTGCTCGGCTCCGGGCTGGTACTGATCGGTATTGTGCTGTTGTACTGCATCACTGGTCATCTGTTGTTCCCAAGCCTGCAGCAGCGGGTTCTGGAATTGGTAGCCACTGGGCAGTACACCATTCCGCTGACTGTGGTTGTGGGGCTGATCGTTTTGGGACTTGGTATTAAAAGCGCCATGTTTCCTTTCCATTTGTGGCTGCCTCCGGCCCATGGATCGGCGACGACCGCCTCCAGTTCGGTGCTGTCCGGTCTGGTAGTCAAAGGATACATTATTTTGATGATCCGCCTGTTTTATAAAGTATTCACCATCGAGGTCATCCGGGAACTGCGCATTACCAATATGATTTTCCTGTTTGGTCTGGCCGGCATGATCATTGGTTCGATCGGCGCCATGAAAGAAGGGCATATCAAGCGGATGCTGGCCTATTCTTCGGTGGCGCAGCTGGGTTATGTCTTTATGGGAATCGGTCTGGGAACAGATATTGGCATTATGGCAGCCTGTTTCCAGATTTTGGTGCATGCCTGTACAAAGCCCATGCTTTTTAGCTGTGCCAGTGCCCTGAGCGCCGGCCGGCACCACAATAAAAAGCTGCATGCACTGCGCGGTGCTGCTTATGAAAACAAGCTGGCTGGTATCGGCTTTACGGTCGGCGCTTTGTCCATGATCGGTATTCCATTGTTTGCCGGTTTCGCCGCAAAGGTGTTCTTTGCCAGCGCAACCATGGCACAGCCGGTGAAAATGTGGATGACACTGCTGACGCTGGCTTTGTCCACTGTGCTCAACGCCTTGTACTACATCCCGGCGGTAACCGTTCTTTGGTCCCGGCCGGCAGAAGGAGAGACTGGCGAAAAACAGCCTGTTTATCCGGCGTTTGCAGTTTCCACCGTGGTATTCATCGCAGCGGTGTTCTTCTTGGGCATCTGCTATGAGCCGGTTGTAACCCTCATCCAAAACGGACTCGCGCTCTTATAAATTCCCGATAAAGAGGTGACAATTTCGTGTTCAAAAGTATCGTCCTGTTGCTGCCCATCCTATTGCCGTTGATCGGCGGTTTGGTGGTGTTCCGGCTGCGCGATGCCAAAGCCCGCCGTATTGCGGTATCTGCCTGTGTGCTGTGCACGTTGGTTTCGGCGGTAGGCGTCAGCTTTTTGCCGGATCTTTCCCTGCGTATTTGGGACTTGGGCGGCAGTATTGCCATTTATCTACGGCTGGACGCCATGGGCAGGTTTTTCCTGTGCCTGGTGTCAGGTATCTGGACGCTGGTGGCGTTCTTTGCTTATGAGTACATGCAGCACGAGGGAAGGGAAGAGCGCTTTTTTGGCTTTTACACCATGACCCTCGGCATCCTGATGGGACTTGGCTTAGCAGGAAATTTGCTGACTTTGTATATGTTCTATGAAATGATGACCTTAATCACAGTACCGCTGGTCATCCATAACGGAAGCCGGGAGGCGGTAGCCGCTGGGTTTAAATATCTGGGCTATTCCACCTTTGGCGCGGGCCTTGCGTTGATCGGATTTTTCTTCCTCAACCGGTACTGCTCCACCACAGAATTTTCAGCTGGCGGAACGCTGGATTTCTCCCTTGCAGCGGGAAATGAAAACCTGCTGTTTACCGTTTGGCTTTTGATGATGATCGGTTTTGGCTGCAAAGCGGGCATGATGCCGCTGCAGTCCTGGCTGCCCACCGCCCACCCGGTAGCGCCGGCGCCTGCATCGGCCGTTCTGTCTGGCATCATAACCAAAGCGGGTGTTTTGGCCATTATTCGTGTGACTTTTTATCTGTTCGGCGCTGATTTCCTGCGTGGCAGCTGGGCGCAGACCACACTTTTGTGCCTGGCGCTGGCAACCGTATTTGCCGGTTCCATGCTGGCTTATAAAGAAAAAGTATTTAAAAAGCGGCTGGCGTATTCTACGGTCAGTCAGGTTTCTTATGTGCTGTTCGGTTTGTTTTTGTTAAACAGTGTAGGCTTTACCGGTGCGCTTTTGCAGGTGGTTTTCCACGCCCTGGTCAAGAATCTTTTGTTCCTGGCTGCCGGTGCAGTGATTTATAAAACCGGTAAAACGGATGTGCGGGAGCTGGTAGGCATTGGCAAACAAATGCCGATCGTAATTTGGTGCTTTGCGTTTGGCGCTCTGTCGCTCATTGGCATTCCGCCGACTGCGGGCTTTGTGAGCAAATGGTATCTGGCCCAGGGCGGCATTGCTGATTATGGCATTTTGGGTATCGTGGGCGCGGCAATTCTTTTGGTCAGCGCTCTGCTGACTGCCGGATACCTGCTTCCGGTTGTGACCCGCGGTTTTTTTCCGGGCCGGGACTTTGACTACGCAAATCTGGAGAAAAAAGAACCGTCAGGCTATATGACGGTGCCGCTGGTCATTCTGGCGGCGTTGGCCGTGCTGTTGGGTATTTTCCCCGGCGGCTTGATCGAATGGATCAGCGGCATTTCTGCCGTATTATTTTAATGTTGGGAGGGGAAGCTTGTGCCTGTTTGGATGTTATGCCTGCCGGTTTTGTTTCCGATTTTGGCCGGCGCAGTGATGCTGGCCCGTCCCATTGAGGACCGGAAAAAACGGCAGATCTATGTGGCTGGCGCCGTGATTGTCAATGCTGTGCTGGCGCTGACAGTACTGATCTGGACGCCGGACGGCGTTCTGACGCTGCTGCGCTTTTCCGATACCATGCAAATTGCGCTGCAGATCGACGGAGCGGGCCGGGTATTTGGTATTTTGGTGTCGCTTTTGTGGCCGTTGACTACCTTTTATTCCTTTGAGTATATGAAGCACGAGGGAAGGGAAAACAAGTTTTTCGGCTTTTTTACCATGACTTTCGGCGTAATTGAGGGCGTGGCTTTTGCGGATAACTTCTTAACCCTGTATCTGTTTTATGAGCTTTTAACGCTGGCGACCTTGCCGCTGGTCATGCATTCGATGGACGGCAGGGCCCGGTATGCCGGTAAAAAATACCTGATTTATTCTCTGTCCGGTGCGGCGTTTGCCTTTATTGCGATGATCTTTTTGCTTACCTATGGCTCCACGCTGGACTTTACCTTTGGCGGTGTATTGGATCCTTCCAGAGCAAGCGGACACGAAACGCTTTTGCAAACGGTATTTGTGCTGGGCTTTTTCGGCTTCGGCGTGAAGGCGGCGATCTTTCCGTTTCACGGCTGGCTGCCGGACGCTTCGGTAGCGCCTACGCCGGTTTCCGCCCTGCTGCATGCGGTGGCAGTGGTGAAGGCGGGCGTGTTCGCTGTGATCCGGCTGACCTATTATGGTTTTGGGTGCGACTTTTTGCGCGGCAGCTGGGCGCAGACGGTGGTGATGACGGCGGCTGTCGTAACGATTGTATACGGTTCCGCCATGGCGCTGCGCACCCCCCATTTGAAACGGCGGCTGGCTTATTCCACCGTCAGCAACTTGTCCTACATCCTGTTTTCGGTTACGCTGATGACTCCTGCGGGCCTGGTTGGCGGCTTGTCTCATATGGTATTTCATGCGGTGATTAAAATCACGCTGTTCTTCTGTGCCGGCGCGATCATTTACAAGACGCATCGGGAATACGTTTACCAGTTAGACGGTTTTGGCCGGGCAATGCCGGTGACCATGGCGGCGTTCACCATCGCTTCGTTAGGATTGATGGGTATACCTCCTTTGGCCGGGTTTGTCAGCAAGTGGGGCATTGCCACCGCCGCGGTGGAAACCGGAATGCCCTTGGCCTATGCCGGTGTGGCGGCTTTGATCGTTTCGGCGCTGTTGACCGCTTTGTATTTGATGGCGGTCGTTCTGCGTGCCTACTTCCCCGCAAAAGGCTTTGATCCCGCTTCGGTCAAAGAGGTGGAGGATCCGAATCGTCTGATGACGGTACCGCTGCTTGTGCTGAGTGCAGCATCCGTTTTGCTCGGATTGTGTGCTTCGCCTTTGATCGCAGTATTTGAACAAATTGCAGCCGGTTTGCTGTAAATGCCGGAACCATTGAAGTTGGGAGTGAGAAAATGGGCGGTTTTTTATTAATTTTCCTGGTATTGTTTCCAATGGCTGGCGCAGTCGCCGGATATCTGACCGGGCGGAAGAATAAGTCTGCGCGGGATTGGCTGGTGTTGGCGGTCACGGTAGTGGAGCTGTTGGGAGCACTGTTGCTTTTGTATTTCCCCGGCGCCACCCTGCGTCTGGACGGGATTTGCGGCCTGGGGCTTACTTTTCAGGCGGACGGATTCCGGATGGTTATGGCGCTTTTGACCGCGGCGGTCTGGATGATGACCACGCTGCCGTCCCGATCCTATTTTGCCCACGCGCGCAATCGGAATCGATATTATCTGTTTTTGCTGCTGGCGCTGGGAGCCACCATGGGCATTTTCCTGTCAGGGGATTTGTATACGACCTTTATCTTTTTTGAAATGATGTCCTTTGCCTCCTACGTATGGGTGGTGCAGGAGGAAACGCCGGAGGCGATCAGCGCTTCCCGCAGTTACCTGACCATCGGTGTGCTGGGCGGCTTGGTCACGCTGATGGGCGTGTTTTTGCTCTACCATCTGGCGGGGACATTGCAGCTGGATGCGCTGCGTGATGCCTGTGCTGCCGTAGAAAACCGGCGGCTTTTATACGCGGCAGGTGGCTGTATCCTGTTTGGCTTTGCAGCGAAGGCGGGCATGTTCCCGCTGCATTTCTGGATGCCCCGATCCTACACGGTGGCCCCTGCACCTGCTACGGCGATTTTGTCCGCCGTATTGAGCAAGGCGGGTATTTTCGGCGTTTTGATCGTATCCTGTGACATGTTTTACCGGGATGCCGATTGGGGTATGCTGATTTTGATGTTAGGCGTTGTCACAATGTTGTTGGGCGCGGTTCTCGGCCTTTTCTCCGTCAACCTCAAGCGGACGCTGGCCTGTTCCTCCATGTCCCAGATCGGTTTTATCTTGGTGGGCGTGGGCATGCAGGGCCTTTTGGGGGCACACAATCAGTTGGCAGTTTACGGTACGGTGCTTCATATGATCAACCATTCGTTGATTAAGCTGATTTTGTTTGTCATCGCCGGGGTAATTTTCACCAGAGTCGGTTCTTTGGATCTCAATGAGATCCGCGGCTGGGGCAGAGGCAAACCGCTGGTGATGTTCTGCTTTTTCATGGCGGCAGTTGGCGTCGGCGGAATCCCGCTGTGGAGCGGCTATATCAGTAAGACGCTGCTGCATGAGAGCATCGTCGAATATATTGAAATACTGAGTGCCCAGGGCGGCGCCGGTTTGATGCGTACGGTCGAGTGGCTGTTTTTGATCGCCGGCGGCATGACGCTGGCTTATATGACCAAGCTGTTCGTTGCGGTATTTCTGGAGAAAAAACCCGGCAGCGAAAAACCTGCCAAAGAGCTTTATATGGATAAGCCCACTTCGGTGATGCTGACGGTATGCGGCGCGCTGCTTTTGGTGTTCGGCCTGTTTGCCCACAGCACCATGGATCATATCGCCGAAGTATCCCGTTCTTTTTTGGGCGGTGAGGCGTTGGAGCATGCGGTACAATATTTCTCCTGGACCAATCTGCAGGGCGCTTTGATTTCTCTGGCCATCGGCGCGGTGCTGTATTTCGGCGTGGTACGTCTTTTGCTGATGAAAAAAGACGCGCAGGGCGTTCGGATTTATGTAGACCGTTGGCCTCGCTGGGCAGATCTGGAGAAGCTTGTGTACCGGCCGCTGTTAAGCGGACTGGCCTTTGTGGGTGCTTTTTGCTCCCGTACCGTTGCTTCCTTGGCGGACTGGATCATTGCTTTGGTAAACCGCCTGTTTTACAAAAAAGCGCCACAAAGCGTGGAACCGAAAACCAATGAGCAGTTTGGTGCTTATTCAGACAAGCCGGTTCACCGTGGAATTGTCGGTGAAACATTGGCCTATGAGCTTCTTTTGTACGGCGCAGGCGTAGTGGCAACGCTGTTGTACCTGCTGTTGCAATAGCCGCAGGTTTGAGTTGCAGACTTTTTATTTTTAAAAAGAAAAGCTGTGCGGATTTTTGTATCCGTACAGCTTTTTTGTCGGAGAGCCTTTTTGAATGGCCATGTTATATCGTAATCCAGTATCGCTGAACCAGCTCACCATTTTCCAGACGCTCATCCTCCAGCACGCCGCCGCAGCGCAGAATGGTCTTGGCCGAAGCAGGATTATTTTTGTCGCAAGTCACCAGCGCACGGTCAATCCCCAGCTCTTTGGCAATGGGAAGGGCCATAAAAAGCATTTGGGCAGCCAGTCCCTTGCCTCGGCAGGACGGATGCCGTATCCGATATGCCCACTGTAAGACAGCAGATAGTCGTTTAACTGGCGGCGGATGTCAATCGCGCCTAAAATCCGCCCGGTTTCATCCTGCAAGAAGAATACGGTAGCCGGCACTTGCACGGGATCGGAAATAGATTCCCGCCGCGTAAATAGGATTGGAGTTGTGCATAATTCATCCCTTCGCCGCGAACGGCAGCGGGAATGATCTTATCATGATTTGCTTTCCAATCCGCTCGAAAATCCTCATACGCATTTTCCAATTCCGGACACGGTTTGATCAGGCGAAGCATCTTTTTTCACTCCTTTTTTATTTCGATGATTCTATCATATAAGGAACAGAAATGCAAGACACCAAAAGAAAGCGTTGCCTCGGCTCTTTTTATGGTGTATGCTAAAGAAAGAAAAAAGGGGGATGTAGATTTGGAGCAGGGGATTTGCGCGTTTACCGGCCACCGTCCCGGGCATTTTGCCTTTGGCTATGAACAGGGTCATCCGGATTGTGTTCGCCTGAAACATGCCATTGGACAGGCGGTGTCCATCTTAATACAACAGGGCGTAACCACTTTTATCAGCGGTATGGCACAAGGGGTGGATCTTTGGGCAGCACGGGAAGTGTTGCGGCAAAAAGCAGAAAATCCAATGCTGCGTCTGATTGCAGCACAGCCGTGTGCCGATCAGGCACAGCGCTGGCCACAGGCAGCGCGGCGTGAATATGAGGACATTCTGGCAGTTTGCGACGAACGCTTTTGCCTATATGAGCGGTATACCCATTTCTGCATGATGGAACGTAATCGCTGGATGGTGGACCGGTCGGGGATTCTGCTTGCGGTATATGATGGCAGTGCAGGCGGCGGAACTGCCGCGACTGTGCGGTACGCACAGAGCAAACAAAGGGAAATCTGGCTGCTGGATCCGGATACACTGTGTTTGGTTGCTCTGACTCCTCCGGAAAAGCAGATTTCCTTTGATGACACTTTTTTATCGGGGCAGACGGTGTAAACACCGAAAAACCGGCGTATTTTACGAAAAGGGATGGGGAAATGGCTTGTTATCGAGACCATGCGTTTTCCATACGGGATCTGCAGCCGGATGATATCCGTCCGATTGTGGAAGGGGAAATAGCTCAAGGCTGGCAGTCCCATATGAAAAGTATGAGATGAGGATTCAGCATCAAAAGGAAGGGAAATCTGTTTCCCTAGTTGCCGCATACGGCAGTGCGGTAATGGGATACATTAATGTATACCTCGATTCTAAGTGGGGTGCTTTTGCCAATCAGGGATATCCTGAAATCGTAGACTTTGGCGTGCTGGAAAAGTATCGCAGAAATGGAGTTGGAAGTAAGCTGATGGACATAGCGGAACGGATTGCCTCCGGATACGCCAGCATGGTATACCTTGGCGTGGGGATGCACAGCGGGTACGGAAGCGCGCAGAGAATGTATATAAAACGCGGTTATATTCCAGATGGAACCGGCGTGTGGTATGGTGAAAAAATATGCGAACCTTATGCAAATTGCCGGAACGACGATGATTTGGTTTTTTATCTCTTTAAATTTTTAAGGTGATCCCTACCAATAGCGAGTGAAGTTTTTAGTGAAAAGAATAAAAAGCGGAGATGAAAATCTCCGCTTTTTTGATCGTTCCACGTTTTTATCCCAACGCTACATCCAGGATCATCATGACGACGAAACCGCCCATTACACCCAAAGTGCCGACATTGGAGTGCTCTCCCAAATGCGCTTCGGGAATCAATTCCTCTACAACGACATACATCATTGCGCCGGCGGCAAAGGATAAAAGCCAAGGCATCAACGGCTGAATCCCGCCGGCCACCAGCACAGCCAGAATACCGAAAACAGGCTCTACAATACCGGACAGGCCGCCGTACAAAAATGCCCGTCCGCGGCTGAGCCCTTCCTGTCGCAAGGGCAGAGAGATAGCGGCTCCCTCTGGGAAGTTTTGAATACCAATGCCAATGGCCAAAGCCAATGCAGCGGTATACATAGCCGGATCGGCATGCTGAGCTGCCAGTGCAAAAGAAAGGCCTACCGCCATTCCCTCGGGAATGTTGTGCAGGGTTACTGCCAGCACCAGCAGGGTAGAGCGCTTCCAAGGACTGGAGGGCCCCTCCGGCTCTGCTGCATCCGGGTGCAGATGGGGTAAAATGTAATCTAGCAGCATCAGAAAGCCGATGCCCAAAAGAAATCCGCCGGCCGCCGGAATCCAGCCGATCTGCCCTGCGGACTCTGCTTCCTCAATGGCCGGAATCAAAAGGCTCCACACCGACGCGGCAATCATCACCCCTGCGGCAAAGCCGAGAAAAATGCGCTGAATATTGCTGCTGATCCTCTCTTTGAAAAAGAAGACAACTGCAGCGCCCAGTGCAGTCATAAGGAAGGGAAAGCCGGTGCCGCCGGCCGCCCATAACAATGTCTGCATCGCTGATCCCTCCTGAAAAAAATCCGTTTAGCCTTGCAAAAAGCCCTGAATAATCCGCTCTTCGGCTTCTTCCTCGGTCAAGCCCAGAGTACGCAGTTTGATAATCTGTTCGCCTGCGATTTTGCCGATCGCCGCTTCATGAATCAAAGAAGCGTCAATATGTCCGGCAAACAGTTCCGGCGCGGCATTGACTTTGCCGGACCCAACCAGAATTGCGTCACATTCGGAATGGCCAGTACAGCGGTTGTTGCCCAGAATCCGGGAATGATACTCCTGCCGGGAATTGCCCTTGGCCACTGAGCGGGAAACCAGATCCACCGACGCATCTTCCCCGTCAATCGAAACGGAAAAGTCTGTTCTGGCTGTTTGTTCTCCTTCGGTGAGAATGCTTTCATGGATAATCAGCCGCGCCCGATCTGCCAGCTGAGCAGTGGTTTTTCGATCTGTACGGTCAACGCCGCCAATCTGCACCGTATCCATTTCCAATACAGCGTCCTCGGCCAGATGGATGTCGCTGACCGGGTCAATGCGGCGGATACCCGCGCCGGAACCGGTGCCGACATGCTTTTCCTGATAGAGTACATATGCGCCTTTTTCCACAGAAAACCGATGGATGCCGTTGTGCCGGGCCTCTTCCTCGCCGTCGGAATGAACACCGCAGCC